>ERZ1026776.1681-NODE-1681-length-11945-cov-6.142473_pt1 | contig 11945 bp, 10 predicted proteins | sample MGYA00380125_ERZ1026776 | MGnify/ENA primary metagenome ERZ1026776 (study PRJEB33269, sample SAMEA4719761) | human gut metagenome | biome: human-associated habitat; feature: organic feature; material: feces | place: Cameroon | collected 2013-10 ... | reverse complement strand
CTCGTCGGCAGCGTCAGATGTGTATAAGAGACAGATATAATACTCATGCATATCAAAAATATAGGGTTTTTCCTTTCCACATATTTGATAAGCAATCATTCCATCAAGATCATTACAGTGAACATAGTCTGCCAAATGATTTTTTAAATATTTTCTACATTTTAAGGCATATTTAAAAAATGATCCTACTTGTCGATATCCAGAACCTGCTATAGACGGTTCAAGAAAACGTACAACCTGTATCCCATCCTTTTCATCTAAAGCTTTCAAATTTGAGTTTTTATTTCTATCCCAACATAAGATAGTTACATTATTACCTTTTTCTATTAAATATCTGGCTTCCTTATATACACGCACATCCATCTCAAAAGCATTTGTAAGCAGCATCGTAATATTCATTTAAAATTCTCCCTGCATATCAATACTAGAAAAATCTTCCAACGGTAACTTCACCGGCATTCCAGTCTTTTGACTTTTATATATTGCCAAAATCATTTCCAGTGCATTTCTTCCGGCAACAGCATCTACATATGGTTTTCTGTCATTCTTAATTGCATCTATCATATCTGCAAACAAACTTGTATGACCATTTCCATATACATTGCACGTTTCCTCCTCTAACCCTTTATTTTTCTGATCCTGCTCCGATTCATCTGCAAAATCCCATACATCAATATTATTAGTTGACTTTCCGCCTAACTTAACAGTTCCTTTTTCACCAAATAAATATAATGTCTCCTCTAAGTTCTTTGGGAACACATTAGTAGTTCCCTCTATTGTAGCAATTGCACCGTTTTTAAATTTAACAACCGCCATTCCAATATCTTCTGCCTCCAAATAATCATGAAACTGCTGTCTTGTAACACCATAAATCTCTTCCACTTCATCTCCCATCATCCAGCGTAAAAGATCTATTCCATGAATACATTGATTCATTAACGCACCACCATCCTGTGCCCAGGTACCACGCCACGATGCCTGTGTATAATAGTCTTTATTACGATTCCATCTTACATGAATAGAACCATGTGACAATTTTCCAAAACGTCCACTTTCTACAGCCTTTCTCATCTCCTGAACTGCAATATTAAATCTGTTCTGATGACATGCTGATACTTTAACATTTCTTTCATTTGAACGTTTTACAATCTCATTGGCATCCGCAATGCTCATTGCCATCGGTTTTTCGATAATAACATTAATTCCATGATCAATACAGTATAATGCAATTTCTGCATGTAAACCACTTTCCGTTGCAATACTGACCAGTTCAAGTTCATTTTCAGCTACCATTTTCTTATAATCAGTATATCTCTTGATACCCTGTTCTTTTTCAAGTCCATGTTTTTCCATTAAAGCTGTAATATGTTCTTCATTCACATCACACATTGCAACCAGTTCAAGTTTATTATTTAAAACGGCTTTTATATGATTTGTTGCTATTCTGCCACATCCAATTAATGCATATTTCATATTCTTACATACCTCTTCTACTATTTTCTTTTATCTGCTCGATGAACCTTCTATGTTCAATCGCAAAGTTTCCCGTAACTGTAGTATTTTTTTCAACATCCTTTGTCACAACTGCCCCTAAACTGACTCTCGCATTCTCACCTACTTTAAGTCGATTAGAAATTGTTGCATTTATGCCAACCCAAACATTGTCATCTATCTTTGTATTGCCACCGATAATTGCTCCTGCGGCTATTAAAACACTGTTTCCTATAAATGCTCCATGTCCAATATGACACATCGCATCTATCCGGGAATTCTCGCCTATATGTGTAATATCATCTTCCCATATTCCCTGAGCGATATGTGTTTGTGACATAATTTCCACATTTTCTTCAATCACTGTATGTCCCATATTATCAAGGCCACACATTTCTCCCTTAGCACTTCGTGCCTCTGAGAAACTTCTTCCTCCAATAATTGAATTAGAATGTATCGTGCATCCATCTTTAATTGTAACATTTTCGTTTACCACAACAAACGGTCCAATCGTAACATTATCGCCTATTACAACATTCTTCTCTGCCACAAAAGCCATTGAACTTATTTTGCTGTTCCGCCCTATATATGTTTTCTTGTTTTCTTTGACCCTATTTTGATTCATTTTATGAAACAATTTATGAAAACAATATTTAGGTTCCTGTGATATAAAAATTCCTTTTATATGCTCCGGCAACTGTTCTCTAAATTCTTCCGTACATATAATACAAGTAACATTTGGATTTATTTTTTCAAGGAATTTGGGATTTTCCATAAACGTCAGGAAACATTTTTCAACATCTGCCGTACAATAATTCATTGTTTCAAACTCTCCATCGGCAATCAGTTTTCCATCTATCCCTTCAACTAATTTTGAAAGCAACATATTTTTTCACCTTTCAAAGCCATTAATTACTTCAACAACTTTATTTATTTCTTCCTCTGTCAATTCTGCAAACATCGGTATTGCAAGACTATGTGCCGCTAAATATTCTGCGTTCGGCATATCGCCTTCTGTATAACCTAAATCTTCAAATACCTTCTGTAAATGCAATGGCACAGGAAAATATACACCTGTTGCTATTCCTTCTTCATCCATTTTTTTACGAAGTTCATCGCGGTGTTCCGTCAAAATTACATATACATAATAAATATGTAAACTATCTTTCCCACACACAGGTTTGATAATTACAGCATTATTGATCTTATCATTATATTCTGCTGCAAAATTTCTTCTAATGCTGTTCCAGTTTTCCAAATGAGGCAGCTTAACTCTTAAAAGAGCAGCTTGCAGTGCATCTAATCTTGAATTGTGCCCTAATACAAAATTAAAATATTTCGGAAGATTTCCATTAAAATCTATATTTTCTTCTGAAACATCAATATTCTTTCTCTTTCCATATGTAAATAATCCATTCATTCCACTTCCATGTACTCTCAATGCAAGGCACTGCTTGTACACTTCTTCATCATTTGTAGTGATAATTCCACCATCCCCGGCACATCCTAAGTTCTTTGTAGGAAAAAATGAAAAACAACCGACATCTCCCATTGCCCCCGCTTTTTTCCCTTTATACTCTGCACCGGCCGCCTGTGCTGCATCTTCTATTACTTTTAAATTATATTTTTTAGCAATATTCTTTATTTCATCCATCTCTGCACACTGCCCATAAAGATGAATTGGAATAATTGCTTTTGTCTTATTCGTTATCTTCTCTTCAATTTTCGCCGAATCAATTACGAACGTATCTTTTTTACAATCTACAAACACCGGTGTTGCACCAACAATTCCAATTGCTTCTGCAGTTGCGAAAAAACTCATTGCACATGTAATAACTTCATCTCCTGGTTTAATTCCACATGCCTGTAATGCGATAATAAGTGCATCCGTACCATTACCAACTCCCACTGCATATTTCACACCACAATAGTTTGCAAATTCTTTTTCAAACTCTGTAACTTCTTCTCCTAAAATATAATTTCCTGAATGAAGCACCTTTAATGCGGCTTCATCTAACTGTTCCTGTAAACTTGCATATTGTCTGTCAAGATTCATCAACGGTATCATTTTTATCCTCCTAATTTGCACCATAAATATCTCTTGTATATATTTTTTCTTTTATCTGTTCTATCTTCTCATCCATGCGATTTGCAATAATACAATCACATTTTTCACAGAACTCTGAATAATCCTGTATTACAGGCACTCCGTCAAATTTATCAGAAGCTAATGTTGGTTCGTAAATTACAACCTCCACGCCTCTATTTAACAGATTTTCCATAACTCCCTGTACTGCAGACTCTCGAAAATTATCTGAATCGGCTTTCATAATCAATCGATAGATACCTATTACAACATCTTTTTTCTGCGGATATCCGGCTTTTTTCAATATCTGATCTGTTACAAATGCTTTCCTTGTTTGATTTGCATTAACAATTGCCTTAATAAGGTCATTCGGAACATCTTCGAAATTGGCAAGCATCTGCTTGGTATCTTTCGGCAGACAATATCCACCATATCCAAACGATGGATTGTTATAATGATTTCCAATTCTCGGATCAAGACTCATACCCTCAATTATCTGCTTGGCGTTCAACCCCTTGCTTTCCGCATAGGTATCAAGTTCATTAAAAAATGATACTCTCATAGCAAGATATGTATTCGCAAATAATTTTACTGCTTCTGCCTCTGTCGTATCCGTATACAAAACACTAATATTCTCCTTAATTGCTCCTTGCTGCAACAATCCAGCAAACACTTGAGCTTTTTCTTGTAATTTTTCATTCTGCTCTGGTACACCTAATACAATTCTGCTAGGATATAAGTTATCATATAATGCTTTTCCTTCTCTTAAAAACTCAGGTGAAAAAATAATATTTTCAAACTCCATCTTTTCTCTGATCAATTTTGTATAACCAATCGGTATTGTAGATTTAATTACAATAATGGCATTCGGATTTAACTGCTTTACCAACTTAATGACTGCCTCCACTGATGATGTATCAAAATAATTTCTTTTAACATCATAATTCGTTGGTGTTGCAATCACTACAAATTCTGCATTTGTATATGCCAATTCTGCATCTAATGTTGCATTCAAATCAAGTCTTTTTGTTTCCAGATATTCCTGAATTTCTTTATCAACGATAGGTGACTTCCTGTTATTTATCATCTCTACTTTTTCAGGCAAGATATCAACAGCATATACCTTATTGTTCTGCGCCAGTAAAATAGAATTAGACAATCCAACATACCCCGTTCCAGCCACCGCGATTATATGCTTATTTTTTTCCATTTTCTTCACTCTCCACTTCCTTTTATTTTTGTAAATTTTCAATAATAGTAACCAGCTTTTGAGTTAAAACACCAAAATCAAATTCTTTCACTTTTTGTTTTGAATTGTTTCCCAGCTTGATTTTTTCCTCTTCAGACATTTCATAATATTTCTGCATATCACTCGCATAATCTTTTGCTGTACGACCAGATGCCTCCATACCACAGTGTCCATCCTTTATTATACTATACCCCACATGTACTGTCGAGTAAATCGGGCGACCTGCAGCTAGATATTCAAACATTTTATTGTAGCTACAGCCATATTTTAATGTATCCATATCATTCCAATGAATAATGTTCACATCGCTTTTCTTTAGAATCCCTGGTACTTCACATTTTTTCACAACACCTTTGTATTTTACATTTGTTATTTTTTCTGCTTCAATACGCTTTTGAATTGTTTCTACATAATCCCCAGCTCCCCATAATAAAACCTGAATATTATTATTCTTCAATTCTTTTGCTGCATCTACTAATGTATCGATATTATTAGTTCTCCGAATTGATCCTGTATAAACAAAATTAAAATGCTTTCCATCATTTAAATCTTCATCCATTGATGGGTATTTTTGTGCATTTTCTTCAAATTCTTTTATATCAACTCCGTTATTGATATAAAATATTTTATTTAAATCTATATTTCCTCCATTTGCTTTGTCCCATTTTTGATCCGCAATATATTTTTTTCCACCTTCCATTGTAAAAACAACTGCATCCGCCTTACAATATATCCATTTTTCTAAGCTGTACAATATCTTAGCTACAGGATGTGTCTCTTTCAATGCGCCCATATCTATCAACTCTTTTGGCCACAAATCTCTGATTTCTGCAATACAAGGACATTTTATTTTTTTTCCTAGCTGTATTCCTGCAACACAAGCCAACGGATGTACACTAGATGCTAAAATAGCATATGGCTTTCCATCTAACTTAGCATATTTTCCAGCAACATTTTTCACATTCCTATAAAAACTTAAGATATTTCTTATTCTGCTAATGCCATTTCCCTTATATGGTGTAGATTTTACAATAACAAATGTAATGTCATCTTGTTTTTTTAACACATATTTTTCTTTCTGCTCTGCACTACAATCTGAATTATGTACCGTATTAGCACAAAATACAACTGGCTGATATCCTTTTTTTACAAGTTCTTTCGCCATCCAGTAATGCCGACCGCCTCTCTGTTCTAATGCAACTGTTGCATAATGATTCAATATCCAAATTTTTTTTTCACCCATCTTATATCAATTCCTTTCTTCTCCACACTCCATACACGCAATATAATATATTTTCTATTTTGTATTTCCCCTAAACTCTTCCATCGTTGCAGACGTCGTACTACTGATACCATCGCGTTTCAGTACAACCCCTATCGTCTTTAATATAATCCTGCAGTCCTGTAAAAAAGTGACATGCTCCACATATTTCACATCCCACTCAAATTTTTCTTCCCAGCTGATGCTGTTTCGTCCGTTTACCTGCGCCAACCCTGTAAAACCAGGTCTGACATCGTGACGATGCTTTTGTCTCTCATTATAAAGCGGCAGATAACGAACCAAGAGTGGTCTCGGTCCAACGATACTCATATCACCCTTTAATATATTAAAAAGCTCCGGCAGTTCATCCAAGCTGGTACTTCGAAGCGTTTTTCCGAACTTTGTTAAGCGAACTTCATCCGGTAAAAGTTCTCCATTCTCATCTCTCGCATCCGTCATAGTACGAAACTTATACATTTTAAAAATTTTTTGATTTTTTCCGGGACGCGGCTGCTTAAACAACACCGGACTTCCCAGTTTTATCCTTACTAAAACAGCTACAATTAACATAACCGGACTTAAGATAATGCTTGCAACAAGCGACAATATAAAATCCAATCCACGTTTTATATATTTCTGATACATAATTCCTCTTTTAACCAATCTTTTTTGCGGGAACTCCCACATATGTTCCCGGCTCCATAATATCTTTTACTACCACTGCACCTGCTCCAATCATAACATCATTGCAGATTGTTATATTATTACTCACAGTTGCTCCAGCCCCAATCCATGTATTATCACCTATACAAACTGTTCCCGCTATATGACTTCCAACGGAAATGTGACAATAATTTCCTATTTTACAATCATGGTCAATGGAACTTGACGTATTTACAATTACACCTTTTCCCAATGTACATCCTGGCTGAACTATGGCTCCTGCCATAATTACAGTACCATTGTCAATCCTAACATCGGATGCTACCCAAGAAAATGGATGTGTTAAACTCGTAACATTTATCTGCTTCTCTTCATAGTACTCAATTATTTTTTTACGAATCGCAGCATTCCCAATTCCAACAATCACATCCGCACAATCACGAAATTCAAGGGCATACTCTTTGCCACCAGGAACTTTCCCTATACGCTTTAATTCTTCATTATCATCCAAGATTGTTATTTTACTATAACAGGCGCTTTCCCTTGCAAGCGCCTCAATCACTTTTCCATGTCCACTTGCGCCGATAATAAAAAGTCGACATTTGTGAAGGATATTTTTTTCATTTAACATAATTTTCTACCCTAACTCATTTAATACCAGTGGATTTCTATTTGAGCACACCACCTGTCTGGTTTTTCTGTTTATGACAGGTCGTTCCTGTTTTTGAACTACCTTGACATAATAGATTAAATCGTACATATCCTGTGGTTTTTCCTTGCTTTTCGCACATAATTTTTTTGCTAACTCTCTTTCGTGACTGTTTCCACCTTTTGGTATCTGTTGCCGGTTCGGACTCACAATGCAGGATATAACTTTATTCCGCTCCTTTAATAATGATTTAAACTCATCTGAGCTTTCAACATTTTCAACCGTTCTCAATACTTGCTCTAACGCCGCATTAATCACAGCCCCTTTCAACTCTATCAGATAAAAACTGCCATCCGGGCTCTCTGATACAGCAAAATCTGCTTTTTTGATACCATGACTTACATCATTTATAATGCCTTTATCCACAATAATCCTATAACAGTCCTGTCTGTCCCTGACAATTATTTTGGTCTGATCATCCTGCAATTCAATATTATCTCCGGCTTCAATATATGAAAAACAACCCTTGTACTTATCTGGTACGTTCAATCCTGTTCCTCCACCTCGTATAACCTTGTATATAATTCATTATTGATATCTGAAACCTCATCTATCAATTCTGTATACAATTCCTGTTCCGTTTCTATAATCAGATTTTCAACCTTTGTATGCCCTTGCTCACAGATAAGCTTTCCTGCATATATTTCTCCGGGTTTCACAGATGTATGTTTTCCAACAATCCTGTCTACTTTCTCTTTCTTGTTTTCATTCTCTGCAATTTTTCCAGCATAACACAAAGTGTTCATACATGTCAGCACATATGGACTATGCGTAGTTATCACAACTGTGCTTCCCGTAAGATTTGCAAACCGTATGATAAAATCAACGACCTTTCTCTGTAGTTTGGGATACAAATGTGCCTCTGGCTCCTCAATTACCACAAACGATTTTTCCTCTCGCAGCAACAGTATATAGATCTGATTCAGCAGCCATAACACTTCCTGCTGCCCAGACGAGATAAAGTTTATAGGAATACGGTAGGAATCGTCTAATACAAGATATTCCTGTCCGTCATTGTAATAGTAATCTCCTTTAAGATCCTGCTGTAATTCTTTTACCATTGTATCAATCGAGAACTTTCGTTCCTGTCTTGCATAGTATTTATGTGCCTGTGCAATTCCACCGTCAAATCTAGGCTGTATATTCTCGATAAACTGCATAAAATTACGATTCACCAGATCAAGCGCTGTATAATCCAGTTTTGTCTTCTGGCGGGACATCAATGTCAGCATGCTTCTCCCCGCCGGAATATAATATGTTTCCATATCATCTTCAAAAATATGGTTCATCTGCCTCTGAATATCATTATGAAGCTGTATCCTCTCAGAGGTAATATAGGAAAATGTTAAACTTTCCGACTGTCTTTTATAAAAGTCAAACGACTGTTCTTCCAGTTTTTTTACTTTTTTCCTCAATGCATCACTATACATTACCTGTAAATATTTTTTGCCCTTTACTGCACCAACACCTACCGATATTGAAATCTCATCTGTAAAAAAATATTCTGCATGCAAATCATCCGGTAAATTCCAGCTATATCCAAACAACTGAACAAAAATATCTTTTACAGTGGCATTGAGTGCTTTTGGAAAATGCTCCTGATCTAACGCATATCCTGCAGTCGAGATGCGAAATAAATACTTTATAATCTCGTTTTTAACTAATCTGAAAAAATAAATTGCCTTGCATATGGTGCTTTTTCCCGTTGCCTGTTCACCGATCAGCACATTTACATGCTTAATATCCAATTCAAATTTTTCAACTGCTCCCAGTTTGTCAATTTTTAATCTTCCCAAACCCGTCTCCTATATTTTCTTCAACTACTCAAAACATCCCCTAATCACACGGATAATCACATCCTGCTGCTCTGCAGTCATCTTATTATCGCTCGGCAGGCACAGACCCCTGTGGAATATATCCATTCCGACATCAAGCGGTCTTCCATCTTGCCCGACTGCTCCGCCGCTGATATACGCGTTTGTCTTTGCCCTGCCATTTCCTTCTCTGGTCACAAAGCCATTCATGCGGTAGATCGGCTGCATATGCATTGGCTTCCAGATCGGTCTTCCCTCTGCGTTGATCGAAGCGATTGCGTCAAGGATCTCTGTCGGACAGCTTTTTCCATGCTCTGGAATGAAAAGCACTTCCTGCTCTCCTCTCACCTGCCTGCACATTGCATCCGGTTCAATGATCATGCAGCTCAGCCAGAAGTTTGGCACGCTGTTTGCAGCATCAAACGGATTCATGGATACCGGCAGACCTTTCAGTCCTTCCCTGTATCTTTCATAGATCGCTTTCTTCTGTGCAATGTGCTCTTCCAAATAAGGGAACTGTCCTCTTACAACACCCGCGATCACGTTGCTCATTCTGTAATTATATCCTACTTCTTCGTGCTGATACCACGGTGCGTTTTCTCTCGCCTGCGTAGACCATTTTCTGACTTTATTGGCATCTTCCTCGCTGTCAGTAAGGAACATACCTCCTGCCGAACCAGTGATAATCTTATTACCATTAAACGAAATTGCATTAAAATCACCAAATGTACCTGTCTGTTTTCCCTTATAAGATGCTCCTAATGACTCTGCTGCATCCTCAATGATTTTCGCACCATGCTTATCCGCAACAGCCTTTATCTCATCGATTTTTCCAGGTGTACCATATAAATGCGCAGCCACAACCAGTTTGACATCCGGATATAGTTCAAATGCTTTCTCTAATGCCTTCGGATCCATGTTCCAGGTATCATACTCCGTATCAATAAATACCGGTACGCCGCCTTCGTATGTGATTGGGTTTACCGTAGCAGCAAATGTCATATCGGAGCAAAAAACTTTATCCCCCGGTTTTACCCCTGCGAGTTTTACAGCCATATGAAGTGCTGCGGTCCCTGCTGATAATGCCACCGCATATTTACAGCCAACTTTCTTAACGGCAAGACTCTCAACTTCATTAATATTTTTTCCAACCGTAGACATCCAGTTTGTCTCGTATGCCTCTGTCACATATTTCAATTCATCTCCATGCATCGTCGGCGATGACAGCCAGACTTTACTTTCAAACGGTGTAATTGTTTTTGCTTCATTTCCTAACATGATATCTGCCCTCTTCTATATCTCATTATTTCTGCTGCATCGGTGTGTAAGTAGGTACGATCTCCTGTACTACCCTGCGGATATCGTCTGGCTCCTGCACCACATAATCTCTCAGATCATTCAGCTGCTGCATGAATTTTTCTTCATCCATCTGGATCGGCTTTCCGATGTGAATCAGCTTGTTATCCGTATCCTGCATCCCCTCTTCTGCCATCAGCATCTCTTCATACAGCTTTTCACCCGGTCTTAAGCCTGTAAATTCAATCTTAATGTCATCATCCGGTTTGTGCCCGGACAACAGGATCAGGTTTCTTGCCAGATCTACGATCTTGACCGGCTCTCCCATATCAAGGATGAATATCTCTCCGCCTTTTGCATATGCTCCCGCCTGAAGCACTAAAGAGACTGCCTCCGGAATCGTCATGAAGTAACGGATGATATCCGGGTGTGTCACTGTTACCGGACCACCTGCCTCGATCTGTTTCTTGAATAACGGAATGACACTGCCGTTACTGCCTAATACATTGCCAAAACGAACTGCCACAAATTCCGTGTCAGAATGTCTGTTATACGTCTGAATGATCATCTCACAGATACGCTTGGTCGCTCCCATGATATTAGTAGGGTTTACCGCCTTATCTGTTGAGATCATAACGAAACGTTTTACTTTCCATTTATCTGCCGCCTGAACTACTTTCCAGGTACCGAGCACATTGTTCTTGACTGCCTCATTCGGGCTGTCTTCCATCAATGGAACATGTTTATGCGCAGCTGCATGATAAACAATTTCCGGACGATATTTTTCAAAGATCATATCCATACGTTTTGTATTTCGCACAGATGCGATCAGAACAACCAGATTCAACTCAGGATAATTTCTGCGCAGCTCATTCTGGATATCATATGTTGTATTCTCATAAATATCTACGATTACAAGCTGTTTCGGATGATGGGATGCAATCTGCCTGCAAAGCTCACTTCCGATGCTTCCGCCGCCTCCAGTCACCATAATCACTTTATTTTCCACATAGCCAAGAATGGAATCGAGATCAACTTCGATTGGATCTCTTCCCAGTAAGTCATTCACATCTACATCTTTTAACTTTGCAACACTCACATCTCCATTGACAAGCTGGTAGATTCCCGGCAGACGTTTCATTTCACAGCCTGTTTCCTTACAGATATCAAGAATTCCTTTGATCTCTTTCTGTGAAACTGCCGGCATTGCGATAATGATCTCATCTACCGCCAGTTCCTTTGCAAGGCGCGGGATCTCATAGCGGTTTCCCATAATCTTAACACCATGGATAAAACTTCCGATCTTATCTCTGTCATCGTCGATTACACACACGACTTTTTTCTGGATATGACGGCTGTTACGGATCTCCTTGATC
>ERZ1026776.1677-NODE-1677-length-11973-cov-6.074090_pt1 | contig 11973 bp, 10 predicted proteins | sample MGYA00380125_ERZ1026776 | MGnify/ENA primary metagenome ERZ1026776 (study PRJEB33269, sample SAMEA4719761) | human gut metagenome | biome: human-associated habitat; feature: organic feature; material: feces | place: Cameroon | collected 2013-10 ... | reverse complement strand
AAAATCGCCACAAGCGATATATAGCTTGTGACGACGTGGTGGAAGAGGGTGGATTCGAACCACCGAAGCTGAATAGCGACAGATTTACAGTCTGTTCCCTTTGGCCGCTCGGGAACTCTTCCATATTGGAGCTGGTGAACGGACTCGAACCCCTGACCTGCTGATTACAAATCAGCTGCTCTACCAACTGAGCTACACCAGCGTATCTCCAACGCCTAATTAATATATCATAAGTCAGAACAATAGTCAAGACCTTTTTTGCTTTTTTTGAAAAAAATTATTTGCCCCAATCGGCTATAACTTTCTTAATCATTTCGGGGTCTTTGGTCGTAATATTATCAGGCTTAATGACAAGCATTTTTTTTGCGTTACGCTCGGTATCAACAGTCCAAACAGAAAGTTTATATCCCTTTTTATGAAGAAGATTTGAAAGCTGAGAGCCGGCAAATTTATAGTTACAGTTAATGCCGATTGCGCCCGTATCTTCCAAAAGCTTAATAATTTTTTGCCTGTAATCATCCGAAAAGGCTTTAAATTTTGACGGCTTATAATTAAGATAATAATCCATATTTGCGCAGTTAGAATCCTTAACCGCCTTTACGTTAATAACCTCAATTCCGGTCAAGAACGAACGGTCAAGCAAATTATAATCAACCAAAAGCGCATGAAGAGAATTAAGAACACGTGTTTCCTTGATATCAAAATTAATCTGCATATCGACTGCGTCCTTAATAAGCGCAAGGGCATCCTCAAGCGGTGCGCCGTCATTATTTGTTACAACTATATCGTGGCTCATAACAAGCGTTTTATCGGGGCGCTGGCGAATATCAAGTTCAATAATCTCAGCCTTATTTTTAATGGCCGCTTTAACTGCCTCTAAAGTATTCATTTCGGTATCATAAGCGCCCGTGTGCGCAGTAATAGTAAAATCATCCATAAAAGAAAGCTTCCTTTCGTCGTAAGACTTGGTGACGGCATAATCAGCTACACCGACTATCATTGCAACACTTGTAAGAAAAGCAAAAACCTGATAGGAAAAATGCCTTGCCCAAGTGGGTGTCATATTTCGTTTTAAAAATCTTTTAAACTTCTTCCATTTAGAGATTTTTTTAGCCATATGATTACCTGCTTAAAATTGATATAAAACAGTATGGGCGGAAAAGCAAAAATGCCGAAATCCGCCCGTAAAGTTAATAAATTAAATTATCTGATTGAGCCTGAGTAGTTAGGCGCTTCCTTAGTGATAGAAATATCGTGAGGGTGAGATTCAATAAGACCTGCGCTTGTAATCTTGATAAACTTAGCGTTATTTCTAAGCTCCTCAATAGTATGACAGCCGCAGTAGCCCATACCCGAACGAAGGCCGCCCATCATCTGATAAATTGTATCGCCTAAAGCTCCCTTATAAGGCACACGACCTTCAACACCTTCAGGAACAAATTTCTTTGAACCCTTTTGGAAATATCTGTCTGCACTGCCGTGGTTCATAGCGCCGAGTGAGCCCATACCACGATAAACCTTAAACTGCCTGCCCTGATAAATTTCAGTTTCACCCGGTGATTCCTCACATCCGGCAACAAGCGAGCCCATCATTACGCAAGAGCCGCCTGCCGCAATAGCCTTAACGATTTCACCGCTGTACTTGATACCGCCGTCTGCAATAACAGGAACGCCGTACTTATCTGCACGCTCGGCAGAATCATAAATAGCGGTAATTTGCGGAACACCGATACCTGCAACAACACGGGTAGTACAGATTGAGCCGGGGCCGATACCGACCTTAACTGCGTCTGCACCTGCTTTAATAAGTGCTTCTGTTGCATCTGCGGTAGCAACATTACCTGCAATAAGAGAAATTTCAGGAAAAGCATTCTTAACTATTTCAACACTCTTCATAATGTTGTGGCTGTGACCGTGAGCAGAGTCAAGAACGAAGGCGTCAACACCTGCATCGGCAAGAGCCTTTGCACGAATAAGAACATCATCTGTTACACCCAAAGCGGCTGCACAAAGAAGCCTGCCGTCCTTATCCCTTGCAGTGTTTGGATACTTAACGCTCTTTTCAATATCTTTAATTGTAACAAGACCCGAAAGCTTGCCGTTTTCATCAACAAGAGGAAGCTTTTCAACCTTTGAGCCCATAAGAACTTTTTTAGCCTCTTCAAGAGTAGTACCCTTTGGTGCCGTAACAAGCTGTGACTTCGGAGTCATAACTTCGGAAATTTTAACGTTAAAATCTGTCATAAAGCGCATATCACGGTTAGTGAGAATGCCTACAAGAGTGCCGTCTTCTTCGCAGATAGGCACACCGCTGATGCGATACTTATTCATAAGTTCCTCAGCATCGCTTGCAAGATGGTTTGGTGAAAGGAAGAAAGGATTGGTAATAACACCGTTTTCACTTCTTTTTACCTTATCAACCTCGTCAGCCTGCTCCTCGATAGTCATATTCTTATGAATAACGCCGATGCCGCCCTCTCTCGCAATGGCAATTGCCATTCTTGATTCCGTAACGGTATCCATTGCAGCAGTCATAACAGGAATATTAAGTGTAATATCCTTTGTAAGCTTAGTTTTGAGGTCTACCTTGTCAGGTGTTACGTCACTCTCAGCCGGAATGAGAAGCACGTCATCAAAGGTCAAGCCCTCTTTTACAAATTTTGCGCCGTATTCGCTCATTAAAATTCCCTCCGTTTACAAGTATTAAATTATATTCTTAAATATATAAAAATATTTTTACTATAATATCACTTTTTTATAATATGTTCAAGTATTCAAATTGCACAAATTATAAAAAAATGACAACGCCTTATTTGTCACTTGCTCGCTCTTACAATTGCCCTTGCCGTTTGCTCAACCGTATTTTGACCGCAATTGATTACCGCCTGCGCCCATTTATTATAAAGCGGAAGCCTCTCGTTATACATATCCTCAAGCGTTTCGCCGTTTTGAAAAACTATGCCACGAGTTTCAAGATTGCTTATTCTTTTGCACATATCCTCATAGCTTAAATGAAGATAAATAATTTTGCCGAGGCTTTTTAAATGCTCCATTGCTTTATCGGAATAAACCACCGAGCCGCCCGTCGCAATAACGGTGCCCTTAATATCCAGTGACAAAATAGCCCTTTCCTCAGCCTTTGCGAAATATTCAACACCGTTTTCATCTATAATTTCCTGCAGGCTTTTCCCCTCAAGATTTTGAATAAGCAAATCGGTGTCATAAAAATTTTTAAGTAACATTTTTGCCGAAACAACACCGCAGGTTGATTTTCCGCTGCCGGGCATTCCGATAAGTATAATATTTGAATTCATTTAGCTTTTTACTCCTACTTTTTTACAATAATCTGCCAGCAGGCAAGAAGAACAAAGCGGCTTTCTTGCTGAGCAGGTATCACGACCGAAAAGAACTATTCTGTGGCAAAAATCAGAGCCTTCATCACTCGGAACAATCTTTTTAAGCTCAAATTCTATCTTCTTTGGGTCCTTTGTATCAACAAGCCCCAAACGATTTGAAATTCTAATCATATGAGTGTCAACAACAATGCTTTCCTTGCCGTAGACATCGCCTACTATCAAATTAGCCGTCTTTCTGCCGACACCGGGAAGTTTGATTAAATCATCAATATTATCGGGCACTCTGCCGTCAAAATCATCTCGTATCATTTTTGCCATACCGATAATTGACGTCGCCTTATTTTTATAAAAACCGCAGGACTTAATATAATTTTCAATGTCATTAACATCGGCATTTGCATAATCGTCAAGCGTTTTATACCTTTCAAATAGCGCCGGCGTTACCAGATTAACCCTTGCGTCCGTACACTGAGCCGACAGCCTGACAGCCACCAAAAGCTCAAACGCATTTGACGAATTAAGAGAGCAAATTGCGTTTGGATATTCTTTTTTTAGTAGTTCTATAACGTTTAATACTCTCTGCTTTTTCGTCATTTTTTATTTTTAACCTTATCCCAATAAGATTTGAACGCCTGTTCATTCTTATTAGAGCCAAATTCGTAATATTTCTTATTTTTAATCTTATCCGGCAAATATTGCTGATAAGTCCAATGATTCGGATAATCGTGGGGATAGATATAAAACTGCCCCTTAACTTCTGCATCCTCGCCGTCATAATGCTTATTTTGAAGTTGACGTGGAATAGGACCGTAATTTCCGTTTTTAACGTCTGCCATCGCTTTATCTATAGCCGCCTCGCCCGAATTACTCTTAGGCGCTGTCGCAACAAGAATAACGGCGTCGGCAAGCGGTATACGTGCCTCAGGCAGACCGACCGCCATTGCAATATCAACCGCCGATTTAACTATCGGGATAATCTGCGGATAAGCAAGACCGACATCCTCGCAGGCGCAAACCATAAGACGTCTGCAAGCCGACGGCAAATCCCCCGCTTCAAGAAGCCTTGCAAGATAGTGAAGCGCAGCGTCAGGGTCTGAACCACGCATACTCTTTTGATAAGCAGAAACTATATCGTAATGCTCGTCGCCCTCTTTATCGTAACGAACTGCACTTTTTTGAACAAGCTGCTTTGCAAGGTCAAGTTCAATATGCTTTTTACCGTCAACGGTAGGTGTTGCAAAAAAACAATTTTCAACGCTGTTGAGCGACTTTCTCACATCGCCGCCGCAGCCGACTGAAATGCGCTTTAATACGTCTTCGTCAACATCAAGCTGGGCATGATATTCTTCGCTTAAAATATTAAATCCACGTTTTACGGCAGGGATAATATCCTCGCTTTCAACCGCCTTAAATTCAAACACTGTTGAACGGGAAAGAATAGCAGGATAAATGTAAAAATACGGATTTTCAGTAGTAGACGCAATAAGCGTTATCTTTCCGTTTTCGATAAATTCAAGAAGAGATTGCTGCTGCCTTTTATTAAAATACTGAATTTCATCAAGATAAAGCAAAATTCCGTTAGGCGCAGAAAAAGTATCAAGTTCGCTGACAATATCCTTGATATCCTGAGTCGAAGCGGTAGTGCCGTTTAATCTGCGCAGGCTTCTGTTTGTTTTACTTGCGATAATAGAAGCAACCGTGGTTTTGCCTACTCCGCTCGGTCCGTAAAATATTAAATTCGGAATATCGCCTGAATCAATAAGGCTTCTGAGCGCCTTACCCTTTTCAAGCAAGTGCCTTTGACCGACAACCTCGTCAAGCTCAGTAGGACGGATACGGTCTGCAAGAGGTTTATTCATATCTACTCCAAAAAATCAATTATTAATGTGTTTATTATAATTAATTCACTCTTTATTTTCAATACTTTCCGCCTTAGAAAATGCACAGCCGCAAAAATTTTGGCGATAAAGATTATATTCCTTAGAAAGCACAATTGAGCGCTTATAGCCCTCTTTTTTCTTAAAATCGGACGGCAGCCATTTAACGCCGTATTTTTTTTCAAGTTCAAAACCTATCTCGTTAATCTTTTGCGAATTTTTAAGCGGGCTGATTGAAAGAGTGGTGCAAAAATAGTCGAAAGCATTATTCTTTGCAAGAATTGCCGTTCTTTCAAGCCTTAAGCGGTAGCACCTAAAGCAACGCTCACCGCCCTCCCTGCAAGCTTCATATCCTTTTGCAATATTCAAAAATTCATTATAATCATAATCGCAGTCAAGAAAAGATACGGGATATTTTGTTTTCATCTCGTCAATAAGCCTAAGCTGTTCGCTTTTGCGCTTTTCATATTCCGATTTAGGCGAAATATTTGGATTATAATATAAAACAGTTATTTTAAAATACTGCGACAAATATTCAATAGTATAGCTTGAGCAAGGAGCGCAACAGCTATGTAGCAAAAGAGAGGGCACTCGGTCCTCTCTTACATTTTGCTCTATTATTTTGTCTAATTCTTTTTGATAATTAATCTTATTCATTAGCTTAAATAATTTTTAGGGTTTACACGTGAACCGTTAAGTCGAACCTCAAAATGGCTGTGAGGACCTGTTGAATTGCCTGTCGAGCCGCTCTTTGCAATAGCCTCTCCTTTTTTAACCGTTTGACCGGGAGAAACGAGTATTCTTGAATTATGAGCATAAAGGGTAACAACACTTCTGCCCTGAGCGTCCGTTCCGTGATAAATCATAACATAATAGCCGTAGCTGTAATTAAGCCTTTTAACGGTGATAACAATACCCTTTTGCGCCGCAACAACCTTTGAGCCTGTTGAACAAGGAAAATCAATACCGCCGTGATACTTGCCCGATGAATAATTCGGGAAGCCTGCCGATACGCCGTGATGACCGGGAACGGGATACGTCATATTCAAAACGGCGTTGCTTTTTGAATAAACATCACTGCCGCTTTGGTCAACCTTGTCAATTTTAGATGAATTTTTATCGGCAACAGCAGTTGTTGCCTCCTCCGGCGGCTTAACGCCTGAAATGACAGCCTGAATTTCGTTTTCAACCTGTTCAATTAAAGAGCTGTCCTCATTTCTAAACTCGGTATACTGCTTATTCTGCGCCGTAAGTTCAGCCAAAAGTTTATCGCTTTCAGCCCTATCGGTCGCAAGAGAAGCCTTTTTATTTGCTATTGAGTTACTGTTTTGTTCAATACTCTTTTGCTTTGATGAAAGCTGTTTTTTCTGAGAATCAAGCTCAGACTTTTTCTTATCATATGCCGCTTTTTTATCTGCAAGGCCGTTCTTTTTATTGGTAACTTCCGCCATTTTGGAGTTTACCTCTTTAAGCAAGGCAGAATCGCTTTTTGAAACAGTTTTAATCATTTCATATCTTGTCAAAAAACTCGAAATATCCTTGCAAGTCAAAAGTGCGGTAAAAATATTGCAGCTTCCGCTCATATACATAGCCTTAAGCCTGAAGCAATACGCATTATAAACCGTTTGAAATTCGCTGTAAAGCGCATCATATTCAGCCTGTGCCTTGTCAACTTCCGCCTGAAGAGCATCAACCTGCTTTTGATTTGATTTAATCTTCTTTTCAAGTGCATTTTTTTCTTCCTGAATTTTTTGATTTTTGTTTTCAAGAAGAGTAAGCTGTTCATTTATGTAGCCTATTTTTTGGTCAAGGGTGTCAATATACTCCTCTGTAACCTTAGAACTTTTTTCAAGTTCCTTAAGCTTAGCGTCTGTTTTTTCAAGATTTTTTTCAAGCTCTGCCTGCTGCTCTTTAAGCTTCTTTTCAGCCTCCTTGGCACTCATTGTTGTGCCGCTTGTGGAGGTTGAATTTTCATTATGAGCCGCCGTGGTCTGCGCCTGAGTTTGCACAGCCTGTGTAGTCGTCTGTGCGGCAAATGCAGTTGTACCCGACATATTGCAAACAAGCATTGCCCCCGCCAAAGCTAATGATAATATTTTTTTATTCACGTTTCACATTCCCTTAAAATAAATATATATCTATTATATACCATTATCACGGTAAATAAAAGGTTGGATTTACACAATCATCATAATTTGCGCTCGGCGTTCTTACCTCAAAGTGACAGTGCGGACCTGTTGAGTTACCCGTTGAGCCGCTCCAAGCTATTTGCTGTCCCTTTTTAACCTCTTGCCCTGCGCTTACAAGCCTTGAATTATTATGGGCATACAAAGTGTAAACATAATTTCCGGCAGAATCGGTTTTATCATGCATAATTACGATATATCTGCCGTAGCTTCTGTACGTTCCGTCGGAATTGGTCAAGTCTTTTGAAACAATAACAATTCCCGATTCAGCCGCAACAACCTTTGAATTTGCCGCACAGGAGAAATCGACACCCGTATGGCCTGCGTAGCCGTGATAACCGCACGTAATTCTTGTTTGGCTCGGAACAGGATATGTCATCCTAAGCCTGCTGCTGTTATCTTCTTGTGTAGTTGTCGTATGCTTCGTAGTAGAAGTTTCGCCGCCGTTTTCGCTTTCGTCCTTTTTGGTTACGGTCGGCTTTGCGGTTGTAGGCTTTGTGGTTGTTGTCTTTTTCTTTTCAGCCTCAAGCTTCTTTTTATAAGCCTCTGCCGCCTTTGCAATCTCTGCATTAACTGCGTCAAGCTCCGCCTGGTCCTGATTTCTGTATTCGCTGAAAGTCTGCTTTTGCTCGTCAAGCTGTTTCAAAAGCTTGTCCGACTCGCTTTTTTGACTTTGATAAGCGTCCTGCTTTTGGGAATAATCCTGCTGCTGAGTTTCAAGAGTTGAAATAGACGTTGTCAAATTCTGCTGTGTTGTTTTAAGCACAACTTGGTCATTTTGAAGCGTGGTCTGCTTATTCTGCATTTCAAGTTTCGTTTTTGAAAGCTCGCTTGCCTGCGACTGAACAGACTGCAAAAGCTCCTTATCACACTTCGACACACGTTTAATCATTTCATATCTTGTAAGAAGAGTTGAAATATCGGGTGAGGTGAGAAGCATTGCTATTGTGCTTGTTTCGCCGCTGACATAAATTGCACGGATACGCTGATAATAAAGTGTCAAGCTTTGGCTGAACGTTTGCTCAAGTTGTGCATTTTTCACCTCTAAATTTGCAACATCCGTTGTAAGTTCGGCAATCTGCGCCTCGTTATCCTTATACTGCTGCTGCAAATCATCAATCTTTTTCTTTGAAGATTCAATCTTATTTTCAGAATATTCAAGCTGTTTTTTCAAATAAGAAATTTTTTCATCAAGCGCATTGATATATTCCTCGGTTTCCTTCGATTCCTTACCGAGAGAAGAAAGCTTTGAATCAAGTTCCTTGATTTTTTGCTCGATTGCCGCCTGCTTTTCCTCTGCCGTCATACCGGCATATTCGTCGGATTGAGAATTGCCTGTTGCAAGCGCAACAATATGAGCAGGGCAAGCCGCAAAAAAGGCAGCAGCCAACAAAACAGCTAAAATTTTAGTTAAAAAACTCTTCTGTTTCATTGGCTACACCCCTTAGTATTAAAAATATTAAAATTATAAATAATTGTTAGGATTAACTCTGCTGCCGTTTACACGAACTTCAAAATGGCAGTGCGGACCTGTTGAATTACCTGTTGAACCGCTGTGAGCAATAACCTGACCTCTTGACACCTTATCTCCTACACTTACTTCAATGCTTGAATTATGAGCATAAAGCGTTGAAAGCCCGTTGCCGTGGTCAATAATTATGTATCTGCCGTAGCTGTAATTAAGATATTTAACAAGAATAACAGTACCTGAAGCCGCAGCATATACGTTTGAGCCTGTTCTTACCGGGAAGTCAATACCGCCGTGGTATCCGCCCGATGAATAGTTAGGATAACCTGCCGATATACTTCTTGAATCCGTAGGATAACCAAGCTCGCCCGAACCGTTACCCGTTGAGCCTGAAATTGAGCCGCTTCCCCTTGAAGCAGAAGCAATTGCCGCACGAATTTCGCTTTCAACCTGCTCAAGCTGCGCCTGATTGGTCTCAATAAGCTCCTTATACTCGCTCGACTGGCTTGAAAGGCTTTTCATAACCTCGTTACACTCTGCAACCTCGGCGTCAAGCTCGCTTTTTGACGAATCAATTTCATCAATACTTGACTGAAGTTCCTTCTTGTTAGATTCAAGCTGCTGCTTATCGTTAGTTAATTCGTTTCGTTTTTCTTCAAGCTTTTTCTTTTCCTTCTCGATTTCCTCCATCTTTGTCATAAGTTCATCAAGAATTGCGCTGTCTTGCTGAGATACCGACTTAACCATCTGCGCACGTGTAAGCATTGAACTTACGTCCTTGCAAGTCAAAAGTACCTCAAGAGTAGAAGCTGAGCCTGATATATACATTGCACGAAGCCTTTGGCAATAAACCTGATAGGTCTGGTCAAATTCAGCCTGCTTTTGGTCAATTTTTGCCTGAGCGTCTGCAATATCCTGTTCTGTTTGCGTAATTTTTACCTGAATTGCATCAATTTCCGCTTGCAATGCAGCTTTATCGTCTTCAAGAGAATCAATCTTGTCTTGCATCAAGTTTATTTTTGACCTGAGCGTTGCAAGATATTCCTCGTTTTTTTGCTTTTCGGCAGAAAGCTTATTCAGCTTGCTTTGAGCACTGTCTATCTGCTGTTGAATTTTTTGCTTTTCACTTCTAAGCTGTGAAGTTGATTTAGCCTGAGCCGAAACAGCACTGCCAAAGCTTGATATAAAAAATGCAAAGCTTAAAATCAATGACAATGTTCGTTTCATACTAAATGCCACTTATTTCACTGCCTTCCTTATTTAAATATTTACTCATTGTAATAATTGAGCCTCCGACACCGGTCAACACGCCGATAGCAACAAATATTCCGAGCATCGGAAGTGCATAATCGGCAAATTTAAGGAAGCCTAAGCCGTTAAACGAACTGAGGATATCAGAAAATTCTTTAACCGCAAGTTCATAAAGCCCCCACACAAAGCCTAAACTGATAACACCCGATGTGATACCGAGGATTATACCTTCAACCACAAACGGCAAACGGACAAACGAATTCGTCGCCCCGACCGATTTCATAATGCTTATCTCTAATCGGCGGCTGTAAACCGTAAGTTTAATTGTGTTTGAAATAATGAAAACAGAAATAACAAACAATACTGCGATAATAACAAAGGCAATAACCGTAATTCCCTGCCTTAACGCAACAAGCTTTTTAGCAAGATTTTTGTTTTCCCTGATAGTATCAACGTGCTGTATTTTTTTAAGCTTATTAACCGTTTCGTCAAATTGGTCAAGATTTTCAACCGTTACCTTATAGGCATTTGGAAGCGGAATATCGGAGCTTATTTGAGTAAAGAATTCTGCTTGAGCCTTCTCCATAGTGTTGAGCTGTTCCTGCCAAGCGCTTTCCTTTGAAACAAATTCAACGCTCTTGATATTTCCGCAAGCAGTAATCTCGTTTTGCATATTTGTAATATCGTCGGGTGTTGCGTCATCCGTGATATAAACCATAATTACGTTTTCCTCTTCAATTTTGCCGAGAAGAGAATCAATATTAAGGAATATCATTGAAGCAGAGCCGATAAGAACAAGGCAGCTCATAAGAACGCAAATTGATGCGATAGACATCATTCTGTTTGTCCAAGTATTCCTAAAGCCCTCTTTAATTAAATATTTTAAACTTGCACCTGTCATTACTGCTCACCTCCCTGTTCTTCCTCTGCGTTCTCGTCGCTTACAACGCTTTCGAGGTTATCAAAAATATCCTCTTCGTTTTCGTCCTTAGGCAAAACGTCAACATTATCAATCTCAACGTCCTCATCAAAAAAGAACATATCGGTGTCCGCTTTAGGGTTTTCGCCTGTAAACTGAGCATGGGTAGGGTCGGGAGTATCGGATACAACCTCGCCGTTTTTAATAACAATAACACGTCTTTGGAACGAACGCACCAAATCGTGCTCGTGAGTAACCATAATAACAGTTGTGCCGGCATTGTTAATCTTAGTCAAAAGACCTACAATCTCGTGGCTCATTTCAGGGTCAACGTTACCCGTAGGCTCGTCCGCAATAATAACCTTAGGATTATTAACAAGTGCCCTTGCAAGAGAAACTCTCTGTTGCTCACCGCCCGAAAGCTCATTAGGCATCGAACGTGCCTTTTGAGAAAGACCTACAAGCTGAAGAATATACGGCACTCTCTTACGGATTTCCTTTTCCTTAGCGCCGATAACACGCATTGCAAACGCAACATTGTCATAAACCGACATTTTAGGAATAAGACGGAAGTCCTGGAACACTATGCCCATTTCCCTTCTGTAATAAGGAACCTGCTTTTTCTTAAGAGTGGCAGATGAATATTCGTTAAAAATAATTTCACCCTCGGTTGGCTTTTCCTCATGCATAATGAGTTTTAAAAATGTACTTTTACCTGCACCCGAAGAGCCTACAACGAAAACAAACTCTCCGTCCTCAATTTTGATATTAACATTTGAAAGGGCGTGGGTACCGTTGCTGTCGTAAACCTTTGATACATTTCTGAATTCTATCACGATTTTTTCCCCTTGTTTTTCATTATAATTTTACGCCTTAGCGCACTTATTCATTATTATTAATAATATAATATATCAAC
>ERZ1026776.1674-NODE-1674-length-11995-cov-15.372697_pt1 | contig 11995 bp, 9 predicted proteins | sample MGYA00380125_ERZ1026776 | MGnify/ENA primary metagenome ERZ1026776 (study PRJEB33269, sample SAMEA4719761) | human gut metagenome | biome: human-associated habitat; feature: organic feature; material: feces | place: Cameroon | collected 2013-10 ... | reverse complement strand
CATGACCAAGTTCGTGGCAAGAAGCAATGACATTATGATGCTGTTGACGAAATAAATTAAGTAGAAGGTCCGGCGAAGGACACGGAAGACAAAACAGGAACTGAGATGAGTGTTTGCACATACGTCACAGTTCCTGCTTTTTAAATACAAATAAAGAAAAATATATGCAAAAGTGGAACTTTTAGGGAATTTATTGACGAAATCAATAGAGGAGTGTTAAGACAATTTTTTGATGTTTATGTTTCTGAAATATACACCAAAATTGACAGGGTCAAAATTGGTTACATAGACTTTTCCTTTGCGTACTATGTCCGGCATGGAATAGAGATAGGACACTTTACCTGTCATTCCCTGCGTCACACCTTTGTAACCAGAGCAATAGAAAATGGGTTTATTCTCCGCTTTATAGATATTTAAGACATTTGGAACAAATTTCCGTAGATTTTATATGAAATAGAAGATATAATATAAAAAAGGGAGTTTTCGAAAGGAGTTGATACTAGCATGAGTATAGCGGAATTAACTGCAAAAATCGAAGGTCTGTCAGCGGACGATTATAATATGGTAACCATGCTTGTTGATAGATTATCCGAAAAGTCAGAGGGAAACGGACTTAGAAGATTAAGCGAGGACGAACTGGTAAAGGAACTTACCGAATCAATCCAGAAGAGTGACAAGGGAGCAACAAAGCCAGCAAGAACCATTTCAAAAAGCATGAGGGAAAAGTATGCAGTTTAATGTGGAACTGTCAGAACTGGCAGAAAAGCAGTACGGCAATATCCTGTCTTACATTGCAAACGTGTTAAAAAATCCACAGGCATTAGAAAGTGTTATGGATGACTTTGATGATACAATTGTAAAATTGGAGAAGATGGCGGATGCCTTTGGATATTGTAAAAGTAAGCGATTAAAGGGAATGGGATTACATAAGATCGGATTTGAAAACCACAGATATTTACTTGTATATCGCGTAAAGGGTAGTCAGGTCATTGTCGAAGGCATCTACCACGAATTACAGGATTATGAAAATACAATTTAGATTATGAAGCAAGAGGACTCTTCGGAGTTCTTTTTTTATATTTCTACATCATAACTAATTACCATATAAAATCTCTGGCTATTCGCGCCACTGCCATAACATTTTCCCAGCGTTATTGTATGAAATGTAAGGAGAACAGAAAAGAAAAACAGAAAAGAAAAACAGGTAGTACCTGTGGTGGATGAAAAACAGAAAAGGAATTAATTATGTCTCCTATGCACATATTTTCCCTATCCTGCATATTCTGTAAGGAAGATTTGTTGCCTGACCGAACATGTGAGGATGATGTGGTACGGAATAGGCAGAAAGGACGCATGTCCATGGATGTTAAGGACACTACTTATACAGGAACACTTCAGATCAGCGTTGTCTCCGCTCTGGGGATGTCCCCAATCTCCGGTGCTACGGTCACCATTTCATATACCGGAGATCCGGATTCCCCGATAGAGACACTTACTACCGATGAATCGGGGCAGACCCCGGCGATAACTCTGGAAGCGCCACCGAGAGAACTGTCTTTATCTCCGGAAATTACGGCGCAGCCTTATTCGGAATACAACATTCAGGTGACCGCAGAAGGCTTTGAAACGGTACTGGTCTCCGGCTCTGAGATTCTGGCAGGAGAATATTCCCTGCAGCCGATCCGCATGAATCCTCTGAATGTGACAGAGGAGGAAGAAAAAGTAGTTGTAATACCGGCACATACCCTGTTCGGAGAGTATCCTCCGAAGATTCCGGAAGAAGAGATCAAACCCATGAACGAGACGGGGGAGATCGTCTTAAGCCGCGTGGTTATTCCGGAATATGTGATTGTACATGACGGCGTCCCAGAGGACCCCACTGCTAAAAATTACTGGGTACGCTATAAGGATTATATTAAAAATGTGGCTTCCAGCGAGATCTATTCCACCTGGCCGGAAAGCGCGATCTATGCGAATATTCTGGTCATTCAGTCATTTACGTTAAACCGTATATTTACGGAGTGGTACAGGGGGCGTGGATATGATTTTACGATAACTTCTTCTACGGCATATGATCATAAATGGATTTATGGAAGAAATATATTTGAAGAGATTGACTATCTGGTAGATTCGATTTTTACAAATTATTTATCAAGACCCGGCGTACGGCAGCCTATTTTCACATCATACTGTGATGGTAACCGGACTACCTGCCGAGGGCTTAGTCAGTGGGGCTCCAAGGCACTTGCGGATCAGGGATATTCCGCCATTGATATCATTCACTATTATTATGGCAATGATATGTACATCAATTCTGCGGATATTATATCGGGAGTGCCGTCCTCATGGCCGGGGTATGACCTGACCATCGGTTCTTCAGGTGAAAAAGTAAGACAGCTTCAGCAGCAGTTGAACCGCATCGCCAGGAATTATCCGGCGATTCCCACACTGGTCCCGGACGGTATCTATGGACCTGATACTGCGGAAGCAGTCCGGATGTTCCAAAAAATATTTCATCTTCCGCAGACCGGTATAGTCGATTATCCTACATGGTTTGAAATATCGGATATCTATGTGGGAGTCACACGCATCTCAGAACCGGATGTGTAGAAAATTGGGTGCATGGCTCGTAACGTAGGACTGTCGTAGACCGGACGAATGCCCGCAGTAGGTATTTGGAAATATATAGTTCCCTTGTTATACCTTCCGGTTTTCACACTTTGGGTATTAGCGGCAAAACAAGCTTTTTATACCCACAAACTTTTCATAGCGTGGGTATCAGCAACGAAACAAGCTTCTGATACCCACAAACTTTTCATAGCGTGGGTATCAGCAACGAAACAAGCTTCTCATACCCTCAAATTTTCCATAGCGTGGGTATCAGCAGCAAAACAAGCTTCTCATACCCACAAACTTTTCATAGCGTGGGTATCAGTAACAAAACAAGTTTCTCATCCCCACAAACTATTTACGCTGAGGCGGAAGAAGAGTACAGACTAGCTTCTTCTTATCTCCTGTACCCCATGTTTAGATGAAAGAAGGGCACAGGAGGGCATTCGTCCGGTCTACGGCAACTCTGCGTTACGAGCCATGTGAAAACAAAGATAATACCGACACTATTTCCTCTGGTATTTGGACAAGCATAAAAACCTCTTGACAGATAAAAATGTATGACGTATTATTGTATTAAATGAATAATACAGTAAATTCATTTAATGAGTCCGTGCGCATCGACAGAAATGTTGTGCAACAGACAGCAAGAAACAGATAGCAAGAAACAGATAGCAAGAAACAGACAGCAAGAAACAGACAGCAAGAAACAGATAGCAAGAAACAGATAGCAAGAAACAGACAGCAAGAAACAGACAGCAAGAAACAAACAATAAGAAACAAGAAAGGATGATGGGAATGGCGTGGGAATTAGATGCTGACAGACCGATATACGCGCAGCTGGTAGAGCGGATCCAGAGGGAGATCGTATCCGGTCAATACCAGCCGGGAGAGAAGCTGCAGAGCGTCAGGGACCTTGCGGCAGTGGCGGCAGTGAATCCCAATACGATGCAGAAAGCATTTGCCGAACTGGAGCGGAGTGGTCTGATTGTAACACAGCGCACCAGCGGCAGAACCGTGACGGAGGACACCGAACTGATCAGGAATACCAGAGAACAGCTGGCGGTCGGACATGTCCGGAATTTTATCAACAACATGCAGGAACTGGGATATCAGAGTGAAGAGATTCGGAATCTCTTCGACAAGGTCCAGTTCTAAGATGAGGTGTGAGTCTATGAAAAACGAAGAGAGGCGGGAACAGAAATGAATAATCTGGTGGAAATTGTGAATCTGACCAAGAAATACGGCTCCAGCGTGGCCGTGAATAATCTGACGGTAAGTCTCCCCAAGGGGAAGATCATCGGTCTGTTGGGACCCAACGGCAGCGGTAAGACGACCCTGATCAAAATGCTGAACGGTCTGCTGACACCGACGGAAGGTACTATTATGATCGACGGCAATTGTGTGGGACCGGTGACCAAGAGCAAAGTGGCTTATCTGCCGGATCGTACCTATCTGACGATGAATAAAACCATCCGGGAGATCCTGGAGTATTTTCAGGATTTCTATGCGGACTTTTCCAGAGAGCGTGCAGAAGAAATGCTGAAGAGTTTAGGGATTGACCCTGCTGTGAAGATGCGGACCTTATCCAAAGGTACAAAGGAGAAGGTACAGCTGATCCTGGTTATGAGCCGGAATGCCAGTCTGTATATTCTGGATGAGCCGATTGCCGGTGTGGATCCGGCAGCGAGAGATTACATCCTGCGCACCATCATTAACAACTACAATCCGGAAGCTACGGTGCTGATCTCCACCCATCTGATCGAGGATGTGGAACAGGTGCTGGATGAAGTGATCTTCATGCGCTACGGTCAGCTGGTGTTGTATACATCTGTTGACAATATCAGAGAAGAGAAGGGAAAGTCCGTAGATGCTTACTTCAGGGAGGTGTTCGCATGTTAGGAAAGTTAATAAAATATGAATGGAAAAATATCTGGAAAGCGGGCGTACTGATGCTCCTTGGAATGTTTGTGGTCACTGTGATCGGCTGCGTGGTATTACGCATGCCGGGAGGGCTGGTAACGGAGATTGCGGACGGCAATAACATGAATGCGACACAGAGCTGGTTTGTACTATCTTCCTTTGTGGCAACACTGATCCTGTATGTGATCATGCTGCTGGCGTCCACCTGGGGAATGCTGATTTTTTTGGGCATCCGCTTTTACCGCAGTATGTATACGGATGAAGGCTATCTGTCCCACACCCTGCCGGTAACAGCTAACCAGCTGTTTTTAAGCAAGGTACTGGTCTCCGGTGTCTGGTATCTGTTCATTACGATAGGCATCGGTATCTCTGTGGTGGCACTGATCGTGTCTCTGATGACAGGACTTTTAAATATCGGTGAACTGAGTAGTGTACTGACACAATATAATGGGAATATCTGGGAATTTCTGGCAGATGCTTTTTATGAACTTGGCAGAACATACGAAGAAGAGATGGGGATCAATCTGTCGCATTATGTGATCACGCTGCTCTTAACCTATGTGGCAGGACCTTTCATTACTATGGTCACCCTGTTCGGATCCCTGACGATCGGTCAGCTGTCTTCTAAACATAAAGGGTTCATGGGAATTCTGGTCTATGCGGGAGTGACGATCCTGTCGTCCATCATCGGCAGCACCGTACAGAGCGCATTCATGTTTGGTGCCAATGTCGCAAACAGTGCCAGTGGAATCACGGTGAGCACCAATTCCGCCTATGATATTAATGTGATCACCAGTCTGCTCATTGCGGCGATCATGTACGGGGTATCTTATTACATCATGAACCGAAAATTAAACCTCGACTAACCGGGTATACACCTTGCCCTCAACTGGTAAATTTGATATAATAAATCCAAATGACAACAGGGAACGGGTGAAGGTACATGCAGGAGATTATTGATAGAATTTTAGGAGGAAACTTCGATTACGAGAACGGTTCTTTGGAATTCTCCTGCTCTAAAATAGAAATTTCGCTGTCGCAGGGGACAGCGTATGAGGGCTCTTTTCACATCCTCTCTGCATCGGACGGCTATGTAAAGGGATCTGTGATCTCGGACCATCTTCAGATGGAATGTATGACAGATCAGTTTACCGGCTCCGATGCAGAAATTTTTTACTGCTTCCACGGTGAGAATCTGGAAGAAGGGGATGTAGTGAAGGGCTCTTTTTCAGTAGTCAGTAATCGTGGAGAGTATAATCTTCCCTTTGTGGTAACAGTAGAACATGGCGTATTAAATTCTTCCATCGGTCCTATAAGAAATCTGTTCCATTTCGCAAACCTGGCGAAGAGTAACTGGAAGGAAGCGGTGCGGTTGTTCTACAGGCCGGAATTTTTACGGCTGTTTACGGGGAACGATGCCCACTTTTATGAAACCTACCGGATGTTGTCCGCCTGTGAAGGCAACGAACAGAACATGGAAGAATTCCTGATCTGCATCAATAAAAAGCAGCAGATCGAATTCCTGGTGGAAGAGAAGGAACTGGTGAAAAAGCTGCCCCGCACGGAAGGCAATTACGGCGTGTCGGAGAATAGCCTGACCATTGTAAGAAACGGCTGGGGATATACCAATCTGCAGATCGAATGCGAGGGAGAGTTTGTTTTCACGGAAAAAGAAAGCATAAGTGATGATGATTTCCTCGGCAACCGGTGCAGACTTCCCGTGTATATTGACAGCAGTGTATGCAGACCCGGTAAAAATTTCGGAAGAATCTATATCTACAATGCCTATATCTCCATAGAGATCCCGGTGATGGTACAGTTAGGAGACAGGACGGCGGTGCGGCATGCAGATCACAGTCATATGCAGTGCATCTCCCAGATCATGAAATATTACGAAGAATTCCGTCTGAAAAAAATCGGCACGGGAACCTGGCTCTCAGAGACCGGCAAACTGGTAGAACGTATGGTGACCATGGATGAGAAGGATGCGTCGGCGAGACTGTTCCAGGCACAGCTTCTGATCACGGAGGAACGTTATAACGAAGCAGGCTGGATCTTAGATCATGCAGCGGACATGCTGGAAGCACAAAAAGCCACCGGTGGAGAACTGTGGGCATATTATCTGTATCTGACCACACTGATCCACAGAGATCCCCAGTATACCATGCAGATCGCAGAGCAGGTGGAGCAGATCTACCGCTATGACAAGAGCCGTTGGAGAGTGGCATGGCTTCTGCTGTATCTGTCGGAGGAATACAACCGGTCCACCTCCGGAAAATGGATGTTTCTGGAAAAACAGTACCAGTACGGCTGTTCCAGCCCGGTGATCTATCTGGAGGCATTGGCACTTTTAAACGGAAATCCGGCACTTTTGCGGAAACTGAATGGCTTTGAACTGCAGGTGATGCATTTCGGAGTGCGGCACGCAGCTGTGAATGACAGTCTGTTGGAACAGCTTTTGTATCTGTCCGGCAGGGTACGGGAGTATTCCCCGTTGTTATGCAGGATTCTGAAAAAAATGTATGAGAAGAAAGAAGACGTACGAATTCTCCAGGAGATCTGCAGCCTGTTGATCAAGGGCAGCAAGACCGGACCGGACGCATATATCTGGTACCAAAAGGGAGTGGAGAGTCACCTGCGGATCACGAATCTGTATGAGTATTATATGGCTTCGGTGGATCTGGATTCCACCATGGAACTGCCGAAGGTGATTCTGATGTACTTCTCTTTCCAAAACAATCTGGATTATGAACACAGTGCGTTTTTATACGCGTATCTTTTGAAGCACAGAGAAGAATATGAGGAACTGTACGAACATTACGAACCGCGCATCGAGCGTTTTGTGATCGATCAGATCCAGAAGCAGCATATCAACAGACACCTGGCGGTATTGTATCAGCGGTTCTTAACGCCGGCGATCGTGACGGAGGCCATGGCGAAGCCACTGTCAAGGCTTCTGTTTGCCCATCTGGTCAGAGTGGAAGACGACAGAATGCGCAGGGTGATCGTCTGTCAGCCGGGCAACCGGAAGATGAAGGAGATTCCTTTATTAAATGGCACAGCATGGGTGGCAATCTATGGGAATGAATATACCCTTGCTTTTGAGGATGCCTATGGCAACCGGTTCCTTAAAAATGTGGAATATACCCTGGAAAAGCTGCTGGTGCCCGGAAAATATCTGCGGCTTTTGGAACATTATGTGCCGGATACGGTGGAACTGGATCTGTATCTTGCGGAGAATGACAAGGGAGAAGAGACCCTGTCTTCGGCAAAGTTGATGCGGATGGCAAGACTGGCAACGTCGGATGCCGTGGAACCGGCACTCAGACGGAACCAGGCGGTAAGACTGGTACAGGCCTATTTCGATGCGGACAATATGCAGGCACTGGATGAATATCTGCAGGAGCTGGACGGCGGGGAATTCACTGCGGAGCAGAGGGAGATATTGCTTCGCTTCCTGGTGTTACGCGGGAATTATGAAAAGGCATATCAATGGATCGAAAGTTATACACCGTATTTTGCGGATGCAAAAATATTGCTTCGCCTTACGGACGCACTGATCTCACAGGCTGCACACAGTGGGGAGCCTGCGATATATGCTGCGGCACTGTCCGCCTTCCGAAGAGGCAAATATAACGGAAATATTCTGGAATATCTGGTGCGCTATGCAGTGGGAACTACGAAGGAATTGCGGGATATCTGGAAAGCTGCCAGATCCTTTGATGTGGACTGCTATGAGCTCAGTGAGCGTATTTTGGTACAGATGCTGTTTTCCGGCGCTTTTGTGGGAGAGAGAATGGATATCTTCCGTTATTATGTATCCCAGGGAGCGAGACAGGAGATCGAGGAAGCCGTACTGGTACAGAGCTCCTGTGACTATTTCTGCAGAGAAAAGCTTACGGAAGAATATATCTTTCGGGAGATCCGGAATACTTACCTGCGGGGTGAGGAGACACAGCGGATCTGTAAACTGGCGTATCTGAAGTTCTATGCGGAGAACCGGGACAAGATAGAGAAGGAAGACGAAATGTTGATCCGGGATTTCCTGGAGGAAATGATGCGGGATCATATTCATCTGAATTTTTTCCGGGAATTCAAAGATTGTCTGCCGGCACTTCAGGAGCTGAAGGATAAGACCATCGTGGAATATCATACCAAAGCCGGTGTCCGGGCAAGAATCCATTATGTGATGATGCAGGAGAACGGTCAGGCGGAGGATTATCTGTCGGAGTACATGCAGGAAGTGTACAGCGGTGTATTTTTCAAAGAATTCGTACTGTTCTTCGGGGAGAACATCCAGTATTACATTATGGAGGAATCCGAAAGCGGTGAGCAGCTCACGGAGAGCGGCAGCCTGCAGAAGAGCGATATCATGAATGATAATCCGGACAGCAAGTATGAGATCATCAATGACATGATGATCAGCATGACCCTGCAGGATGATGATACACTGGATCATCTGATCGAAGAATATTATCGGAGAGAATATCTGGATCACAGGTTGTTTACCTTACAGTGAGACCTGAAAAAGAATAACAAAAAGGATAACAGAGAGGAGGCGGAAGGAAGATGCGGCTGCTGGGAAGTGAAAAGGTGATAGTCGGATATGATCTGGGCAGCAGATATGCGCAGATCAGCTGTTATGTTGCAGGCAGTGGGGAAGAGATCAGAACACTTTCTTCCGTGGCGGGATCACAGGTATTTACCATCCCGTTGGCACTCAGCAAAAGACAGGGTGTGAATCAGTGGTTCTACGGGAGCGAAGCGGTAAGATATGCGCAGGAAGAGGAAGGGATCCTGGTGGAGAATCTTCTGAAGCTTGCAAAGGACGGAGAACCGGTGCAGATCGACGGTACAGCGCTGGACCCCGTGGCGCTGTTAACCCTTTTCCTGAAACGGAGTCTGGGACTGTTATCTCAGGTGACGAACGCGGAGAAGATCGGGGCGTTGATGATCACCTGTGAAGAACTGGATCCCAGGATGTTAGAAGTACTTGCTGCGGCAACGGCGGGGTTACATCTGAAGACAGAACAGATCTGTTTTCAGAGTCATGTGGAAAGCTTTTACTATTATAATCTGTACCAGCCGGAGGAATTGTGGCGGCATAAGACGGTGCTGTGTGAATACGCGGAGCACTCCATACGCACTTATTGCATGGAATGCAATCGCCATACCACGCCGGTGGTAGCCTATATGGAAGAGCGGGAGTTTCCTTTCCCGGTGCCGGAATCGGATGAGAAAATGTTGGAGATCGCCACCAGCCTGTGCGGTAACCAGATTGTCTCTTCGGTGTATCTGATCGGTGAGGCATTTTCTCAGGAATGGATGAAGGAATCGTTACGCTATCTGTGTCATGGAAGAAGAGTCTTCCAGGGTAACAATCTGTTCAGCAAGGGTGCCTGTTACAGTATGATGGAGCGGCTGGCTCCCAGTGAAGCAGGGAAAAACTATGTGTTTTTAGGCGATGATAAATTAAAATCCAATATCGGAATGAAGATTTTACGACAGGGGGAGGAATCCTACTGTGCGCTTCTTGATGCGGGAATCAACTGGTACGAAGCGAAGAACAGCATGGAATTTTACCTGCTGGAAGGACGGGCAGTGGAGATCCTGATCACATCCCTGACAGGCAAGGGGAACCGGATCGCCAGGATCGTCCCCGAGGAACTGCAGGAGGGAATCACCAGGCTTAAGATCAGTGTTAAGATGCGGGATGATACGCATCTTATGGTGGAACTGGAAGATCTGGGATTTGGCACATTTCGTGCGGCAACACACCATATCTGGAAAGAAGAGATCGAACTGTAAGCGACCGGACGGTGACCCGGCTGACAGCTAAAAGTGGATGGAAATGAGGAATGGAAATGAAGGCAAGTCTGTGCGTAGGTGAATATTGTGAAAATGTCTATACAGTGGAAGAACTGGGGATCAGTGTCTGCTGCATGGAGGAATTGTGTTATTGCCTGAAGGAGAATGCTTTCCTCTTAGACATGTCCATTATGAACGACAAACTGGCAGACTGGATCGGAGAGGAATGTAAGGTCAGAGAACTGGCAAAGCAGCTGTACCCCATGATACATAAGCAGGGTTCCCTAAGTGTATTCGTGCTGACCATTTTACAGTATGTGGGAATGTATGGTGAAGAGGATCTTAAGCAGGTGGAACAGGTGCTGAAGCAGGGAGCCGGACTCAGCAATCTGGAGAAACGCAAAAGCCAGATCGACTATATGGTGGAAAAGCGGAAATACGCTGCTGCCATCCGTGGATACGATATGCTGTTAGAGACCTGGAGTACGCTGGAAGCGGAAGGAAGAGAGCTCCCGGCGGGTAAGGTAAGAGCCTCCATATTACATAATAAAGGGGTGGCACTGACCGGGCTGATGCTGTACGACAAGGCGGCGGAGCAGTTCAGAGAGGCATGGCAGGCGGAGCCGGACAGAGTACATCTGGACGCCTATCTTGCGGCAAAACGCATGGAACTGCCGGAGGATGCCTATGTGGCTTTCGCAGCGCAGAATCCGGAATTTTATACAGAGTCCCTGGAACTGGAGAAAAGTATGGAACAGTTCGGCAGGGAATGGGAACAGCAGCCGGAGTACAGGCAGCTGCAGCTTCGCAGTACCTGGCGGGCAGAAGACAGACAGAAGTATGATGCAGAGAATGAGAGACTGACGACAGCCCTTAGAAACAGCTATCGGACCAGTGTGAACGTATAACAGACAGGAGAAAAAAATGGCATGGTGGAACCGCTTTTTTAAGAAAAAAGAACCGGTACAGCAGGAAGAAGACTGGGAGCAGTTGGTCTATACAAGGAACGGCGTGAATTTTGACGAGGAGGACCAAAGAAAGCGTTATATTGTAAATTGTCTCGAACAGATCGCGGAAGCTTCCAAGGAGATCGATCTGCTGACCGGAGAATATACGTTAGTGACTTCTTATCTGACGGATACGGATGAGATTGAGGCTCTGCCCCAGGAACAGCGCTCACAGGTGAACAGTACCGCTGCCAGGCTGGCAGGTCTGGAGCAGGAGCGCAACAGATACCGGGAGAAAAAGAATCGCATGCGGGATGCGGACTTCTATGCGATCCGCAAGAGAGAGGACGAGATCGAAGAAGGAATTCAGAAGATCCGTGAGGGCGAAAAATACGGCAATCTGGTCAGACAGGATCTGCACAGACTGGACGGAGAGAGACATGCCTACGAATATCGTAGGAACGAACTCGAGAACATGATGAACAATCAGAGAGGAATGGCGGTAATATTTTTTACGGCACTGGTAGTGTGCGTGATCATGCTGGCAATCTTACAGTTCGGATTTGATATGGATGTCTATGTCGGACTGTTTCTGGCAGTGGGAGCGGGCGCCGTTGCCATCTCCTATGTCTGCATCAAATATATGGATGCCGGACGGGAACTGCAGCGGGTGGAGAAGACCATCAACAAGATCATCCAGCTGCAGA
>ERZ1026776.1671-NODE-1671-length-12006-cov-59.582127_pt1 | contig 12006 bp, 12 predicted proteins | sample MGYA00380125_ERZ1026776 | MGnify/ENA primary metagenome ERZ1026776 (study PRJEB33269, sample SAMEA4719761) | human gut metagenome | biome: human-associated habitat; feature: organic feature; material: feces | place: Cameroon | collected 2013-10 ... | reverse complement strand
GTGAAAATAGGAGGCAAATGCCTTTTGTGATTAGCATTTACCTCCTACCCGATTTTCGTTTTCGTTTTCAGGCAGCTGAGACATTTGTCTTAACTCCTTAACTCCTTAACTCCTTAACTCCTAATCTGAAATCTAGAGCCCTCTAGCCTTGTAAATGCGGTCTTTGGCGTCGTTGATCTCCTGGAATTTCTTCTCGGCTGCACGGCGCACATCTTCGCCCAGCGCTGCTACCTTGTCAGGATGATGCTTGAGCGCCATCTTGCGGTAAGCGGCCTTCACCTCATCGTTTGAGGCGTCAGGACTGATGCCCAGAACGCGGTAGGCATCATCCAGACTGCCGGCTGAAGAAGCCCCGCTCTCCAGGTTCAGCATCTGGTCTACATCCTCGGCAGAAAGACCCATGTGGAGGGCCATCTCCTTGAGCGCCTGAACCTCCTGAGAATTCACAACTCCATCAGCCTTGGCTATCATGACGAGGAAATTGAGCAACTGCAGGCGCTGCTCATACATCATGTTGGCACGTATTTGGTGGCAGCTGTCCTGTATCACCGAACGGTACTGCTGCATGCCCATCCGCTTCTGCTGCTCGAAGAGCTTGAGGAGGATTTCCTCGCCCTGCTGTTTGGCTGCCTCGCCGAAATTCTGACGCAGGAAACGGCGCACCATCTCCATCTCAGAATGCATGATCTTGCCATCTGCATTGATGATATAGGAACTGAGCACCAGCAGCGAGAACATGAAGGAGTTTCGCTCTCCCTCATAGCTCTGCTGGCGGCCGTAGCTCTGGCTGCCGAAGCCCTGGCTACTGTAGCTCTGCTGACCGCTGTAGGCATCGTAGGCGTTGTTGTAATGGTGGTCGCCGTCGCGGTTTACCGCATCCAGTCCGTGATCAAAGAGCGAACCGAGGGCATAACCTGCCAGGGCTCCCAGCGGACCGGCTGTGATGAAGCCGAGCACACCACCTATCCATTTACCTGCTGCCATTTTTTAGTTGTTGAAATAGTAGAGGAAAGAAGCGATGCCTGAGAGGGCTGGCTTGCGCTGACCTTCTATTTCGATGTCAAACTTGATGCTGGTCTTGCAGATGCCACGGATGTTCTGGATTTCGTGGAGAGTGGCTACCAGGCGCACGCGTGAACCGGTGATGACTGGCTGGCCGAACTTCATCTTGTCCATGCCGTAGTTTACGAGCATCTTGAGGTTGTTTACCTCGATAATCTGCTGCCAGAGGTAAGGGAGTACAGAGAGGGTGAGATAACCGTGAGCGATGGTGCTGTGGTAAGGGCTCTCTACCTTGGCACGCTCTACGTCTACGTGGATCCATTGTGGGTCGAGTGTAGCGTCTGCGAACTTGTTGATACGGTCCTGGTCAATCTGCAACCAGTCTGATTCTCCTAATTTCTCACTGAGGTGAGATGCAAATTCCTCGTAGGAATTGATTACTAATTTTGCCATTTTTATCTATTTTAATAATTTGTTGTTTCCTGTTTCCCGTCTTCAGCTTTTAACTATTAACTATAAACTATTAACTATTAACTTTCAACTGTTAACTATTAACTCAGATCAGTCTCTTCTGAAAATATCGCGGGTGTAAACCTTCTCTTCCACATCATCCAGGCATTTGTCATACCGGTTTGCGATGATGGCCTGGCTCTGCTGCTTGAAGGCATCCAGGTTGTTTACGATGCGGCTTCCGAAGAAGGTGGTTCCGTCTTTCAGCGTAGGCTCGTAGATGATGACCTGCGCGCCCTTTGCCTTGATGCGCTTCATCACACCCTGTATGCTGCTCTGGCGGAAGTTGTCGCTGTTGCTCTTCATAGTGAGTCGGTATACGCCGATGGTGCAAGGCTTCTCTTCCTCCTCGCTGAAGTTGTTCTGGTTGGCATAATCGTAGTAGCCAGCCATGTTCAGCACGCGGTCGGCGATAAAATCCTTGCGGGTGCGGTTGCTCTCTACAATCGCCTGAATCAGGTTCTCAGGCACATCGGCGTAGTTGGCGAGCAACTGCTTGGTATCTTTCGGCAGACAGTAGCCGCCGTATCCGAAGGAAGGATTGTTGTAGAAGGTTCCGATGCGAGGGTCCAGACCCACTCCGTCGATAATCGCCTTGGTGTCGAGGCCCTTCATTTCGGCGTAGGTATCCAGCTCGTTGAAGTAGCTCACGCGCAGGGCGAGGTAGGTGTTGGCGAAGAGTTTCACGGCTTCTGCCTCGGTAAGTCCCATAAACAGGGTTTCTATGTCTTGCTTGATGGCTCCCTCTTTCAGCAGTTCTGCAAAGGTGCGGGCTGCCTGGTCCAGTCGCTCGTCTCCGTTCGGTCTGCCCACGATGATGCGGCTCGGGTAGAGGTTGTCGTAGAGTGCCTTGCTCTCGCGCAGGAATTCAGGAGCGAAGATGATGTTCTTGCTGCCCGTTTTCTGGCGGATGCTTTCGGTGTAGCCTACCGGAATGGTGCTCTTGATGACCATGATGGCATCGGAATTCACCTGCATCACCAGTCGGATGACTTCTTCTACATGAGAGGTGTCGAAGTAGTTTTTCACCGGATCGTAGTTGGTTGGTGTGGCAATCACTACGAAGTCGGCATCTTTATAGGCTTCTTCTCCATCGGTTGTGGCTCTGAGGTTGAGTTCCTTCTCAGCCAGATATTTCTCTATGTATTCGTCCTGGATAGGTGAGCGGCGGGAGTTGATGAGCTCCACCTTTTCGGGTACCACGTCTACTGCCACCACCTCATGATGCTGGCTCAGCAGGGTAGCGATGCTCAGGCCTACATATCCTGTTCCGGCTACGGCGATTTTTATCTTTTTATTCTCCATTTCTTTCTGTTCTTTTAAGATGGACTGCCTGTTGGCAGTCTATACCTTATATATATATTAGATGCAAAGATAGTATAAAAGGAGGAGACTACAAAATGAAAATGGGTTTTTTATCAAAAAATAACGCGAGAAAGGGGGATGGGAGAGAAAAATAGTACTCAAAAAAGGAAGCAGAAAAAAGGTCTCCAAAATTCGCGAATTCTAAAACGGATGGGCGGTTGGCCGGAAATTCGCAAATTTTGAAGGCTGGGAAAAGCTCTGTTTGAAAACTTCTGAACTAGCTCCGATATCCTCATAATGTCAATAAATCGGAATAATCGGGAATGGCTTCTAAAAATACATATTTTTTACTTTCATAATCCATCTTGCAGATGTAATGCTCCAGCCCGTTGCTCACCACCAAAAAGTCGACATGGAGCAGAAGATTGTAGACCGAAATCTGGTCGAATACTTTCTGCGTGATAGGGATATGAGGGGCCTTGTACTCGATAATCATGCGGGGCTGGAGCTCACGGGAGTAGAGCACACTGTCGGCGCGCAGCACCTTGTCGCCACATTTCAGCTGGATTTCGTTGGCGAGCAGCGAGGCTGGATACCCCTTGTGCTCGATGAGAAAATGAACGAAATGCTGGCGCACCCACTCTTCGGGAGTGAGCGTGATGAACTTCCGGCGCAGCACATCCAGTATCTGGGGATGCTGTTTTGAACCCGAAATCTTAATGTCGAAAGATGGCAAATTTAAGCGAATCATTTTTTCTATACCTTATTATATATATGGTTATGTTTCTTTCTTTTCTGTTTCCGATATGGTTTCTTTTCTTCTTTTAACCATACCTCATTTTCAAAAACTACCTCTTTTATATAGGCAGTTCAATTTATTTTTTGTAACTTTGCAGTCGAAGTGCAGCAGAAAACTGCACCTCAGAAAACTGCGAACCTGGAGGCGGAGCAAATGCTTGTCCGCACCCCGGAGTTTGCTGGGTGCAAAGTTACAAAAAATAATCCAATGGTAGAAAAGAAAAGTGCAATAAGTTACGAGTCGATCATGAAAGATTTGAAGGCTCGAAAGTATTCGCCCGTCTATGTGCTGATGGGCGAGGAACCTTTTTATATAGATAAAATCTGCGACTACATTTCTGAAAATGTGCTCCAGCCTGAGGAGCGTGACTTCAATCAGACGGTGGTTTTCGGAGCAGATGTTACGGGTGCGCAGGTGGCAGATTTGTGCAAGGGCTATCCGATGATGTCGGAGTATAGAGTGGTGGTGGTGAAAGAGGCTCAGAATTTGCGGAATTTGGAAGCTCTCGAGAAGTACCTCGAAAATCCGGTAAAAACGACCATCCTTGTTTTCTGTCATAAAAACGGCAAGCTCGACAGTCGTAAAAAGTTTTCTGCCCTCGCTGCCAAGGCGGGTGTGGTTTTTGAGAGCAAAAAGCTCTACGACCGCAATCTGCCGGGCTTCATCGAGACATATCTCAAGACCCGAAAGGCAACCATAGAACCCAAAGCTACCCAGATGGTGGCTGATCATGTAGGAGCAGATTTGCACCGACTCACCTCCGAGCTCGACAAGCTGCTCATTTCTCTTCCAGAGAACGATCGGCGTGTTACTCCGGAGATTGTGGAGCGAGAAATAGGGGTGAGCAAAGACTTCAATGCCTTCGAACTGAGAAGTGCCATCATCAGCCGCGATGTGTTCAAGGCAAATCAAATAATAAATTATTTTGACAGCAACCCAAAGAGCGGTTCTCTCTTCACGCTTCTTCCGATGCTCTTTACTTATTTCCAAAACCTGATGATTGCTTATTATGCACCCAACAGGCAGAACGAAAATGAGCTCGCAAAATTCCTGGATTTGCGCTCAACTTGGGCGGCGCGCGAATATATTACAGGAATGAGGAACTATACGGGCGTGAAAGTGATGGCGATTATTGAGAAGTTTAAGGAGGTGGATGCGAAGATTAAGGGACTGGATAATCCATCCACTCCGGTGGGTGAACTGATGAAAGAACTCATCTTTTTTATCCTTCACTGATGCTGATGAGCGAGGTGGGGGAGAGTAGGCGAGCTCCTGCTGAGAGTTTTCTCTTGGCAGGAGCTCGTTTCCGTTTTCGGCCTTCTTTGTCGCCTGTTTCCAGAAAGCAGCCAACTAGCGTTTAGCATTATAAATTTGCCCGAAATAGGCGATTTTTGGCTCTTTTTGGCGCGCTTACCTGGGCTCATTTTTGGCGATTTTGGGGCAAAAATGGGAGATTTAAGCAATTTTTTGAGCTAGATGCCCATTTTTCGGTTTTGTCTGAAAATAGACTTAACTTTATTGGTTATCAGTAACTTACACAAATTAACCCTCTTCATTACTCGCGAATTTGCCCATTTCCTTGCCGGTGGGCTTGAAAACGCTAGAAATGGAAAAATTTGCCATTTCCCGTTGTCTGAAATTTGGTGTTTGCATTTGTTAAGGTTTATGTTTCCTAAGTTTATGTTTTTAAATTCGTAAATCAAAACGGGTGATTTTGGTTTATAAATATAAACACAAGAAAACTAAATACACGAATTTATGTTTTATATTTATAAAAATAAAGGTAAAACAGAGTATTTATGGTTATGAATGTATAAATATACATGTAGTATTTTGGTTTTGTAAGTAGCGGAAACTCAGTTGGTTATGTGTTTTTGTTGTTTTATAAACCATAGTATTTTGTATAGGTGTAGGGTAAATGTTGCATAAATCGCTTTTAAAGCCTATATTTAGGCAGTTTATGGTATGAATAACCAGTGAGTTAGCCTAAATTTATAAAGAAAAGGTTCGTAATGTATTTTGATTAATAGGTTTATGTTTATGAAATTAAACGTAAAAACCGAGCAATGAGCGGAGTAAGATTGAAGTTTATAAATAGAAACCTAAAGTTTAAAAATCTAAATTTATTCAGAAATGTTTGGTTATTCTAAATTTTTGCTTTATCTTTGTAAAATCAAACGAAAAAGGGCCAAAAAGTGGCCTGTTCGGAAATAAAACATCGTATCAGTAGAAAATGAACGCTAAAATTTTTAGAGCATGAAAGATAGAATCAGACAGCTGATGGAGGACCAGCACCTCACTCAGCAGAACTTCGCTCAGATGATCGGAATCTCGACCGCTACGCTGAGCAATATTTTCAACGGGAAGACCAATCCATCGCTCAGCATTGTGGATGGAATTCATAAGAGTTTTCCACAGGTGAATGTTTATTGGGTACTCTACGGTACTCCTCCTATGTATCAGAACCAGGCTCCCCAAGGTGGCACCGAAGAGGGTGCTGCTGATATGCATCAGAGCATTACGCAGGGTGCAGCCGGTGGCGCTGAGGGGATGATGACCGGCAGTCAGCCTTCTGGAGCCGCCTCTGCCGAGCCTATGCTTGATTTTGGAGCCGAAGGAGCCGCAGCCTCCCCTACTTCTCCTTCGCTCTTTGACCAGCCTCAAACTCAAGGTGTAAACCGTACACCTAAAAATATCGCCCAAACAGCAGTAAAATATGTAGACAAACCGCAGAGAAAGATAACAGAAATCCGTATTTTCTACGATGATCAGACCTGGGAAACCTTCGTTCCTAAGAAATAAAGTAGGGATTGGAGAACCATAAAACAAACCCACGGGAGCAGCGATAAAGAAAAAATATCTCTTTTCTTTTCGTAAATTCGGATTTTTGATGTACCTTTGCATCGTAGAAACGTAGGTGGGCGTAACCGGAAGCTACGCGTACCTATTTATAATATACGTACATTATATAATAAGCATATTAAAAATTAGCAATAAGATGAAAAAATATGTTCTCGACCTGAAGGTGGTTTCTGTAGAGGCGCTTAGCGATAAGCACGTTTTGATTAAGCTTACCGATGAGAAACCTTTGCCTGAAATCTTGCCTGGCCAATTCGTAGAAGTAAGAGTAGACCATTCGCCTACTACCATGCTTCGCCGTCCTATCTCCATCAATTTCGTGGATCGTGAAAATAATCAGCTTTGGCTGCTCGTAGCTATGGTGGGCGACGGTACCCGTCAGCTCGGACAGCTCAAGGAGGGCGATGTGCTCAACTGCATGCTGCCTCTCGGCAACGGCTTCACCATGCCTACTGAGAAGAGCCAGAAATATCTGCTCGTAGGCGGTGGCGTAGGTGTGGCTCCGCTCCTCTATTTCGGAAAACTCATCAAGGATTTCGGAGCTGATGTTACCTTCCTTCTGGGCGCACGCAAGGCTACCGATCTGCTCGAACTGGATGAGTTTGCCAAGATAGGTAAGGTATGCATCACTACCGAGGATGGCTCGGCTGGCGAGATTGGTTTCGTTACCAACCACTCTGTTCTGGAGAACGAGAAGTTTGATATGATTTCTACCTGCGGTCCTAAACCGATGATGGTGAGCGTTGCTCGCTTTGCCAAGAAGGCTGGCGTAGAGTGTGAGGTTTCTCTTGAGAACAAAATGGCGTGCGGTGTGGGCGCCTGCCTCTGCTGCGTAGAGAAAACTACCGAGGGTAACCAGTGCGTCTGCAAGGATGGACCTGTCATCAACATCAAGAAACTGACTTGGGAAATCTAATTTCTTGTAAAAACATTTTTAAGTAAAAATAGAAGATTATGGCTGATTTAAGTGTAAAGATAAAGGATTTGGAGTTGAAGAACCCTGTGATGACTGCATCGGGTACTTTTGGCTACGGATTGGAATTTGCCGATTTCGTTCCTCTGGAGGAGATTGGTGGTATTATCGTGAAGGGTACTACCCTGGAACCACGCGAGGGAAACGACTATCCGCGTATGGCTGAAACGCCTCAGGGTATGCTCAACTGCGTAGGTTTGCAGAACAAGGGTGTGGAGTATTTCTGCTCTCACATTTATCCTCAGATTAAGGATATTGATACCAATATGATTGTCAATGTGAGCGGACATTCGCCTGAGAGTTATGCCGAGTGTGCGGCGCGCATCAACGAGCTGGATAAGATTCCGGCCATAGAACTGAACATCTCCTGTCCTAACGTGAAGGATGGCGGTATGGCTTTCGGTGTAACCTGCGAGGGTGCAGCCAGCGTGGTGAAGGCGGTGAGAAAGGTTTATAAGAAGACCCTTATCGTGAAGCTTTCGCCTAATGTTACCAGTATTGCCGACATCGCCCGTGCCGTGGAGGCTGAGGGTGCCGATTCTGTTTCGCTCATCAACACGCTGATGGGTATGGCGGTGGATATTGAGAAGCGCCAGCCTCTCTTGAGCATTCGTACGGGTGGCTTGAGCGGTCCTTGCGTAAAGCCTGTTGCCCTGCGCATGGTTTGGGATGTGGCTCATGCTGTAAACATTCCGGTTGTTGGTCTGGGCGGCATTTCTTCTGCCAAGGACGCCATTGAGTTCCTGATGTGCGGTGCTACGGCTATTGAGATTGGTACAGCCAACTTCATTGATCCTGCGGTTACGAAGAAGGTGAAGGATGGAATCAACGAGTGGCTTGATGCTCACGGATGCAAGAGTGTGACTGAGATTATCGGGGCCATCAAGTAAATTACACCTTATTATAATAAGGAATGGCTCATACCATGACCCCTGTTTTAGGGTTTCATGTGGGTTAACTCCCTGATATACAATAGAGTAACTTTTCGTAAAAATATAAGGTTATGGATTTGAATCAGATAAACCCTGTTCTGATGCTGGCAACGCTGACTCAGCAGATTGTGGAGCAGGAGAAAGAATTGGTACAGCAGCCGTCTGTAAAAGCCTCTCTGAGCGAGAATCTACTGAAGCGCGGCAATCTGTTGATGCAGATGGGCGATAAGGATGGAGCCGGAAAGGACATGAAGCGCTACCTGGAGCTGAACCCGGAGAAAGTAGGGGAGCTGACAGGAGAATTCAAGGCCGAAGGCAGAGAACATTGCAGATAATAGGAAAGAGCCGCCTAGCTTTTGGGGACATTTTTTTGCATTTTTCCGCGTTCTGATGATAAAAATCGGGCAAAAACATGTTTTTTAGCATAAAATATAAGGAAAATGAAGAAAAATATATCAAATTGTTTGGCAGTATCAAAGAAAAATGTTACTTTTGCAAACGAGTTGAGATTTTAGCAAGTTGAGACTCGAAAAAACTGAGCACTGCCTGCTCCTTATAATATATATAAAGAGGTGTAAGGAAGAGTTCGGAATTCTGAGCACAGACAAGCTCCTTATATGAAAAGGGCTAGGCTCGGAAAGAACAAAAGTGAGTAACATATAAAATGTAAAGACAATGAAGAAGTTTAACGCATTCTTTTTTAGCTATTACTTTTACTTTGCAAATAATTGTAAAGCGGGAAGTTGCGTGTAAATTTCAACTTAGGATATTAGATTCTTGAAATCATCGAAACGGTCCCGCTCTTATAGAGTTGGACCGTTTTTCGTAACAATAGACAAGATAAAAGAAACATGAAGAGAATAGCAATTCAAGGAGAGCTGGGATCTTTCCACGACATTACTGCCCACCAATATTTCGAGGGCGAACAGATAGAACTTATCTGTTGTGCTACCTTCGAAGAGGTGTTTGAAAACATCAAGCGCGACCCTACCGTGGTAGGCATCTGCGCCATAGAGAACACCATTGCGGGCAGCCTGCTCCATAATTACGAACTGCTCCGACAGAGCGGAACCACCGTGGTAGGCGAGCACAAACTCCACATAGAGCACAGTATCTGCTGTCTGCCGGAAGATGACTGGAGCACCCTGCAGGAAGTTCACTCCCATCCGGTAGCCCTGATGCAGTGCGGCAAGTTCCTGGCAAACCACCCAGACCTCAAGGCTGTGGAGGCAGAAGATACCGCAGGCTCGGCAGCTTACATCGCCCAGCACAAGGTGAAGGGGTGGGCAGCCATCTGCTCTTCTTATGCCGCCCACATGTACGGCATGAAGGTGCTGCAGGAAGGTATCCACGACAATCCGCACAACTACACCCGATTCCTCGTGGTCTGCAATCCGCAGAAGGCAGCCCTGCTCCGACCTATTGAGAAGGCCAACAAGGCAAGCATCGTGTTCAGCCTCTCACATGATAAGGGATCGCTCTCCAAGGTGCTCACCATCCTGAGTTTCTACGACATCAATCTCACCAAGATACAGTCGCTGCCAAACATCGGACATGAATGGGAATACCTCTTCTATGTAGATCTCACCTTCGACAACCTCACCCGATACCGCCAGAGCATCGACGCCATTACACCACTCGTGAAGAAGATAAAGGTGTTGGGCGAATATGAGGAGAAGGAGTAGGGGTTTTTCAATGTTAAATGTTAAGTGTTAAATGTTAACTTGTTAGCAGTAAGCTTGGCATTTGACATGATGAAGATTCCGAAAGAGTAACTTAACATTCAACATTTAACATTCAACATTTAACATTAAAATAAAAATGATACAACCAGCCAATAGAGTAACGGAAATACAGGAATACTACTTCAGTCGCAAACTGAAGGAAGTGGCTAAGCTTAATGCCGAGGGCAAGGACATCATCAGTCTGGCCATCGGAAGTCCGGATATGCCGCCTTCTAAGCAGACCATAGACAAGCTCTGCGAGGTAGCCAACAATCCAAACGCACACGGATATCAGCCTACGGTGGGCATACCAGAGTTGCGCAAAGCAATGGCTGGTTTCTACAAGCGCTGGTATGATGTAGACCTCGACTGGGCTACTGAAATCCAGCCCCTCATAGGTAGCAAGGAAGGCATCCTGCATGTAACGCTCGCCTTCTGCAACCCTGGCGACGAGGTACTCATCCCGAATCCGGGATACCCTACCTATACCGCCATCAACAAGATTCTGGGTACCAAGATTACCTACTACGATCTGAGAGAAGACAACGGATGGCAGCCCGATTTTGACGCTTTGGAGAAGATGGACCTGAGTCACGTGAAGCTGATGTGGACCAATTATCCTAACATGCCGACAGGCGGTGTGGCGAAGCGCGAAACCTACGAAAAGCTGGTGGCATTCGCCCAGAAGCACAACATCGTGGTAGTAAATGACAACCCATATTCGCTCATCCTCAACGAGCATCCAATGAGTATCATGCAGGTGCCGGGAGCCAAGGACTGCTGCATTGAGTTCAATTCGCTGAGCAAGAGCCACAACATGCCGGGCTGGCGTGTAGCGATGATTTCGAGCAACAAGACCTTCATCTCATGGATTCTGAAGGTGAAGAGCAACATCGACAACGGAAGCTTCCGCGGTATACAGTTGGCTGCTGCCGAGGCGATGTTGAACAACACGGATGAATGGCACCGCGAGAACAATATCCAGAACTACCGCCGCCGCCGCGACATTGCCGAGGAGATTATGAAGGTGCTCGGATGCGAGTTTGACCCTAACCAGGTGGGTATGTTCCTTTGGGGCAAGATACCTGAGAAATATGCCGATGTAGAAGACCTGACAGAGAAGATTCTGCATGAGGCGCGTGTCTTCATCACCCCTGGCTTCATCTTCGGAACCAACGGCAAGCGATACATCCGTATCAGCCTCTGTGCCAAGGATGAGAAAATGAAAGAAGCCCTGGAGAGGATCAAGAAAATCTTTTAAAGGTAAAAAAGTAAAAAGGTAAAAAAGAAAAAGTAAAAATTTAAAATATACGACTATGGAATTAGAATTAGAACCATTGAATTTTCCTAGTGATCAGGAACGCCCTTGCGTCATTGCCGGCCCTTGCTCGGCAGAGACAGAAGAGCAGGTTATGACTACCGCTAAGCAGTTGGCTGCCAAGGGTTGCCACATGTTCCGCGCCGGTGTATGGAAGCCACGCACCAAACCGGGAGGCTTCGAGGGCAACGGCGAGCAGGCCTTGCCTTGGATGAAGCAGGTGAAGGAAGAAACAGGCATGCTGACAGCTACTGAGGTGGCTACCCCAGAGCATGTAGAGCTCGCACTGAAATATGGAATCGATATTCTGTGGGTAGGCGCACGTACATCTGCCAACCCATTCGCCATGCAGGCACTTGCCGACAGTCTTCAGGGTGTAGATGTGCCTGTGCTCGTCAAGAACCCGGTAAACCCAGACCTCGAACTCTGGATCGGTGCCCTGCAGCGTATCAACCAGGCAGGCATCAAGAAGCTCGGTGCTATCCACCGCGGTTTCTCCAGCTTCGATAAGAAGATTTACCGCAACCTTCCTATGTGGCAGATTCCTATTGAGTTGCACCGCCGCATACCACAGTTGCCAATCA
>ERZ1026776.1670-NODE-1670-length-12015-cov-3.525920_pt1 | contig 12015 bp, 10 predicted proteins | sample MGYA00380125_ERZ1026776 | MGnify/ENA primary metagenome ERZ1026776 (study PRJEB33269, sample SAMEA4719761) | human gut metagenome | biome: human-associated habitat; feature: organic feature; material: feces | place: Cameroon | collected 2013-10 ... | reverse complement strand
TCGGCAGCGTCAGATGTGTATAAGAGACAGGTATCTGCATAGCCGATAAGCGGTATCTGGTCTGTCACTTTTTCCAGCAAAAAATCACTCAGCGTCTGTTCCTGCCTGCCCTCTGCCATATAGGCAACAGTCGGAATATACTGTCTGGTCATGGACATGGATATTTCATTTTGTATATAGAGAAAAAAGCGTTTTGCCAGTGTTTCCCTTCCGGTTCCCGTTTTCACCATAAGAAAAAATCCATACAACAGAAATAGTGCAATAACAGACTGCCTGTACCATTTTTTTCGTTTCCTGACCAGTTCTGTTTTCCCCTGATATCTTCGCCCATAGACTCTCATGCTGCCAGCACCTCCTGTTCTGCCATAGCAAACACTATATTCTATGCGGCTTCTGTCCCTTTAGAACCGGGAGAATGCCAGATTCAGTCCCTCTGATATGGTATAGCTCAGCCTTTTTACCGCTTCATCAATATCTTTTGGTGTCACAAACATTGCATTCAAATGTGGAGATAAAAGTTCTCTTGCCAGCTCATGCTTTTCAATTTCATCCAGACCTGCCAGCCCATTTCCCACGCTTTTTAGCTGTGCTGACTCCCGCATGGCTCCGATCAAGTCACTCATGGTATCCGAAACTATCGTTGCGGCATCTACTACGGTAGGAATTCCTATGGCAATCACCGGAATTCCCATGCTTTCTTTATTAATGGCGTGCCTGTGATTGCCCACGCCGGAACCGGGATTAATTCCGGTATCCGTAATCTGGATGGTACGGTTCAGACGCTTCACGCTGCGGGCCGCCAGTGCATCCACCACAATTACAATATCCGGTTTCGTCTCTTCAATGACTCCCCGGACAATCTCTCCTGATTCCATACCGGTCTGTGCCATTACGCCCGGCACAATTCCGCTTATCTGGCTCGTCGACTTATTTCCAAAGGCATATTGTCCATATTCCTTGATAATGTGCCTGGTAATCATCATATTATCTACTACATAAGGTCCTAATGCATCCGGTGTCACTTCCCGGTTACCAAGACCCACTACCAATATCTTGAGTTCTTCTTTTTTCCCCGGCAGCATGGTTTCAATCACTTTTGCCAGCTGCCCGGACACTTCTCTGTGATAATCCTCATCTTCTTCCATCATATCTGAAGCCTCAATGGTAATATAGGTTCCCTTCGGTTTTTTCATTGCCTTTGCTCCGTTTTCTGTGTCAATGAATACCCTTGTAATCATAATTTCCGGTGAAATTCTCTCCTCATCCACCCGTACTCCCTTTACTTCAATATGATCTTCATCAAATTTTTCTCTCGTCTCTAATGCGAGGTCTGTTCTTACCTGAAACATAGCTTCACTTCCTGTAAATAATTTTTCCAAATAAATTTTCTTTATTATTTTTTACATTTTTTCTCCAAATATGTATTGACAGATGCAAATATGTGGGATAAACTATCATAGTATGTTTACATTAGAACGTCCGTGTCCGGCTTTAATGAAACAACCAAAAACAATAAAACAATCATATTGGAGGTGTACAGGTTGGCTAACATTAAATCTGCTAAGAAAAGAATTCTTGTAAATCAGACCAAAGCTGATAGAAACAAGGCTATTAGATCAAAAGTTAAAACATCTATTAAGAAAGTAGACGCTGCAATCGCTGCAAACGATAAAGAGGCTGCTGCTGCTGCATTAGTTGCTGCAACATCTGAAATCAACAAAGCTGCTACTAAGGGTGTTTATCACAAGAACACTTCTTCCAGAAAGATTTCACGCTTAAACAAAGCTGTGAACAAAATGGCATAATTGCCCGGAAGAGCATAGATTATAAACGATTATAAAAAAGAACGTTTCGTACCGTCATTCGAAACGTTCTTTTTTTATGCCTTGAAACCTACTCTCATCCACTGTACTTTACAATCAGAAGTTCTACCGCCAACTGGTCTGCCATTCTTCCCGTCTTGACATCCTCTTCTGCCTGTCCGCAGTCTTCTATTGCTTCCTTTAACTGATTTATTTTAAAAGCTCCTGCCTGCCGAAGGTTCTTCTGCACTGCAAAGCTTGGCATCCCTGCAGTCTTTGCAATACTGACAGCAGGATATCCTTTTGCTGACATGCTTTTTATCAACAGCAGATTCTGGAACTGTCTTGCAATCAGGAATAAAATCCGCATGGGTGCTTCCTTTAATGCCAGTAAATCGTAATATAAGTCCAAAGCCTTCTTCTGATTCTTAGCAGAGATGGCATCAATCATTTCAAAGATTTTATTTTCCGTCTGACCGGTACAGATTGCCTCTACATCTGCCGCAGCAATCTCTGTCTTATCCAATGTATAACAGATAAGCTTTTCTAATTCCTTATCAATATTTTCCATATCGGAACCGGTCTTAGAAAGGAAAAGCTGCATTACCGACTGGGTGATTTTCTTTCCTTCTCTTTGAATTCTTCCCAATATCCAGCGGACCAGCATATCTTCCTTCGGGGTCTCAAATTCTACGGCACTTCCAGCCCTGGATGCCGCCTTAAATAATTTGGAACGCTTGTCCACTTCTTCTTCCACAAAAACAAAGCAGGTAGATTCCGGCACCTGACTCATATATTCTGCCAGGTCATCACAGCTGTTTTTAAAGAAGCCACTGTTTTCCACCAGAATCATACGCTTTTCTTTAAAGAATGGCAGTGTCTCCGATAAATCAATCAGTTCCTTTGGATTAATATCCTTTCCCTCATATGCCGAAAAATTCATCGTATCATCCGGCTCTACCAGTGCATGTTTTAGCTTATCACGATACTGCCGTTTCAGATAGTCTTCCGTTCCATATAAAAGATATACGTTTTTTAATTGTCCCATTTTAATGTCATTATCGATTGTTTTCATAAAGGATATTATACTATATTTTTACTTCTTTATCAAAGCATACTTACCGAAAGCTGTGAATTGTGATACTTCCCTTTTCCTCTTCCAGCGAAATCTGACCGCCTTCCATCGTATCAAAAATTTCTGCCGAAGTTTCTTTTAATCGATTTATGGTCTCCTGATGAGGGTGCCCATATCGGTTGTTTTCCCCACAGGAAATCAATGCCAGTTCCGGCGAAAGTGCTTTTAAAAACTTTTCTGTCGAGGAATACTTTGAGCCATGATGTCCTACTTTAAGAAAATCTACTTTCCGTAACCGCTGCTTTTCTAAGAGCCAATTTTCTTCTGCTTCTCCGGCATCTCCGGTAAATATCCCGGAAATATATTTCGTCTGATAGAGCAATATCATGGATTTTCCATTCTCATCCTCTGCCTGATACTCTCCGTCCGGAAGGAGGCAGCTTATGGTATCCTCGCCACTTCTTATGCAGTCTCCTTCTTTCATATATAAGATGGGAATGTTTCTCTGCTCCGCCAGTGCACATATGCTCTGATAATTCTTTACATCCGGCTGTTTTCCAGGCAATATAATATTTTCAACCGAATACTTTGTCTCAAGAACTTCTAACAATCCGTTCACATGGTCTTCATCATAATGGCTTATAAACCAATAATCTATCTTCGTGATTCCATTGCTTTTTAGAAATGGCAGAATCCGATACGTTCCCACCTTAGACACATCAGTGCTTCCACCATCCAGAAAAAGATTGGTATCTTCCCCCAGTCGTACATAGATGCCATCTCCCTGCCCCACATCAAGAACTGCCATAAGATGATTACTCTTTACCGGACGAAGAACCAGAAGTAACACCACGCTTCCAATCAAAACAATCGGAAACTTTCTAAGAAGTATATTGGTATTTCTATTCCCATCTCTGTTTCCGCTTTTCTTTGTCCGTTTTTTTATCAGCAAGCAGGTGGCTGCAAGCATCAGATAATAGAATATGATGCGCTGTATCGGCCACTGTCCTACTATCTTCGTAGCTCCCGGGAGCCGGCTGCACCAGCTGGCTCCCGCATAAATTCCATCCAGCAATAATTCCAACATCATGATTACCGGTCCTGCAAACAGCCTTCCTACAACAATTTTTCCCATACACATAAGCAATGTTGCAACTATCCCATTTATTAAAACTACACTTAACAAAGAAACTATCAACAGATTCAAAAGCAATGCATAGACCGGCACTTCATAATAATAGTATGCCACCAGTGGAAGTGTTGTAAGTTGAACGGAAAGTGAAACGAAAAAGTTCTGCCGGATTTGCCGTTTCCATTTTTCCCGTATTTTATTTGCCGGCTTATCGCCTGTTTTCCGTTCCTGTGTTTGCTGTTTTTGTATTTGCTGTTTTTGCTCCCCCGAAAACAACTGTCCAATACATTTTGCTACTACTACCACACCAAGAATTGCAGCTACCGAAAACTGGAGTCCTGCATTTTCAACCAGATACGGGTTTTTCCATAAAAGCACCAGCACTGCCACCGAAAGAGCAGTTCTGCTATCATAGCTTCGCCCTGACAGCTTTGCTGCCATAAGAAGTGCAAACATAATCCATGCCCGGATAGCAGATATTCCCATCCCGGTCATTTTCACATAACAGAACAAAAATACAACTGCAGCCGTACAGGCGCAAAGAGAATTTCCTTTTTTTCTAAGAAGTCCATAGCAGAACAGTCCGATGCAGGAAATATGCATTCCACTGATTACCAGCACATGGCTGGCTCCTGCCTGTTGAAAGACTGTTGAAACTTCTTTTTCCAAAAGTTCTTTATCGCCTAAAAGCATTGTTCCAAGAATCCCAGCATTCCTTTCTGACAAATTATTTATATAATCTTCTTTTAATTTTTCTTTTATCATAAAGAATTTCTCTGCCAGCACATCTTCTCTTCCATATTCCCCACAAATCCTTTCGGCATCAAAATGATAATCCATATTCAGACTGTGATAATATTGAAATTCATCATAATTACCATCATTGGCAGCACGATTCAGTTGTCGGATATTTCCTTCTAATACAATGGTTGTTCCAATACGACACGATTGGTCAGATGGTTCTTGCTTCAGTCGAACCAGGACAGAATTGGTTTTATAGGTGTTATCTCCAATCCGTAAGAAAACATGATTAAGATATAATCTTGTCTGATTGTTTTTTCGTTCTTTTTTCTCTATCTTCCCCTGTAAAATTGTCTTTTCATTTTCCGTCTGCCAGCCTCTGGAAGCATCTGTTTCTACAGAAAGGCCGGTCTCCTGCTCTTTTAAAATCGTCTCAATGGTATAGCTTTGCTGCTGCATATACCAGATTCTTGCAATTCCCAGCAGAAAAAATCCCATTCCAAGTACTGCGGTAAACCGGTATATCCTCCGTTTTCTTTGCCGCAGGGCATACAGCAGATACATCTGACACCCTGCCACAAAGCTGATAAGGATAACTTTAATGACCATCGAAACAGACAGGCAGACAATAATACCACACAGGAACAATATCGTTCCATAGCATAAGGGGCGTTTTATAATTTCGATATAACCCCTCCTAAATATTTTTCTAAGGTGCCTCTTCTATTTGTGCTTCTGTAGATACCGTCTCATTCTCATCTGCACTTACCACATAGTCAAGGTTCCGTTCATAGAGCTGGTCTAACGCAAAACTATCCCGGTAAACGCCGCTGGTCTTCCCATTTACAGAAATCTGCACCTTGCTGATGGTTGAAATCTCTGATAAAGAGTCTACAATAGAATAAATGACAATTGGCTCCTGTATTTCATAATTCTGATTCAGGAACGCCTCATCTAATGTAACATAGCAGGTTCCATTGGTTGTCGTAACATTGACAAGATTTGTTCCTTCCGGAAGTGGTGCTTTCAAATTCTTATCATCCGGTCCCTTTAAGAGATTCTCCATAATCAGTTTTTCCATGGAAATGTTACTGCTGTACTGTACTTCTTTTTCGCATTCTACCAGTCCGCTTCCATCAGCATTTGCATAATATAAATGCAATGTTGTTGTCTGAATGGAATTAATCTGTTCTCCCGGATTTTCAACAAAGCTTTCTTCTGTCATCAGTCCGATTACATTATCCCGGCTGTCTGCCAACGGCGCATCTCCCACATAAAAAGATACATATTTTACATCCGGAAGCTGTACCAGTGTCTTTACCACTGCTGCCCGGCACAACACCTCATCCGTAGGCTGCATTTTGGAATAATTATCATTAAAGTAAAGAAACAGCTGATTGCTTTCCAGTGACCAGTCTGTAATTGTAACATCACCAGGAACCGGTTTCTGATACTCCACGCTATCCGTATTGGTGCACAACGCATCCAAAAGAGAGGCTATCATGTCCTCTGTCTTGCCCTCTTTTAAATCATATGGCTGCTCTACCACTTTTGTTTTCTCTTTATTCAGATAATAAATATGATATGCCGAGTCATCTGCTTCCTGTCTGCTACACCCTGCAAACAGCGATACCAGAAGAATAAAACCCAGCCATCCTGCAATTTTCTTCATGCCAGACCTCCTAGGCAATGTAATTCAGCGGAATCCGCACAGTAAAGAGCGTTCCCTCTCCCTCTGTACTAAATACCTTAATTGCACCACGGTGCATTAATATTGCATTTCTTGTAATGGCAAGTCCAAGTCCGGTTCCACCGATTTCTCTGGAATGGGACTTGTCTACACGGTAAAATCTTTCATAAATATGCTCTAAGGAATCCTCCGGAATACCGATGCCGGAATCCTCTACCTTAAGATAGAAATACTGATAATCTGCATTCAGGGACACATGTACCCAACCGTCTTCCTTATTGTATTTGATTGCATTTTCCACCAGATTGGTAATGGCAAGTGTCAGCTTTACCTCATCAATTTCCGCTGTAACAGGCCGGAAGCTTTCCAACACCAGATCTACATGCTGTTTTTCTGCAATCGGTTTTAATCTCTTTAAAATCAGATCCAGCATCTCATTGATGTTAACTGACGTGATATTCAGATCTGATGCAGACTTGTCCATCTTAACCAGTGAAAGCAAATCATTGATGATTTTATTTTCACGTTCAATTTCATTTCCAATGTCTAACATAAATTCACGATACAGTTCTACCGGAACATCTTCCTGTCCATTCAGTGAGTCTGCCAGTACCTTCATAGAAGTAAGCGGTGTTTTCAGCTCATGGGACACATTGGACACAAATTCCTGTCTGGAGTCATCTAACATCTTCATTCTGCTATAAAGTTTATTAAATTTTTCCGAAATCTGAACTGTTTCGGAATAATCCTTAATCATCAGCTCCCCATCACTGGTTCCATATCCATTCTGAATCTCAGCAATAGAGGATGCCATATTCTTCAACGGGTTTGTCAGACGAACGGATAAAAATACGCTGACTGCAAACAGTAAAACTGCTCCGACAATCTGAAGCACTAATGCAGCATTCCTCACATATTCTAGATTGGCAAGAATACTATCTGTCGAAACACTGATAAGAAGCACTCCGATAATACTCTTCTCCCCTGTCTCTACATTATCTGTAGTCAGCGGAATCGTCATTTCCACATAATGATTATCCACATCATAATTTATAGAATCCTCACCACGGAATGACTTTATGACCTCTTCTGAAATAATTGTTTTATTGGTATCCAGATCATAAGTATCTTTTATAATATGAAAAGACGAATCTATCAGAAGAATTCTTCCATCATAAATACGTGACATCTGCTGCAACTGTGAAGTGATGCTTTCTGACTCCGCTCCATTAATATAATCTGTGGATACCATCTGGTTTGCAAGAATCTTCGCCTGACCAATTACATCTACACTCCGGTTAGAAACTGCATGTTTCTCATAAGCAGTTAAAATTCCGGTCCGGATTAAAATTCCGGTCAAAATACCAATCAGCATAAAAAGACAAATCAACCGGAATTTCATGCTTTTCAAAAAATTACGAATACCTTTTTTTCTATTCATAAGTCTGTACCTTCATCCTCTGCTATATCGCTGTTATTTCTGATAGAAATAACCTACACCCCATTTCGTATGCACATATTTTGGTTCACTCGGATTCGGTTCAATCTTCTCACGCAGTCTACGCACATGAACATCCACCGTTCTGACATCACCCGGATATTCATAACCCCATACCAGATTCAGCAGATTCTCACGGCTGTATACCTTATTCGGATTCATAACAAGAAGTTCTAACAAGTCAAATTCCTTGGCTGTCAGATTAATCTCTCTTCCCTGGACAAACAGTCTGCGGCTCTCACAGTCTAATTTTAAATCGCCGCTCTCTATCACTTTGGAATTTTCTTCCTTCGGTTCACTGGCAGCAGTTCTTCGCATAATTGCTTTGATTCTGGCTTTCACCTCAAGAATATTAAACGGCTTGGTGATATAATCATCTGCACCATATTCCAGTCCTAAGATTTTATCCATATCATCGCCTTTTGCTGTCAGCATGACGATTGGCATATTGGAAAACTCCCGGATTGCCTGACACACTTCAAATCCATCCATCTTTGGAAGCATGATATCCAGTAAAATCATATCAAACTTATTCTCCTGTGCCAGACGCAACGCCTCTTCACCATCATACGCACAGGTTACTTCCATTCCATCCTGTTCCAATGAAAAACGGATTCCTTTCACTATTAATTTTTCGTCGTCCACAACCAGAACTTTTTTTGCCATTTTACACCTCAGTTAACCCTTATATTATCTTTTATTTTTTCAAAAACGCCATTTTTAATTCCGGGAATATTCATTAAATCTTCAATAGTCTGAAATGCACCATTCTTTTCCCTGTAAGAAATAATTGTCTCAGCTTTTGATTCTCCAATTCCGGAAAGTGTCATAAGCTGTTCCTTTGATGCAGTATTCAGATTGATTCTGCCATCCTCCGGCTCTGCTGCCGAATCAGCACTCCCAGTCTGCTGCAAAAGGTAAGTTTCCTGATCCGGCACCTTTATCATCTGTCCGTCAACAACCGGTTCAGCCTGATTGAGTGCCTCTTTTGCTGCAGCCTCGTTAAAACCTCCTGCCAGTTCCAATACATCGCAGACCCTGGCTCCTTCTGCCACTTCATATACCCCCGGGTGCACTACCTCACCGCAGACATATACATAACAAGAAGCCGGCGGGCATAAGACAGCTTCTGTAACCTCTTCACTCTCCATTTGCGTATCCGGCTCAAAATATACGGTATCTTCTTTTCCACATGCCGTATATATCATCCCACAATATAAAGCCAGAACTAATAACCCGACTTTTTTCATCCGTATCACTCCCTTACATAAATTCTGTTATGCAAGAAAGTCCCCTAATGCTTACTGTTTTCTATTTTAACGAAAATTTGTCCTTTATACAAGTAGTATTTTCAAATTATTCCTGCGGCAGGCTTCCACCATTCCACAGTGCCTTCATCTGCCTTGTAAATTCTGACCAGAACTCTCCTGCATTTGCTGCATCCGGTACCAGCCGGCTGTTCTGATACTGCATAAAAGCTGCCTGTTCTGCTTCATCCCGGCTGGCACCTTCATCTGTAGAAATATGACCGGTCATTGCATGCAGGGTATCCACTTCTTCTTTTTCTATAAACGCAGCAAAATCAGCCGCCATATCTTTTTCCCCTGAAAATTCATTTACCAAAAGAATCCCCGTTCTGGTAACCCCCTGCATCGGTGTGGTATCGTCTAACATTGGAAGCCCGCAAACGCCATAATTTTCTGCTGTAATCTTATTCAAATCATCAGAATCAATGATTGCACACAAAGATGCTCCCTGATTAAAATTCTCCACTACCTGATTTCTGTCAATTTCATCCGTATCAATCCCCACAGTTTCTGAAAGGTTTTTAACGAAAGTTAATTCATCATTATATTTTTCTCCATATGTAGTTGAAAGGGTATAGTCCGTCTCATTCCATTCCACTTCAGTCCCCACAAAGGGATAATCATAAAATCCATCTGCCACATTCCATTCCAGCAGATTTCCTACACCTTCTCCTAAAAGGTTATTCTGTCCATAGTCTAAAATTTCCGAAATGCTCTCCGGTGCTTCCGGAAAATTCTCTTTCTGATATACCATCACCAGTGTATTAAAAAACAATGGGTATTCTTCTTCTGTTGCAACACCATATAAATACGCCTTGTCTTTTGCATCATTCCAGGCAAGATACAAATCCGGATAGTCTTCTTCCGTCATCGTTGCATCATAAATCTGTTCAAGGTAAGATTCCTCATCTACATAACGGATTCCTACTGCGATACCGGTTTTGGCATAGTAATCCACTGCACACTGTTCAAAATAATTCCTGCAGTCTGCATCGCTGTACCAGAAGGATAGCTCTTTTTGCGCTGCTTCATATGCTTCTTTTGTTTCCTGCCCAGATGTTATCTGCTCTTTTCTGTCTGTTTTTAACTCTGTTTTTCCAGTTTCTCTGCTGCTGTAAAAAGCAGCCGCTGACAGCAGGATAACTCCCACTGCCAGCGTTGTTGTTTCTATGATTTCTTTTGTTTTCTTTTTCATATACCCTGCCTACATACGATCCAGTACGTTTTTCAGTTTCGTTATCATTTCATCCACATGCTCTTTTTCAATCACAAGCGGCGGCACCATACGGATTACATCTGCGCCAGCTGTTATAATAATTAAACCTTCTTTTAACGCTTCTGCTGCGATGGTTCCAACTGGTTTTGTGCTTACAAGCCCCTGCATCAGTCCCATGCCACGGCGGGCTGTAATAAAATCATATTCTTCTACCAGCTTATCCAGTTCGCTTTCCAGATAAACTGCGATTTCTTTTACATGGTCTGTAAGCTTTAATTCTTCAAATAAGTCCATTACCTTACTGACCGCTGCTCCGACAAACGGATTTCCTCCATATGTGGTTCCATGGTCACCCGGTGCTAAGGATTTCTCTGCCACACGTTCTGTCATGGCAAAAGCTCCTACGGGCACTCCACAGCCCAATGCCTTGGCACTGGTCATAATATCCGGTTTGATTCCATAATGCTGCCATGCAAACATTTCTCCGGTTCTTCCCATTCCACACTGGATTTCATCTAAAATAAGAAGAATGTCTTTTTCTTTACAGAGTGCTGAAATCTCTTTCATAAAGGATTCCTCTGGCGGATAAATTCCACCCTCTCCCTGCACGGTTTCAAAGATGATGGCACATGTTTTTTCTGTTACCTGTGCTTTTACACTTTCAATATCATTAAAATCTGCAAATTTCACACCACCACAGAGTGGCTCAAACGGTTCTCTGTAATGAGCATTTCCGGTTACAGATAATGCGCCTAAGGTTCTTCCATGGAAAGAATGGTTCATAGCAATAATCTCATGGTCCGCATGACCATCTCTGGTATAGGCATATTTTTTAGCTGACTTAATTGCTCCCTCAATGGCTTCTGCTCCACTGTTGGTGAAGAAAACCCTGTCCATTTTGGAAACTTTTAAGAATTTCTCTGCAGCTTCCATAATCGGGACATTATAATAAAGATTTGAAGTATGTGTAATTTTATCAATCTGATCTTTCAATGCCTGCTTATATGCTTCATTGCTGTATCCTAACGCTTCTACCGCAATACCTGCCGCAAAATCAAGATACTTCTTTCCATCGGTATCGTAAAGATATACGCCCTCACCATGATCTAATACCAGTGGGAAACGATTATAAGTATGTAATAATGCTTTATCTTCACAATCCATATATTCCTGTTTATTCATGATAAAACTTTTCCTCCGCATCTCCTAAAATTGCTGTTCCGATTCCTCGGTTTGTAAAGATTTCCAGTAACAGACAATGTGCAATTCTACCATCTAAGATATGTACTCTGGACACACCATTTTCAATGGCATCAATACAGTTATTTAATTTCGGAAGCATTCCGCCACCAATATAACCATCTTCAATCAGCTTGTGTGCATCCGAAATCTTAAGTTCGGAAATCAGTGTAGATTTATCATCCGGGTCTTTGTATACACCTTCAATATCTGTAAGGAACGCAAGCTTTTCTGCCTGTACGGCACGGGCAATTGCACACGCCGCATCGTCCGCATTGATATTGTAAGTATCATAATTATCATCAAGACCTACCG
>ERZ1026776.1667-NODE-1667-length-12028-cov-4.292157_pt1 | contig 12028 bp, 8 predicted proteins | sample MGYA00380125_ERZ1026776 | MGnify/ENA primary metagenome ERZ1026776 (study PRJEB33269, sample SAMEA4719761) | human gut metagenome | biome: human-associated habitat; feature: organic feature; material: feces | place: Cameroon | collected 2013-10 ... | reverse complement strand
TCGTCGGCAGCGTCAGATGTGTATAAGAGACAGGTTACAGTATAAACTGCTGTTTCCTGCGCTTCTTCATCAGATATATCAGCATAGCAGTACATCGTCTCCTGCAGCAAACTGCCATTGCGATATATTCTGTAAGCAGTTACCCCTTTATTATCGCTTGCTTCTTTCCATACAATCCGGAACGATTTTCCTGTGATCCTGTTTACTGTCAGTCCTTCAACAATGGTGGGTGGTTCAATATCTATCATATCATCCTGCAGATTTGCAATGGAACAGTCCTTTCCCAGTTCCGCTATTACGCCATCATTTCCACACAGCCGTACAATATGCTTCCCTACACTTCTAAATCCGCTTTTCAGATATGATCTTCCATAAAGATTCAGTATTCCATCACTTTTCTCTCCGGAGTACCTGACAGCATATGTGAATTCACCATATACGGTAAAGCTGTCATCCTCACATTGCATGATCAGTCCATAATTATATTTTTCTCCCTCTGCCGTAAAATCCCCCTGTATCTCCGCTTTGCAATGCAGGCAGGAAAAGCTGCCGTCTTCTATGCTGAAATTACCACTTACACTGAGATTCCCTGTCATGGTTGTATCATCCTGTACATACAGATCCCCCTCTACAGTCAGACTGCCGCTTCCTGTATCTATGACTGTATTCCGGCAATTCAGATTTCCACGTATAATCATAGCGTGTCCATCCAGTATAAGCTTCTTCCCATTTAGGCTAAAATCTTCTGTCAACACAACATCTTCTGTCAGACGAAGCGTATTTCCTTCATATACTATACTTCCTGTCTGATCCCCGCTGACTGTTGCCCCACTGACTGTTGGCTTTTCAGACTCTTCCCAATCCTTAGTATTGTTTTTATTTTCTGCCGTTCTTCTTAAGATCACATTTTCGCCGGCTGCGATCATGCAGCTATCACCTGCCGCCAGAGTGCTCACATACGCATTACTGAAAGATCCCTCGAAATAATTCCAGTCCGGTGCACTATGACGAACAGGAGTAAACTCATAAACAGAGCCATTCGTATCTGCCAAAAAGTAATATTTTCCCTGAAAGCATTGTATTCTGTAATCGTTGCTATAAATATATGAGTTTGCAATTACCATTTTTTTCCATGTAATAGCGTCCTCTGAGTAGTAAATTCCATGATACCAGCACAGGAATGTATCCCCTGTCCATGTCATATCTGCTATTCTGTCAAAATCATATCCCTGTTCTTTCAGTTCTGTTTCATACAGGGTATTTCCTTCCATATCACAGGTCAGCACAGCTCCTGTCCTGCCATTCAACATATACAGCTTATGATCTTTATATAACATTTTTTTACAGATTCTTACATCGAGTTGATCATTTATCTTTGTAAACTGCATGCCACTGCTATCACTTTTCCAAAGTGTGGAGGGATCATCCTGTCCCCCCTCTCCCGATCCATAATTAATAAAGGATCCTGTTACAATATATACTCCATCCGCAGTCTCTTCTATTTCATATATCCGTTCATCCGTAATTTCAATATTATTCCATGATATCCCATCCGCGCTGCATAGCAGGAACCCGTTTTTTCCATACAAATAAAAATTTCCTCCCGCAAATGTCAGCTTCAAATCGTATATATCATAACATACATCCTCACCCGATAAATCAATAGATGCACTATGCTCCCAGTTGCTTCCATCTGCAGATATATAACAATCCCCATCATCATTCATCAGCAAAAACATATTCTTACCATATGCCAGTGCCTGTGCCCTGCCTGTATTTGTATTTATAACCTCCCAGTCATATGTAAGCTTTGCCCATGCTTTTTCTCCCGGAAATGGAATTCCGGTTATAAGTAATATGACAATAAGTTGCATTGCAAGAAATTGTTTTATTTTCCGTCTGAAATTCATTTATTTATCTCCCCTTTTGTATCTGAAACACGCGTATAGCAATTCCAAGGTCACAAATATAGTTGCCATCTGTGCTCTGTATGTAAAAAAATAATGAATACTACTATGGGTACTGAGCAGAGCGAAACGCATGATCGGCAATATTGCTGCAAGCAATATTGCATATAATGTTTTCTTCTCTTTTGGAAAGCATTTTTTATAACAGACTGCCGATACAAACAGAAAAAAGCAAGGCATACCGCATCTGTTATTTTCAAGTGCCTGTAAAATGTTTCCATTCATATAAGTACAAACTCTTCCTGTTATATCACTGAGCATCTCTTTTCCTGCTGTAAAAGTAAACAGGCTCCATTTCAGGATAAACATTCCCGCATAAGAAATAGTCCACAAAGCGATTGCCCGGCAGGTGAACTTCCATTTGTTCCGGATCAGAAGCTTCGGATGCTCCTGACAAAGCACACAAAGAAGCGGAACTGTTAGCGTCAATGTTTCTGCTGTTAAAAAATCAAAAAAACATGTCATTACACCGCTGCATATGTACAGCAGATATAAATATCCCATATTTTTTCTGCTCAATCCGACAGACAACATACTAAATAAAAACATAAGCAAAAAACACCATACATATTCCAAACATAATCCTACATAAAATCCCCCGACCGCAGAAAAAGAAAACAGCAGAAAAATTGCTAATTTATATTCCTTTTGAACAATAAAGCTAATCGCACATAATACCAATGAAAAAAAAAGCAAAAATGTATAAATGGTATAAATGGAAGGAATTGATACAAAGCATAAAAGCAGTCGCAAAAAAATAATACTGCCATGCCAGTATCTCCCATACGTCTGATTTGGTGATACTCCATGAAATACTGCCTCCATCAATTCAATGTCTGTACTCAGATTTTCATCAGCATAAAAGTGATTGCAGATAACAGCTTTTAAAGGCTCATTCCGATCCATTTCGTAAGTCAGATTGACGAGAATACAATCCGCATAATAATCAAGTGTTGTATAAGGGATTCCGGATAATGCCTCCGGAAACAAATATCTATCATAATAAAAATATGCAGCTTCTTCACATTTTTTCTGTATCTTCTGCCGTGGGATCAGAAACAACACCAGAAGCTGACAGCATACGCACAGAAAAGCCGTAACTACAAAAATTCCGATCATATATCTTTTTTTCATGCATTTTCTCCATCTGTCCATGCAAGCATATCATCCATTCTCCTCATCACCATGACAAAAACAGGTATAGCAGGAAAACTTTACAAAATAAGTTTTTCTGTTTACCTGTTTTCCTCTTTCGTATTTCTTGGCCTGCATTAACCGATCAGTTTAAAAAGCCACCAAAGAATCGAGCAATCCAATAACATATGTCCAACCCCCTTTACATAAAATAAGCAGGTCAGCACAATGCTTAACCTGCTTTTATTTTATCTTGTTCGTTTTTTGATTGCGATGCCGTTCAGCCCAAAATCGCTACCGTTCAGCCCAAAACAGTCGTTTCACAGTTCATTTCCGGTATGATGATCTCTGTGATGAACCGGTTTCCTTCCACTCTTGCTTCATAAACACCACCGTTCTGCTCTATACTCATTTTGGCATTTTCAATACCAAATCCATGATCTCCTTCTGTCTTTGAAGAAATAAAGACACCTTTTTCTTTTACCGGGTTTTGTTCAAAGTAATTTTGAATAACAACATATAATGCATCATTCAAATATTTCACCTGTACCGTTATCTCTTTCTGCTTCGTTTTCTCCGCCGCTTCAAAAGCATTGCAAAGCAGGTTGTAAAATATTGTACAGATATCATAATTTGACAGAGTAAATGGACTCTGTAATTTTCCATGCCATTCACAATGTACCTCTTTATACTTGCATGACAGATCATTTAAAATTGCCGACACCATTTCATTTCCTGTATTGATATCAAATCCTGTACGCTCCAGAGAATGACTTATTTTTTCAAGATATTCCTGCAGTTCCCCATATTGTCCCTGTTTTCCCAATATTGTCATACAATACAGATGATTTTTGATATCATGGCGGAACGCCCGTATTTCCTTATTCTTTTCCAGAAGCAATGTATAATAATTTGCCTGCGCGTCCAGTATTTTTCTGTTCATATCCTGTTCGCGCTTCAAATATTCATTTTCGCCCGTTTTATGAAACAGCAGTCCGCCAATGATCAGAAAAATAATGCCGCTGCAGATAAGTCCTCCCAGCCAGAGGTTATGGTAAATTGTCTTATATTCATTCATCATTGACAGTTGTGCACAGGTCAGATAAATGAGAGATGCCCCGCCACCCAGTATATATAGTGATGCATATGCAGGCGTCGGCAAATGTATCTCCTCCCGGTTTTTCTTTCGCAGCACGCCATATATGACTAACAAACCGATCAGCGTTACACTGTTTATTGCGGTATACAAGAAAATATTTCCTTGTATCTGCTCCATTGTGAGGCCCAGACAGCGGATAAATACCAGCGAATTTAAAATGTCCAACATACTCACAACAATATAAATGACCGGAATCATCCAGATCTTTCTATATTCTGCCGCATTCAGGCATAATGTGAAGACCGTCAAAATGACAAAGAGCACAGACCGATTCATATTTTCCCGAAAAACAGTCAGTGTCGTAAGCAGCAGCACAGCCGCCAGATAAAAGAAAAATACCTTTCTCTTCTGCTTTATTTTAAAAATTCCGGCTGATGCTATATATGTCTTCAGGAACTCTACCGTAAACAGCAATACATTTAAAATGATCATCCCTTTTTTCCTCTTTCTATAAATAGATTGCGTGTTTTTTAATATATTCCATATACGCTTTCCTTACCTCCTGTTGTCTTCTTCGGGATAAGGGAATGCGCGGCTGCAGTTCCTGCAGCACAACCTCCTGATTGCCTACATAGCGGATCGCACGCAGCGCTACCACATAGGATTTGTGCGTCTGGATAAATTCAGCCGGATCGAGCATCTCATAGATCTCCCGCATGGACGATCTGACTACCAGTTCCCCGGTCTTCGTCACGATATAAGTTTCATTATGTACAGCCTCCAGATACAGAATATCTTGGATTTTGATCCGAAATACCTTTTCTCCGGTCAGCACCAGATACTGCTGCTGAAGCTCCTCCTCTGCCGCACAAAGTGCTTCTTCAAGCTGATCCTCCCGGACCGGCTTTTGTAAATACCGGAATGCCCTGACTTTAAAGGCATCCTGCATATAATCGGTATAGCTGGTTAGAAATATCACTTCTCCGTCATATTGCAGCTCCTTTAATTTTGCTGCCAGCTCCATTCCGCTTGCCGGCGGCATCTCAATATCTAAAAAGACCAGATCATATTGGTTAAATGTATCTAACAGTCCCTCTCCTCTGAGATACATTGTCACAATACAATCCGGTCTGTGCGCTTCTAAAAGCTTTTTCAGTTGCTCCATGATGATCTGTTCATCATCACATATGGCTATATGCAGCATATTTATCACTTCCTATTCAATCTGTCTGTATATTCCTTATATTACCAGTTCATAAAGAAATAGCAACTTTTTTTCTATTACAAATTTGTAATTTATTGCTCCACAGAAGTGATATTATTTATGTTTTAGTTTATCTCTCCAGACTGCCTGCTGCTCCATGACAAAGGAAATCCCAAGCGTCGCCAGCGGCAAAAGAAGCACCATGTAATAATAGATATAGCGCGATTTTGCTTCCCACAGAAGCTGGAACAAAAAGCCGCCGATCAGGAGCAGTGCCAGCACACAGAACAGATACTGTTCTAACATTCCTTTCTTTCCGGCTTTTCCTGTCAGGAGTCTGATACACCCCAAAAAGGCAAGCAGGTACAGTAAAAACTGATAGCTGTTCATATATGACAGATAAGGCTGATACCAGTTACCAAACATTAACTGGTATTTTCCATTGGATATCTGCTCGGTATCGACACTTGCCCGGAGTACCAGAAGAGATTCTGCCGTCGGCTCGTTCCACTGGCTGAGTGCTTTCCCTTTATAAAAGGCAAGACAGGCTTTTGGATTTTTTCCAAATTCCCGGATCCGTTCTGCCATGTAAGCTTTCGCTTCCCGGTCTACTGCTTCCGCATCATAGCCGCACTCTGCATACAGCTCCGGTCCGTAACCGTTATACCAGCCGTTCCCCCGGATATCCTCCATCATGCCCATAGCGATCCATGCAGATACCGGAATCCCATCTGAAACCTTTTCTCCCGCCCGCAGTTCATACTGCCATGTCACAAGCCCTCTGCCGGCAAATACAGCTGCAAAGGTCACAAGGATAGCTGCAAGCAACCATTTATCCCATTTTCTGATCATCATGAGCAGCAAAACAATTGCCACTGCGATCAGTACGATCATGGCATTTGCCCGGCATATGACCATCAGGCAGGCAAAAACCGCCAGCCACAGCATACGAAGTTTTTTCCGGTCATCCAGAAAGGCTGCAAGCTGCCATAAAAAGGCAAAGGTAAAGCAGATTGCCAGAGCTTCTCCGTATAAAAAGGGCAAATACAGATAGATCGGCAGATACAACAGATAGCAGACAGAAAAGCTGCTGCTCTGCCGGATAGCATGCAGTTTTTTCAGAAAAAGTTGTCCGAAGACAAGTCCCGCCGTCATAGCAAGCAGATTGGCAAAAACAAGTGCCTTTACGTTCCATACACCTGTCAGACGGAAAACAAGCTCCGTATACAAGGTCAGTCCGAGCTGATAAGGATACTGGTCCAGATAACCGCCTGCCTGCAGCGGACTGTAATCTCCTTCTATGAACTTTACCGCGCTGTCACAAATATACCATGGATCGCTTCCCGCCTGATAGACAGTTCCGTCCTGTATAAAGAAAAAGGCTGCCAGCACAAACATAAGGGCAAGCAGCGCCTGCAGCAGCTTCTGTTTCCGATAATGAATCTGTCTGATTCCATAAGAAACAAGTAACAGCATGAAAAACAAAGCTGCTGCTCCCACCACCGTTTTCCAGACAGAATCCTTCTGCGGGGTTGCGATCTCCAGATATTCCACCGGGAAAAGATAGGAATAACGGAGCGCATACAAACTAAGCCCCAGCAGGATCAGACCTGCCAGAGCTATGATACATTTCATAAAAATGTCTGTTATTTTTTCTTTCATGCAGACTCCCTTTTCTTCACAACGGTACAAGCATATCGTATCTTAAGTAACAGTTACGGATACTTGTCCGGTTATTTACGGACGATATTTTAGCTTGTATACAGCTGTGCATAAAATCCCTTCTTTGCCAGAAGCTGTTCATGGTTACCCTGTTCAATGATATTTCCGTCTTTCATCACAAGGATCAGATCCGCATCTTTGATCGTAGACAGTCTGTGCGCCACAATAAAGCTTGTTCTGCCTTCCATCAGACGTGTAAAGGCACTCTGGATCTTGAGCTCTGTTCTTGTATCGATGGAAGAGGTTGCTTCATCCAGGATCAGCATAGGCGGAAGTGCCAGCATGATACGGGAAATACACAAAAGCTGCTTCTGTCCCTGTGAAAGCATACCGCCGTCTTCTCCGATCACCGTATCATACCCCTTTGGCATACGGCGGATAAACGGATCAGCATAAGCTGCCTTTGCCGCTTCTATCATTTCCTCATCAGTTGCCTCCGGCTTACCCATTTTGATATTGTCACGGATCGTACCGGATTTCAGCCATGTTTCCTGCAATACCATACCATAGGAAGAACGCAGGCTCTTTCTTGTCATATCACGGATATCTGTCTGATCGACGCAGATCTTACCGCTGTTTACATCATAAAAACGCATCAGCAGGTTGATGATCGTTGTCTTACCACAACCTGTCGGCCCTACGATCGCAATATTTTGTCCCGGCTGTACCTGAATGTTGAAATCCTGAATCAGCTGCTGCTCCGGTGTGTAGGAGAAATATACATGTTCTGCCGTTACATTGCCCTTTGCATCTGACAGCACAGCTGCATCTTTCGCATCCGGGATCTGGGACTTCTCCTCGATCAGTTCAAAAATCCTGCCCGCACAGGCAATGGCATTCTGCAGCTCCGTAATGACCGCGGATACATCGTTAAACGGCTTTGTATACTGATTGGAATAGCTTAAAAAGCTGGACAAAAGCCCGACTGTCATCTTGCCGCCGATAACGGCAAATGCACCTGTCAGTCCGACACCTGCATATACAAGAGCGTTGATAAAACGGGTACTTGGGTTTGTCAGGGAAGAATAAAAGATTGCTTTCAGCGAACATTTCTGCAATCTGTCATTGATCTCGTCAAACCGCGCGATTGCCTCTTCTTCCTGTCCGAATGCTTTGACCACCTTGGCATTTCCGATCATTTCATCGATCAGAGCTGTCTGTTCTCCTCTGGTTACCGACTGCTCCCGGAACATCGTATATGTGTGTGTTGCAATGAAGTTAGCAACAAACAGAGAAAGCGGTGTTACCACAACAACCACGCAGGTAATGCCGACATTGAGTGTCAACATGATGATCAGTGTTCCCAGAATGGTCACGATACCGGTAAAAAGCTGTGTAAAGCCCATCAGAAGACCGTCTGCAAACTGATCCACATCTGTGATCATACGGCTGACAATCTCTCCGTAGGAATGGGAGTCTACATATTTCAACGGCAGATTTTGCAGCTTGTCAAAGGCTTCCTTCCGGATATCCCGTACTACATGATAGGTTACTTTGTTATTGATCTGGTTCATGATCCATTGCAGAACAGCCGTGATCAGAACAAGGACACCGATCGCAAACAGATAGCCCTTGATCGGTCCGAAATGCACACCGGTCTCTACAATCTGGTCAATGGCACGGCCGACCAGAATCGGTACATATAGGGTCAGTACAACAACCGCAATGGAAAAGAGGAAGGATAACAGGATCAGCATTCTGTAATGTTCCAGATATTTCCAGACTTTTTTCAGAACATCTTTCTGTTTCATTTTACTCCACTCCTTTCTTATACTGAGATTCATAGATCTCACGGTAGATCTCACATGTCTTTAACAGTTCATCATGCTTTCCTTTTCCGACCAGCTTACCATCGTCAAGCACAAGAATCTGGTCTGCATCCATAATGGCATTGGTACGCTGCGACACAATAAACACGGTCGGATGATCCGGCATCCGGCGGATCGCTTTACGGAGATTGGCATCCGTTGCCATATCCAGTGCGGAAGCACTGTCATCCAGAATAAGGATCGGCGCATGCTTCATGATTGCACGGGCGATCGTCAGTCTCTGTCTTTGTCCGCCGGATAAGTTTTTACCCGCCTGGGAGATCTGTCCGTTCAGACCGCCTTTGACACGCACAACATCCGCAGCCTGCGCGATCTCAGCCGCCTGCTGCATCTCTGCTTCCGTTGCATCACGCTTTCCCCATTTCAGGTTCTCTGCGATTGAGCCCTGGAACAATACTGCCTTCTGCAGCACCATGGCAACCTGTCTCTGCAGTTCTTTTTTCGTATAATTCTTTACATTCTTGCCATCGATCAGGATCTTTCCCTGTGTTGCATCATAATAACGCGGAATCAGATTGACAAGCGAACTCTTACCGGAACCTGTTCCGCCGATAATACCAATGATCTCTCCCTTTTTCGCCGTAAAGGAAACATCCGAAATAGCAGCCTCACTGTCTGCATGATAAGCCAGTGACACATGATCGAACACAACTGCATTTTCCGGATCTGTCACTTCTGCTTCCGTTTCTTTTTCCTGCCATTCCATGGAAGAATGGATATCAAATACATCTGAAATTCTGTTTGCACTTGCCAGTGCTTTATTGATCGTCACGATCAGGTTTGCGAGCTTGATCAGCTCGACAAGGATCTGTGACATATAGTTATACAGTGCTACCACCTGACCCTGTGTCAGAATACCCTTCTGTACCTGAAGTGCGCCTGTCCAGATAAGCACGATGATCGCAAAGTTGATGATGACATAGGTCAGCGGATTGGTCAGTCCTGAGATTGAACCGGACTTTTTCTGCATTCTGGTCAGTTCTTCGTTTTTCTGTCTGAAACGTGCCAGCTCTTCGTCCTCCTTACAGAAGGCGCGGATCACACGGATACCTGTCAGGTTTTCCCTTGCGGTCAGAAGAACATCGTCCAGCTTTGCCTGTACGGATTTCATCATCGGGATATTCAGATACATGATGCCAAAGACAACGATCGATAACAGAATGATCGCACCGACAAAGCTGAGTGCTGCTTTAAAATCGATCGTAAATGCCATGATCATGGCACCGAATACAACGAACGGAGAACGCAGGAACAGTCTGAGTGCCATATTGACACCATTCTGCAGCAGGTTGATATCACTCGTCATACGGGTGATCATCGTGGAAGTTCCGATCGTATCTACCTCTGAAAAGGAAAGGCCCTGCAGATGGGAAAACAGGGCATGTCTGAGCTTTGTTGCAAAGCCGACCGCTGCCTTAGCACTGAAATACTGCGCCGTTACCGCGCAGGTCAGTCCGATGAGGGCAAGCAAAAACAGAAGCAGGCACATACGGATGACATAGCCCTTATCTGCATGTGCAATACCGGTATCGATAATAGCCGCTACGACAAGCGGTACAAACAGTTCAAAGGATGCCTCCAGCATCTTAAAAAGCGGCGCAAAAACACATTCCTTTTTGTACTCACGCAAATAGATGAATAGTTTTTTCATAATCTTGTCCTTCTTGTAATGTCATTTTTTCTATGTTAGTATTGTGCTAAATTATAATGATGCTATACGGATTGTTACGTGCTCCGCACAGCGTGGTCTATGACTTTTGACCCTTGCATCATTATATATCAGACAGAAAGGAATTACAAATGACGAAGCTGCTATTTTCAGATATTGACGGAACACTGCTCAGAAAGGACGGAACGATCTCTCCCACTCTTGCCCGGAAGCTCCGGGAAATGGGACAGGCAGGGCATGGCATGATCCTGTGCTCCGGCCGCCCTCTCGACGGCATCCTTTTGGTGCAGTCCTACCTTGAAAGTCTCTCCATTCATTTTCCATACTCCTATGTGATCGCTAACAACGGTGCGCTGGTCTATGACTGTAATGAAAAGAAAGCAGTTCTGGAGGACAGACTGCCTATAGAGCTGATCCCGCGGGCACAGGCACTTGCAAAGCAGTACCATGTCCATCTGCAGACTTATACCGATCACGAGATCGTCTGCGAAAAAGAAACACCGGAGCTTTTACATTATCAGAAGCATGTGAAGATTCCTGCAGTCTTTGCACCGGATTATACAAAAGCATTGTCCAGACCTCCATTTAAAATGCTGGCGCTGAGTCTGGACGGTTCTGGCGCACTGAAACAGTTCCGTGTGCAGATACAGACCGCACTCGGAGACGGCGTACAGACAATGTTTTCCGGCGCAGGGTATCTGGAGATCTTCTCCGCACAGGCAAGTAAAGGCAATGCACTGCGTTTTCTGTGCGACTATCTTTCCGTTCCTGTCAGCGATAGTATTGCTGTCGGTGATTCCGAAAATGATATCCCGATGCTCCTTGCCGCAGGGCTCGGCGCCGCAATGCAGAATGCCACTGAAACAGTAAAATCCAGTGCCGGTTTTATTACCGCACTGGATCATGAACATGATGGACTTGCAGAGCTCATCGATACTTATATTTTGTAAGCCTCGGCTTACTTATGCTTCTTTGCGTATTTTCCCGCAGCCTTTCCGGCCTCATATCCGATCTTGTTGAGACCGGTCTGGTTGATGTGGATCGCATCAGAATGATAGGTGCCCGGATTTAAGCCAAACTGATAGGCTGACTTTGATACCATGATAAAGTTTTTATTGGTATCACAAAGCTTTTTCTGCGCCTTTACGATCTCATCCGTCTGTCCGATCGCAGCCTGATTCTGCCCGATCCGGATCATAAACACTTTTTCCACGCCAACCTTTTTCATCTTGGTATAGATCTTCTTCATACGGTTGTTGTACTGCCAGCCTTCCAGCCCCTGTACAGCATCGGATTCTCCCTGATACCATACCATATAAGTATGGCGGATCTTAATACCCTTCTTTTTCATATATTTCTTTGCCAGCCTGACACGCCGCTGCGTCTCTTTGACCAGTCCGCGGT
>ERZ1026776.1666-NODE-1666-length-12028-cov-5.950305_pt1 | contig 12028 bp, 10 predicted proteins | sample MGYA00380125_ERZ1026776 | MGnify/ENA primary metagenome ERZ1026776 (study PRJEB33269, sample SAMEA4719761) | human gut metagenome | biome: human-associated habitat; feature: organic feature; material: feces | place: Cameroon | collected 2013-10 ... | reverse complement strand
TCTCAACTAGAACAGAATCTTTGAGCGAAGATGAGCGATTGACATTGGCATTTGGAGAATCCACCGATTTTAATAAATTGGGTTTTCTGCTAGAGTTCGCAAACTACGGAGTGACAAGGCTGATCGAGAAAGTTGGTGTAGACTCTCTCCAAACCATGGATCAAATCAATGAGTATCTGGCAGCAATCGTAGAAGGTCGAGATTTAGACATTGATGGGTTGCCAGATGATGTGGCATTAGATGAACTTGCCGTTGATGACGTTGAAATGAGCTGATTCCGTTGACAAGGAAAGCCACGCATGATACACTTAAGTATATACTTAAGTACACATCATGCGTGGCTTTTTTGGAGTGTGCAAATGGATTTTTCATACAATTTCCCAGCTGTTCGAGGCATACAAGCTGGTAGGGAGTATTATGTTTCAATGGTTCCTCTTAAATTACTCCCCCGTCTTTTCCCGTCTGATGACGAAATTGTGCCGCCTGAATGTCGAGCGCAAAGACGAATCAATGAATCCCGTATCCCTGAAATCAAAAAGTATATCTTGGATAATCGAACAAACTATGTTTTTTCTGCATTATCAGCTGCCATAAATGGAGAACACAAGTTTATACCCTATGCGGATGGAGACGCAGGCGTTTTGACTGTGAGCATGGAAGCTATTTTTCTAATCAATGATGGTCAACATAGAAAATCCGCTATCGAGGAAGCACTTGCTGAAGATCCGACGTTGGAAAACGAGACTATATCGGTTGTGTTTTTTAATGATGAGGGCTTAAAGAGAAGCCAGCAGATGTTCACTGACTTGAACAAGCACGCCGTGAAAACATCCAATTCGCTTTCGACGCTTTATGATGCACGAGATCAGATTGCTGTTGCTACTAAGAATGTGATTGATTCAATTCCGTTTTTCAAGAAGTATACGGATAAGGAAAGAGATATTCTCGGAAAAAATTCGTCAAAGCTCTTTACGTTAAGTACGCTATACAAAGCAAATCAAAAAATCCTGCACTCCACACAATGTTCAAAGGAAGACGAACGGTTTCTGATTCAATATTGGAAACTCCTTTCGGACAACATTGAAGAATGGCAGGATGTTATGAATAAACAACTCGCAAAAAAATCCTTGCGAGAAGATTATATCATATCGCTTTCAATCACCATAAACGCCTTTGGGCGATTAGGGAGAGTCTTTTATAAAATTCGAGACTATGATATGGAATCCTATCTTTGTAAATTGAAAAATATAGATTGGATGCGATCAAATCCGATTTGGATGGGGCGTACAATCCGAGAAAATGGAAAGGTGCAAACGAGTGATGAAGCCATCATCTTGACTTGCTCGGCTATAAAAAAGAGTATTGGACTCCCTCTGAGTAGAGATGAGGAAAACAAGGAAAATCATATAATTAAGTGATTGGTGAAGAAAATGAAAGCAGAAAATGTGCATAAACCTCTGACAAAAGAAGCATTAGAGGGATTAAAAGAAACCGTACGCAATCTATATTTGTCTGATGAGATTCCTTGGGTCATTGGCTATTCAGGCGGAAAGGATAGTACTGCAACAGTGCAGTTGATTTGGCTTGCAATCAAGGAGCTGCCGGAAGAAAAACGTCATAAAACAATTCATGTGATCAACACGGATACGTTGGTTGAATCACCTGTTGTTGCAAAATGGGCACAGAACTCTCTTAAAATGATGGATGCCTCAGCCAAGGAACAGCACCTCCCCTTTGTAACCCATAGATTAACGCCGGATGCCGATAATACATTCTGGGTCAATTTGCTGGGACGCGGCTACCCTTTTCCTCGGAAGAAGTTTAGATGGTGTACAGACCGAATGAAAATCCAGCCTGTGAATAAATTCATCAAAGAAAAAATTGCTGAACACGGCGAGATCATTATGGTCTTGGGTACTCGGAAAGCAGAAAGCGCAAACAGAGCCAGAACGATGGCCTACTACGAAAAAAAGCGAGTGCGCGAGTTGCTCAGCCCCAATCCCACGCTGGTGAATGAGCTTGTTTTTTCGCCACTTTCGGAGTGGACAGATGATGATGTTTGGATTTTTTTGATGCAATATAAAAATCCATGGGGATACTCTAATCAGGATTTGTTGACGCTGTATCGTGGCGCAACAGCTGATAATGAATGCCCGCTAATGCAGGACAAAAGCCTTCCCAGCTGTGGCAATAGCAGATTTGGCTGTTGGGTCTGTACAATGGTGGCACAGGATAAATCTATGGAGGCGATGATTGCCAATGACGATGAGAAAGCATGGATGACACCGCTTCTCGAATTCAGAAATGAATTTGGTGATGAAGAATATGATCGTGAGCGGCGTAGCTTTAGAAAACTGGGCGGATTTCTGCAAGGAAGTTATGGTCGCCTGCATCATGGCCCATATCTAAAAGAATATCGTGAAAAGTGGTTGCGGCGACTTTTGGAAATGCAAATTGAAGTCAATCAGAATGGCCCAGAGGAATTTTCTCATCTGGAGTTGATTACTTTGCCGGAACTTCGAGCAATCCGTAGAATATGGGTTTTTGATAAGCACGAGTTTGACGATGCGCTGCCCCGTATTTATCAGGACGTAATGGGAAAAGAATTCTATGATCCTGAATGGGTTGGATCAGAAGCATTTAGAAAACCAGAGTGGGACACACTAAAGGATGTGTGCGACGAAAAATTCCCTGATGAAGAACTTCTGTTTGAGATGGCGTATAGCTTGATTGATATTGAAAATCAAGCTAGTTCCTTGAATCAGCGAAAAGGTATTTTGGATACACTGGAAAAATGTATCAAACATACTTTCTATAAAGATGAAGCAGATGCGACCCAGTATTATCTTGACCAGCTCACGCGGAAAAAGACATACGGTGGGAAGTATGATGAGAAATTTTTTGCAAACATTCAAGAGGAAACGGAAGAATTTGCATCGGATGGAGAGGACAGCTCTGAGGAGCCTGAGGTGGACGAATGATAATCACAAAGTTGGTCTTGCATAATTTTGGAGTTTATGCCGGGACAAACACATTTGAATTTCATGGAAAAAAACCAGTTGTACTTATTGGTGGAATGAATGGTCGCGGAAAGACAACATTTCTGGAGGCCGTATTGTTGGCTTTATATGGGGCTAGTTCTTTTGCCTATGCGGAGGGACATCATTCTAGCTATGCACAGTATCTAAAGAACTATGTTAATCGGGCAGATGGAACAAACCAAAGCTATATCGATCTGGAGTTCAAAGTTAATCCAGCTGATTCGGAAACGTATTTGATTCACAGAGAGTGGTCTGCACAGGGGCTGCGCACGGGAGAACAAATTTCGGCAACAAAAAATGGCGAATATAGCCAGTTTCTGACTGAAAACTGGGCGATGTTTATTGAAAATATTTTGCCGAGTGGACTGTCTAGCTTTTTCTTTTTCGACGGTGAAAAAATAGCAGAACTTGCGGTCGAAAGCACAAGCTCTCAGATGAAAGAGTCCATCAAAGCCTTGCTTGGAATCTCTGTTGTGGATTCGTTGGAGAATGATCTGAGAAGAATTTTGTCCAAGAACATTCGTCTTGCTCAAGAAGGAAGCGATGAACATAAACTTGCGGAACTAAAGTCGGAGAAAGATGCCGCAGAAGAAAATCTTGAAAAAACCGATGAGGAAATTGCAAATATCCAGCAACAGGTAGATTGCGAGACAAAGGCACTTGAGAGCAAGAAGGCTGAATATTCATCCATTGGCGGCGATATAGTGTCTCAGCGTCAAGAAATGCTTCACCAAAAGACCGTTCTGACAATGCAGCTGGATCAGATTAACGAAGACTTGATTACGGATGCATCGGGCGATCTTCCGCTTGCACTTGTTCAGAATCTCCTATGGAAAATCAAAGGTCAAGCGGAAACGGCACAGAATGATAAGTTGAATCGTCTGGCGATTGAACGAATCAATGATTTTTTTGACGCATATAAGGCTGCGAGTTCCGCAGGCGAATCAGATGCCCATCAGTTTGTCAAATTTGTCTCAGAGCAGTATCCAACCAGTGAAGTGCAAAGCATCAATCTATCAGATATTGCAACCTATCAACTGCGGGAACTGCTGCGTCAAAAGTTGGATGCTGATATTGTTGATGCTAAAAAACATTTGGAAACTCGCACAGATTTACAGAATAAGATCAATGAGATCGAGCATTATCTGGCAGTTGAAGTCGATACGCAGAGATTGACTGAACTTTATAGTGAAATTTCCGCAGCAGAAAAGAAAATAATTGAAATTAAGGCTGCTCTCCGAGCAGCAAAGGAAAAACGTGCCACGTTACATGGTGATGTGATTCGCACAACAACAGTATATAATCGTTTTGTTGAAAAATATTTGAAAACACTTGAAGTCCATGACGATGGCGAACGGATTGATAAGTATATTCATCAAATTACATCGGTTTTGGGTGAATACAGAATTCGTTTACAGGCGCAGAAGATTGATGTCCTCGCAAAAACAATGACCGAGTGTTACAAGAGACTGGCTGATAAAAAGAATCTGATTGAACACATTGAAATGGATGAAAACACACTCGACCTCCTGTATTACAATTACGATGGCAACATTGTTCCTAAAGATTCTCTTTCGGCAGGCGAAAAACAACTGATGGTTATTGCGTTGCTTTGGGCTTTGGGAATCTGTTCCAAGAAGCGGCTTCCCGTAATTATTGACACTCCCCTTTCTCGTTTGGATTCAAACCACAGGACGGCTTTAATAAAAACATATTTCCCTCATGCGAGTGACCAAACAATTATTCTCTCCACCGATTCGGAAATCGACCAGCACTATTACGATCTGATGAAAGAGAATGTGGATGATGAATACACCTTGGTTTATGATGATTTGTCCAAGAGTTCAAGTATCGTAAGTGGTTATTTCCCGGAGGAGTTCAAATGATTGTTAAACAGGTCAAAATATCAAATCAGTCTAAAGAACGTCTTTCACGGCTTAAAGGAAAAACCGGGATAAAAAACTGGAATATCCTTTGCCGATGGGCACTGTGCTATTCTTTAAGCGAACACACTGTTCCAACGGATCTCCCGATTGCATTGGACAGCAATGTTGAAATGTCGTGGTATACGTTTGGTGGCGAATACAACGAGCTGTATGAAGCATTGGTGTATGCGTGGTGTGAGGAAATGGACTTGCCTACGGATGAGGACACCGTGTCAAAATACTTCAAGCTGCACCTTGAACGTGGCATAGCACACCTGTCTGGCACAAATTTCATAAAAAGTATTGATGATCTACTCAGACTTGGAATTGAGGCTTAAAAATGAGCGTCTACTTGGATTACAACGCAACTGCACCGATTGACTCAAGGGTGCTAGAAACGATGGTCGATGCCTATAAAAACCATTATGGAAATGCGGACAGCCGGACTCACGATTTTGGAAATGATTCCAGAGAAATCGTAGAAAAAGCGCGAGGACAGGTTGCGCAATTATTGAATGTGTCAAAGAGTGAGGTGTTCTTTACAAGCGGAGCAACGGAAAGTACAAATATTGCGATTCTCGGACTGCAAGAATATGGTGATCAGACCGGGAAAAAGCATATTGTCACAACGTCCATTGAACACAAGGCTGTGATAAATGCAGCAAAACATTTGGAAAAGTATGGGTTCACTGTTGAATGTGTTTCGCCAGATGCGACAGGGCGGATTTCGGCAGAGGATGTGTTAAGCAGAGTCAGAGAGGATACGCTGCTTGTAAGTGTGATGCACGTCAATAACGAAACCGGCGTTATTCAGCCAGTTCACAAAATCGGACAGGCGCTTGCGGAGAAAAACGTACTGTTCCATGTTGACGCAACCCAGAGCTGCGGAAAACTCGTCAAGGAATTGCAAACGCTCAACTATAATATGCTGTCCATCGGTGCGCATAAATTATCCGGCCCGCAAGGAATCGGTGCGCTGATTCTAAAAAAGAAGCGTTATAAACTTCCACCCGTACAGGCAATTACATTTGGAGGGGCACAGGAACACGGACTGCGACCGGGAACACTTCCTACTGCGTTGATCGCTGGAATGGGAAAAGCCTGTGAAATTGCCTTGGCAGAGTATGAGCAGAATAACGCACACTGTGCAGCATTAAAAGAAATTGTTCTTCAGGAATTGTCAAATAGTGGTCTTAAATACGAAATCAACGGAAATCCAACATATAGTGTGCCAAATACAATTAACTTTAGCATAGATGGTATATCATCTGAAGCGTTGATGCTGGCATCGAAACAATACTGCGGAATCTCTAATGGGTCGGCCTGCAATTCGCATGATTACAGTGCAAGTTATGTTTTGACCTCAATGAAATTAAATCCAGATCGCATTGAAAGCGCAGTGAGAATTAGCTGGGGACCCAATATCGACCCTGAAGTTTTTGCTGCATCAATCCATGAACTACTTTCTGTAGCAAAGGAAATGCTGTAAATAGATCTTTTGGGTTGCAAGATCTACTCATTCGAGGAGGATGTTTATATGATTCGAGTGCGCTGGGAATTGGAAGAAGCAGTTGCTTTGATGGACTTGTACTTTAGATATGGGGCGACCCTCAGTGTTCCGAGTGATGAGCTGTTGAAGCTCTCTCAAATCTATCGGAATCGTGCTAACATCTTGGGGCTGAATGTGGACGATAAGTTCAGAAATCTTTCGGGAATGAAGATGCAACTTGGATGTATTCACTATGTTGTAACAGGTGGCAAAGAAGGTATGTCTGGCGCGAGCAAATTATTTTATCAGACGTACGATCTATACAAGAACAACCCGGAGAACTTCCAAAAAATCTGTAACCACTTTTACGACAAGTATCGGTGATATGGAAAAGTAACTTTGTGATGTGTTTTTATCATTTTGACAGTTTATAGTTAAAAGATATTTTAAGATACAGGGGGGTTGATTCTGTGTCAAATTGTATTTTTGAGTTCACAAAAGATCAATGGGATCTTTCAATTCTTTATTGCGCGGAACTGTTTAGTGCAAAACCCGGTATTGTAGTAAACGTAAAAAAACATTACGATGTGGAGCCAATTAGATATTATGAAGCGGCACAACGTTCGCCGTACTTTAATCATCGAAATGTACGGTCACACGAGCCCAATAAAGTTCAAATAATCATTGAATGTTTGGGCGTTTTTTATGCGGCCACTGATAACGAATCTGATAGAAAATTCCTTCTAAAGCAAATAGAAAGAACTTGGCCCAAAGAGTATCTGTGCTTTAAGAAAATCAATAATGATACAATCAAATACATTGAGGACGACATTGATTTGGGAATTTCAGAATCCCTAACGCCCTTTTTGGTAAAATATCTTTTGCCGACAGCATCAGGAGATTCAAGCCGACTGCTATCATTGATTCGCTATGTACAGAAACAATTAGATGAGAACTTAAAATATATAAATGAACTTAATACGAATTCCGAAAAACGTCGCAAGATTCCACCTTTAACAGAGCAAGACAAATTGCTCATTGAAATGGCCACAAATCCAAACGATCTCTATGGCTACCAATCTGGTTACAGCCATCCACAACCTGATAATTCTATTTTTCTCACAATGACGAATCAAAATCCAACTCTTTGGAAAAAGTTTAGCTCAAGTTATAAGTATAACTATAATTATTTGAGACGAACTGTTGGTTGGCAAACATTTGGACAGATTAGCGAAGCCTTTGCCAGTCGCGGATTGGACTTGAATCGTTTTTTTGAAAGCAATGCTTTTTCAAAAGATTTATCGAACGAAGCAGCTTCTTTTTCCAATATCTTATCAGAACGAGCAACCCAGAAATGGGAGAATCCTGACACACACTTTGAAACACCGCCCGAAGAACTTAACGAAATGGTATTTAGCCCACGGCAATTTGTTATGTTCTACTATATGCTGGCTTTATTAGACGAATACAATAATTTACGAAAGCAATATGAAAATCTTGCGCCGGAAGCTATTGCTTTAGGAGATAATCTTAAACAGAAGCAGGTTGATCATCTGCGTAATGAAGTTGAAGAACTAAAACATCAATTGGATGCGGAACGAGCAAAGAATGACACATTAAAAGCAAAAATCACGGCATATCAGAAAAATGATTTAAGTGCAGTAAAGAAAGTGGAAGCACGTTATGAAGAACAACTAAGGATTCTTAACGAGCAAATTAGGGCTTATGAACAAATGAAACCCGAACTCGAACGGCTGCGAAACTTTTTCTTTGAACAAAATATTGGCGCAGATGAATCTGATGTTCAGGCAGTAGAAAGTGGCAAACAAGAGGAGATTGCCAAGTACAAGATTATTACTGTTGGAGGCCACGAGCAACTAAGAAAGAACATCAAAGATGCATATCCATCGATAATGGTACTAGATGGTACACTAAAAAGTCAAGATTTTCATGCTGTAGAAAATGCAGACTATGTATTTATCCTTACGCAGCATATGAGCCATGCAGTATATTACAATCTGATGAAACAACTTGAAAGATTTCATGTTCCTTTTGCATATTTGAGCAAAACAAATGTTGGCTTGTTGGCGAAAGAAATGCTCGAATCTCTGCTACACGAAAACGGCTGAACTTCGCCAAATAAAGGTTCTTATATCGCAAATCGTTCTTTCGAAAAAACTGCTGTGCGCCCGCTATTTAGATGATAGCCTTGCGAAAACATATTGAAACAAGTGACCTGTGCCAGAAAACAGAGGGAGAAAAGCTTAATGTATGATATCTGTCTTACCGTTTCAGCATGGTGCATCATCGGCCTATTGGGAGTTCTGTTTATAAGATCTTTGGGCTTCCGTGAATTTCATCAAGAGAAAATTATCCCTTGGCTCGTGGGGATTGCTATGATTTTCTTCCTGATAGCTCTCATGTTTAACTAGAACTGAAAGTGGCCGAATACGGACTGAAAGGACGCATAGCTGGTGCAAGCAGGGCGTTCGTATATACAAACGCCATTTTTGCGTTGCAAAATGCTTGTTGGGGTAGTCCCAAACCCTTTGTGTACTGCATCCGCTGGATGCAGGCTGCGCATTTGTACCAAATGCTTCTATAACGAAAAAGACCACCGAGGACTCTTCCCAAAAGCGGGAGCAATCCTCGGTGGCCTCTGTTTATCGGGTCTGTATTTTTTCCTCGGTAGCCTTTTCTTCGGCGAAAAACATCTCTACATTCTTCTGTGCTTTCATCAGTTCCTGCATCTCATCACGCGCCTTGCGGTAGGCTGGATAAGCGGCTTTCTTCTGAGAAAGCAGGGCAGAGTATTCCGTGTTCAGTTCCTTTACCTTTGGCAGTTTTTTCAGTCCGGCCTCGTCAAAAGCGGCTTTTGCCGCCCGGTGCAGGGTAATCTGCTCCCGATGTTCTTCCAGAAACTTCTTGCTGTACCCAGCCTTACGGTAGGCATCATACACAGGTCGGGTTTTGGCGTAGTTGATGATGTGCGCCCGCAGGACGGCAATCTCCGCCATGCGCTGCTCTGCGGCCTTGATGGAATCGCCTAACTCATGGTATCGAGCAGTTGCCGCATTCACTCTCTCCTGCATTTCTTCGATGCTGCCGATTTTATTTTCCTGCAAGAAGATCAGGGTCTTGGACATCTCTTTCAGATTATAGCGTTTTGCCCACCGTGCATAGCCTTCGCTCTTTCCCTCGGAGAGTTTTGCCTGAATGTCCACTAACAGGTGGAACGGCTGCTCTTTCGGCGGTTGCTTCTGATGCGGGCGGTGTTCGGCTTCTCCGGCGATGACCGCCTTGATTTCATCTTCGCGGTACCCTGCCCCCAGTGTCCGAAAACGGATAAAGCGTTTCTGCCGGCTGCCTTTGACGGAGGTATGCTTTCCTCGCTTGATTTCATAGCCTTGCTGTTCCAACTTTTGAAGAAAGGTTTCAAAGTCTGCAGGCTTCTCGTTCAGCAGGATGTTGTCGATTACGGCGCACAGCTTATCCCGGTTACTTTCTCTGGGTGAATAAAGGGTGCGCTTCTGCCGCTCCCGGTACGGCTTGATTTCAATAACGGACAACTGATGTTCCAAACAAATCAAATCGCTCAACCGCTGCACCGCAAGCCCGGATAACAAAAAATCCCGGAATTTCCGGGTGCTGTCCAGTGCAGTGGAGTTATAGATGATGTGATTATGAATGTGTTCCCGGTCGGTATGGGTCGCAACGATAAAGGCATACTTGCCTTTTGTAAACCGCATGGCCAGTTCATAACCGACCTTGTTGGCTTCTTCGGCAGTGATTTCTCCGGGCTTGAACGATTGCCGAATCTGGTAGGCAATCACATCATTTTTCTGCCTGCGCCCGGTCATCAGTTCATACTGGCGTTTGGAGAGCATGAATTCTTCATCGACCGTCAAGGGGCTGCATTCGTAACTGCTGACCAGTTCGCCCTGCTGTGTCTTGTCCGGGTTCTGGGCGTAATCCGTGCGGCTTTTCAGGCAGGCCGCAACGGATTTCCCCTTGTTTTTGTGCAGTGCAATCAATCGGGTTGCTGCCAGTTCTACCACCTCCTGACAAAAAGAAAATGCCGCACAATGGCGGCATGATGATATATTGTTTACCGCAAAATTGAAAGAAATAAATAAGTTTTGCGGTTTCAAATCGCAAAACTTATAATATCAACTTGAAAATACGGTCAAATCAAGCATTTCCTATTTCTGCAATCCAGCCGCTGAACCATTCCACAGCTTCCACAATAACTGTTCCGGCAGTGATGAGCAGGAAGCAGCCAAATTCTGCCACCAGAAGAATCAGGAACTGCGTCCACTCCCGGCAGTACAGCGTATAAAGTCCGCAGCCGAAAATATACATCATCGGCAGTGCAAGGATGAAAGCCGACAGATTCAGCGTCCACCGCAGCATCAAAGCCAGAAACGCACTCGCCAGAACCAGAGGGAGTAGAAGAATCTTTACCATGAACCTCATTGTTGACACCGCCTTTCTAGGTTCAGTATATAGAAGATTCCGCGCACCGTCAACGATGCCGAGCAATATGTACCCCACAGCCGGAGCCGTGGGGCAGGGTCAAAGGTCAGCCAGCCGGGAAAGAATCTGCTTGCCAATGGAGATCAGCTCATCGAGCCGGATGCGCAAGTCCTCCAGATCGGCGGCATAGACCTGACCGCTTTCGTTGGCGCACTTGGCATACTGGTTGAGGTTGTTGCTGCACATCTGGAGCAGATACGCCATGCGGCGCAGTTCTTTCAAGTCCAGATGCAGGCAATAGCCATCCAGAGCCATTTTTCGGATATAGGCACTCAGACTGCGGATGCCCATGCCCAGCATCTTTTCATAGATGCGGTGCTTCTCTGTTTTTGTCAGGCGCAGGATAATGACCTCATCCCGTTTTTCTTTCACCGGGCATCACCGTCCTTATCGAGATAGGATTTGAAAGGCTTGACCGATTCCGTCTTGCCTGCCTTTTCTTCCAGTGCAGCCAACACAGAGCGGCGGGGAGCATCCTCCTGTTCTTCCTCGTCCTGCTCCGGCTCGTGGTGCTTTTCATCTACGTCCAGCTGAGCGTTCAGTTCAGCAAGCCGTGTGGATTTCTGTGCCAGTTCTTCCTCCTGCGGGAACGGTTTTTCCACCTCAACTTGTGCCGCCGCCTGCTGCTGTTGCAGGGTGTCCAGTTCATTTTCCGCAGCGGTAATGCGGTCGGCAAACCCATTCAAGGCGTTGTCCAGACGGACAATGTTGCCGTGAGGGTCAGAACCCAGCGACACCGGGTATTTCAGCTTACCTTTCAGAACAGCCTGATGCTCATTGCGGAACGTGTCGAACCGCAGGGAAAGTTCAAAACCGCGATAGCTGCCCACCAACTGCTCCTCGGTGTTCGGAAGTTCCATGCAGGCGAGAATCAGCCGTTCACCAGCGGTCTTTTTTTCGTCGTAGGTCATGCCCTTAATGACCATGCCGCAGAAGTTTTCCTTGTCCTGCGGATGTGCCGCAGCGATTTTGGCATCCGATTTCAGGGCTGCAATTTTTGCAGTCTGCTCCCTGTCTCTTATACACATCTGACGCTG
>ERZ1026776.1655-NODE-1655-length-12070-cov-5.849105_pt1 | contig 12070 bp, 20 predicted proteins | sample MGYA00380125_ERZ1026776 | MGnify/ENA primary metagenome ERZ1026776 (study PRJEB33269, sample SAMEA4719761) | human gut metagenome | biome: human-associated habitat; feature: organic feature; material: feces | place: Cameroon | collected 2013-10 ... | reverse complement strand
TTCTAATACTAATATATGTTAATTATATGGATTTTCTTATATTTTATTTTGTGATATAGGGTTTTCTTTATATCTTTGCAAGCGTAAACAAGAAACAAAACAAATAAATACTTTTGATTATGAAAATTTTTAAGAATGAATTAAACGGCGTTAATTTTAAAGTAGTTTGTGATGTCTGGCAAACGGCATCATCTTGGGGACATGTTGCCAAACTGTTTGAGAATGATGTAGAAATAGGACGCTATAAAATAAATTTTACAAGTTTGTCTATTATTGAAAATTACAGGCTTATAATACAATGTTTAATAAATGAAGTAAAAAAGCGCGCGGAAAAAAAGGCGCTAACTGCTTTTTTAAAAGCTAAGGGCTACAAGCGTATGACGGCTAACAGGTATTTCGAATTGACTTTTTATTTGCAACATGATAAAAAATACATGTTATATAACGAACTTTTTAAAATTTATAATTTTTAATCCTGGACCGGTTACCGGTCTTTAATACAAATAACAAAACAAAAAATACAAGATTATGAAAGCAACATTTAATGAAATCATCGAGAACTTAGTAAAAGTATTAACCGACAAGGCCGAGAGCGCACAGTATTACAGCGACAACGAGCAATATATTTGCCTGTGCGGCTGGTGTGGCACCATGTCGCCCGTATCTCGTCCGGCATATTACAAGACATTCGGCAAGAACACAACCGAGCAAGCAGAAGCCAAGGCCCGCGAGATCATCGCCGAGAAAGAAGCAGCACGCAAGCGCACTAAGTACGCACAGCACGCGCAGGAGGCTGACCGCATCGAAGGTGTGCCCGCCGTTGGCGGCTTCTTCTGGGCAGATAATAGCGGCTTAAAGTGTGACGGAGGCCGCGGACTGTTTGAGGAGCTGCACGCCCTCAACTACTACACCGACGCACAGAACGCCCCCGCCCGTCTTTGTTGTGTTGAGCAAATTATAAAAGTATCGGATGAAGATTTTGCACGCCCAGAACTTGCCGACGAACTTGTAACACGTTACAACCTGCAGGGCTTCGCCCGTTCTGAGGACGTGCACGAAGACGATAACACATATAACGACGACCCCGAGAAATTGGCAACCTTTTACACCGTCGGCGCTCTCGTAGTGTCGCCGTCGGGCAAATACTATCTTATAGATTCCGAAGGCTACAAATACGCCCGTTATATTTACGTCCCTATCGAATGGCCCGTAATTCTCGCCGACGAGGTGGAAAGCGTCAAGGCAGAGGAGGAAGCACGCAAGGCAGAGGAGGAGCGACAGGCCGCCGAAGAGAAGGCGCAGCGCCTCGCCGATTATCGCGCACGCTGTGCAAAGTGGTCGCCACTTATGCGTAATGTTGAGAAGCTGGAGAAGGACGGGAAGGCAACCGCCCGAAAGATTGACAACGCACGAAAGGCGAATATATTAGCCATGTGCGCCGCCGCCTTCCCCGGTGTGAAGTTCTCCGTATCTGTGCGCCGTGGCTTTGGTGCTGACTTTGAATTAACCTGGATCGATGGCCCGACTGAAGAAGAATTTAAGGAAAAGACCGATCTTAATTTATTCTGTAGTCGTCGCGACACCTTCGACGGTTGGGACGATTCAACGGACGTAATTTTTGCCGAGTTTGCCGAGTTTGCACGCCTGACTATGGGCAGCAACGGCGGCAACGTTAAGACCGTCCGCGAAATGTCGGACGAGGCACGCGCCGAACTGTTGGCGCAGATCTTCGAGGCCGTGCCAGCCGCCAACAACCGCGACAAATACGGCTATACTGTGGCGTACACCTACACCAACAAGGAGGCCGAGGCTGTGGCCGCAGCCTTAGGCGTGGACGTGTTCGACATCTTCGCCCGTGGCTACGCCGAGAACGCCGAGACCATCGCCCGCCGTGCCTGGGATAAGCACAGTTATACCACAACGCCAGAGCCTACCGACCCGAAGCCGGGCAAGGCTCAGGCGAAGGCGACCGAGCGCACCGAGGCCGCACCCGCTCAGGATGCAGCACAGACCGACGAGGCACCCGCCGAAGGTCTGGAGCTTGTAGATACCGCCGAAGGCGTGGCAGTGATCGGCGACAGCCGCACGACTTACAAAAACCGCAAGGCGATAAAAGCACACGGCGCACGATGGAACAAGACCGCCCAGCAGTGGCAAGCAAGCGAGCCGGAAGCCGTGGCAAGCCTTCGCGAGTGGTTTGGGGTGAATAGTACCCCGACCGCCGAAGAAGGCGACACAACCAACGAGAGCGAGCCGCAGGACGAGCACACACACACCACCGAGAGCACGTCGGCCGATCCAACAGCCGGCACCCTCACAGATGAGCAGCAGGAAGGCACGCCGACCGCTTCGACCGCTTCGGGCTCCTTGTTATGCGAGGCCGGCGAAATCACGGACACCGCACCAACCGACACCGCCGAAGACTTTGCGGACGTGCTGGCAGCCGACCGCCTGAAACTGTTGCGCAGTGCTGCCGCTGACTTTGACCGACTGACACAAGCCGGGGAGCATGTAGCCGCAGTAAATGCGCGGCTTTCCGCCCTCTTTGCGTGTGGCGTGGACGTTGCCGACCTCGTGCAGCTTGACGACTACAAAGCCGACTATTACGCGCGACAGCGTGCCGCCGTAGTGCTCACGGCTGACGAGTTCCGCACGTTGTACGGCTTCGGCAATGAGGAGCACCCCGAGGACTGAGGCAGGGTGTGGCAGTTCGCACGGGGAACGTATAACGCCATCGATTACGAATTACATGAAATTCGAGAGTTTGGCGGGGTTTATAGCGTCGTGTTTAATTTATGCGAGCTATTCCCCGAGGGTTCATTCTCTGTTAGTTATAACACCTACGAAGAAGCTGCGGCGAAACTTGAAAAACTTCGCCCTGGTGTGCGACTGATTGCCGAACCTGCGGCATAAACTCCTATATTATAGCGTGTGCGAAATATTGAGGACTTCGCACACGCTCAGGAAAGAACCCTATATTATAGAACTTTTAAAACATTAGATATTTATGAGAATACCAAAAGATATACCAAACGAATTGAAGCGTTTAATTGATGTGATAGTGAAACGTTCAGGCGATTGCGAAAGTTGGCTTAATGGATATAATCGAGATCCATGGGGATTCGCCTGGTATGGCTCCAGAATGATTTGTGAGCCTCTGTTTTGTAGCTATGGTTGCATAGGCTATGGCATCAATTATAAGGGGTACGAAATCCATGTGGATAATGAATTGTTACGAATTGAAATTATTAACGAATAGTATATTATAGAACCCCTAAAAAACGACAGAAAATTATGGCAAGAATAGATTATTACAAGTTTGGCGTTTATGAACCGTATAAAATTGGCGGCGAATGTCATAGAACACTACGAGAGGCGAAGGCAGCCTATATGAAGCATTTGCAGCAAGGGCACCGCGTCAGTTGTGATATACTCGGTTGCACCCTGAAGGATGATAGCATATTTCTGACTTTCACCCCGTGGTATAGCGACGTGCGAGCCTTCGGACGTACAGAGCTGACAAACATCGGCTACGCCGTGAAGGTCGGCAAATATAAAATATCTTAGAAGACCCCTATATAGAAGAAAAAATAACATTTTTAATACTTTACAGAATCGTATTTATTTGTTTTCGGCTGTTGGCAGTCCGTGAGGATAGCCAACGGCAACAAAGCCTGCCACGGATGGCGCGAAGCGCAAGGGGTTCGACTCCCCTGCGGGCGACACGTGACAAACAACTCATATTTATAAACCCTATAAAAAATTAAGGATATGAAAGCAACAACAGCAACAGCAACAACACCGACCGCGCCCCAGGTGAGCGCGTCGGACGTGGCAAGATCCTTGGGCAGATGCGCAGCCCTCTGCCTTGTGTATGTTTTGCAGACCATCGCCAAGTCGTTAGACCTGGCACAGGGTGCAGCCCTCGGCGTGTGCCAGTGGCTCAACACTCGCCACAACTTCACCGACGAGGAAGACCCCGTAATAATGACGGGGTGGCAGTATCTCGGCTTCGGCGTGGTGGTAATGTTCGTGGCAATGATAGTGTGCATCAAGTGGTAAACGCCTCGTTATAGAGTATGTGAAAAATCAGAGATTTTCAATTTTTAATCAAAGCAATATGATTCTACAATTAACAAAGCAGAGTACCGACCAGGAAATAAAGGCGTACTTTGAGGAAGTATTAAGATTGTCAAGAGACAGCGAGGAGTTTCCCGTTAATCTCGATGATGTGTGGCCGCTGGTATTCGGCAGAAAACAAGAGGCAGTAAGAGCATTGAAGAATGACAAACTATTTGTTGAAAACATTGATTTTCAACCGTTGCGCAAAGATGCGCAGCGGTCTGATAACGGTCAGTTCAACGGATGCGACAAAGTAACCTACATGCTCTCCGTCCCTTGCCTTGAGTTCTTCATCGCTCGCAAGGTTCGCCCCGTGTTCGAGGTCTACCGTCAAGTATTTCACAAGGTGGCAAGCGGTGAGCTGATGCAGCCCGAGCCTCCGGCTTATTCTAAGCCCTGCGACTTGGCAACGACTCTCAAGCCGTTCGTGGATTATACCGACGAGATTTACAAACGTTGGAATCGATTGTTTGAGGACTCGAACAATAGCGACAAAGTAATAAAAGATTACAACAGCTGGCTCACAACATACTACAACTTCTGTCATTACATCAACCGGATGGTATATCTGGAGACAATGGCAGAGTTCGAAGGAAACCAGTTTCTCAAAGATTAGAGCTAATGAAGAATGCTCCTTCCTCCCGATGATGGGAGGAGTATTAACAAACAAGTAACAATATAAAAGCCAAACAACAATGGAAAAGACAGTTATAACAATAGATATGGACAAGACAAGCCTCCGTGAGGCAATGACACGCATCATTGAGTACATCACCCTTACACCTCCCGATCCCGACGAGTTCGGCAGCAAGGAACGCATAGAGTACAATTTAGGACTTGATGCGCTGTTCACCTGCTTGCGCCAGACTTACTAAACACCTTCAGCGAGGAAATACCCCTATAATATATAATACAACCCTTAAAAAACGACAGAAAATTATGGCAAGAATAATTATACTGAGTACCTGCGACGCATGGAAGTCGTGCAGTTCATTCCGACTTTATGGAACATGGGCGACTACGAAAGCGGGTTGCCGCCGACTGTTCAGGAAAATTTATGAACTTATCGAAGATGGCACGTTTGCGTATGAAGACGAGACACTATCTGTGAGCGATCAGTTGGCGAAGTTCAAGGAGGACGAAAAAGGCTGCACTACAGAATTTATTTATGATATTCAGACTAAACTGAAATATGGAAACCTGCAGTGGTCTGTGCTTAGATAAACACCCTTATAACACAACCTCTTTTTAAAAAAACGACAGAAAATTATGAAATTCAAAACAGTAGAAACAATATTGATGGCTGCACAGAGCAACTTGCAGCACGGAGTAATTAAGACACACAACAATGACGTGTGCTTCTGTTTCGTGAACGGCGACAGCGGCGAGGACGACATCATCGGTTTTAACAGCGACACTGAGGTTATCTCGGTGCTGGGTAAGGCTTGCAACAGCTATATCGACTGCGAAGCAATAGAGACCATTGAAGTGTACAAACAATAGCCCTATCCCATCCCGCGCCCGGCACCGCCTTTGCGAAGGTTCGACTCCTTCGGCGGGATCTTGCATAATCTAAGTATTTTTTTGTTTTCCTGCTGCTGCGGTCTGTGAGGATAGCGGCAGCGCAACGCCCACCACGGCAAGGCGTGGCACCAGGTTCGAGCTCCTGGATGGGCGACAAAGAGCCAACAGACGACACAGAAGACGCGGAAAATCCGTGAAATCAGATGGTAATAAAATAAAAGTACATTTTATTCAAAATAAAACGGCTTTTTATTTGGCAGTTTCAAATATAATTGCTACCTTTGCATCAGATAAAAGAAACAACTAATTTAAACTTAAAACAATATGCGTAAATCAATCGACACTTACATTAAGGCGATAGCTCACGACAACGAGCAGGAAATCCGCGAGAACTACATGACAGTAGCCGACTACATCATCAACGACGCAAAGAACTGCACCGGCTATTATGAGTTTTTCGACGACGAGGAACTTGACGAGACTGGCGAGCCTTCAGAGGCTCAGATAGATGAGCTGGTGGCTTATCTCCGTGAGAACTATACAACGCCTATAGAGCACCGTCTTGAGGACATCATACTCACCAAACACCACAACGGAAGCGACAACCTTCAGTACAAGGCCGACGGTAACCCCTATGAGTTTGATGGCGAGTTTTACGTTGATAAGGAATACCGTCTGCACCATACGCACACCTTCGAGAACGGCGACGAGCAGGAAATCGTAATACCCTACGAGAACGGTGAGCATACGTTATAACAAGCGAAATTAATCACAAACTATTCAGCCCTCGACATCACGGTTAAGTCAACAGATATGAGCGATGTTAGAGTGTTAAAGAATATAAATCACCTTGAGAACGGTACTGATTATTTTGTTGTTTACGAGGATCAGATTAGCGGAACCGCAGCCGATGGAACGACGTATGACTATTCGCTTAAAAACGGTGAAAGCACATGTTGGAGTGACCTTGAATCCGAACTTGAGAAAAAATATGATGGTCTTCATTTCACGCTTGGCGAGGACAACGAAATAGATATTGACGAATGGTACTCTGATGACGAAGCTCTTGAAGAAGCAGAGAAAGCAAACAAAATAGAGGAAATTCGTGAGTTTGCGAAAGAGTGGTTAGATGATTATGAATGCTTCTATGATTGTAAGTTTTGGAATTACTGGGACGGACATAATTGGAAGTCGTGGTTGCTATATTGCGAGAATCCTGAAGTGGACGCCAACAAGGACTATGAGCTGCTGGGTGAAGATGTTACTTTGGATGACGAACCAGACGAAGAGGATATTGTCCTTGCTGCATTTGAGAGAGCGAAAGAAGCCTCACTTGAATGGCATAATGGTGTTGCTAAATATAAAGACGAGAAAACAGGTTATTTAATTATGTTTTCTTGTTGGGAGGGCGATGCGGAGGCAGCAGCTGTTTCCAAAGAATAATCTCCTTATATAGCAGAGTATTAAATTGACAACTTTTTCAGCCCTACCGCAGCACGGCAAGCGGAACGATATGACAACAATAGAGCAAGAGCTTATTAAGACTGGTTATTGCTATCGCGATAATGAAGACGGATCTTTTGATGTTTGTTACGACCATAATCAGGATGCCTTCTTCTCAGGTCTCAGCGTGTATCACGTCGCAACCGTCAAGGAGGACGATGAACTCTGGTACGTTGATAACATGTGCGGAGCAGGATGGGGAGAATACCCTAAAGCGGATTGGACCTTAGAGAGGGCCATCTACGACCAGTGTATTGACGAACATATTAACTAACAGCAAAGCGGAACGATATGAAGAAAATTGAAATTATACTTATAAGTAAAGCATTTAACGGATTTCTCAATAATGATGGTATGTCTGTATACGGCGACGGATATATACGTAAGTCCATTCTGAAGCGTGAATTACAAAATGCTGAAGAGGGGGATGCACGGACATTTGAAATTAACAGCATTTGCCGAGAAGTTACAGGCTTATACCCTACGCGAAACCAAATATCATGGCGCAAAGGTAAAGATTCCTACAGTGTGGAGATTAACGACCGTTTATCATTCACAATTCTTGTTGATAAATAACCATGTTTCAGCCCTACGCAACACGGTGAAGCGGAATCCTTATGACAACTAACGAAGCATTGAGCCTGATACAACTGGCAGAGAAGAATATGAGCGGCAATGATGTGGCCTTTATCGTTACAGACGACATCAGGATTGACGACACAGCGCATTTGTTTCTGTTCGAGAACGATTATTGCAAGGCTGCCGCCGTAGGCTACGAGAGCGGCGAGTTGTTCGTTATGCGTGATTGGCAGGAGCCTTCACGCCCTGAAACCGCTGAGGAGATAGCCGACTACGACTGGTGTACCATCGACTGGCAGGATGCCATCATCTTTGACAGACTGCCAAGAACGTTATAGGCGATGTACGAGATCACAGACGTTACACGCGATTACCTCTTTGTCCGCCTTCGTCTGCGCAACGTGCAGACAAGCGAGACGAGAGATTGGGAGTATTGGGACGACCTGGAGGAGTGGCTTTGCGAGGAGTACGGCGTAAAGGATCTGAAAGGTCTCGTTATAGATAAGCTGCCTGATTATGGAGATTGGGTGGAAACAGAGAAATAAAAAAGCCCGACCTAAGCCGGGCTACGCAAGACCATTGGTCTCGAATCTACGATAGTAGAAATTAGCTCTTTTGTGAGCGTTTGAATCCACAGGCTGACGCCTGACTGTCAACGGAAGTTGTTGTTTTCTTTCAATTCCATAAAGGTACGATTAAATCAATATCCATAAAGGTACGATTAAAAAAGCCTCCGAAGACTGGTGCAAATATAAGAATTAAAACTATACGGACAAAGATTTGGACTGTATTATTAACAAAGATTTAGAAAACAATTCTATTATGGCAGAACAGATTAGAGTATGGAAGTCGAAGAACCTGCGCTCTACTTATATGCTTGTATATCGAGACGAGCTGACGGGGAGGCTGCGTGTCACTCGGATGGACGGAAGGAAATGCGACAACGAAAAGGGCCTAATAAACAGTTATAATATGTTTGGTGGTGGTCTTTGGGCAGCTTGCAGGGACATGGGGAACGATGTTGCTGAGATACGCGCTGCCGTGGATCGTGAGATAGCCGAGGAGACGGCACAGCGAGAGCGCGAGGAGCTTCGCCTGAAAACGGAAGCCGAAGCTAAAGTGAAGGCTTTACAGGAGGCTCAGGAGATTAGGGCTGCGCTTGCCGGCACGAAGGACAGCGTATGTGTCAAGCCTATTGAGGTGTTGCAGCGGTACGACCTCTTAGAGGAGCATCTGGAACAACTGAAGCCTGGTGAGTATGCCGTTTGCGTCAACTATAAGAAGAAGGGCACGGTGGAGCTGCGCACGAAAGCACGAACGACCGACCATCTGAAGGTGTTGGCAAAGGTGACGAAGGAGGAAAGAAACAGTAAAGCCGCTTTACATCGTTTTGCCGTGAAGGTGCGCGAAGCGTATCAGTCGGGCATTGTCATCATCGGAAAGACTCACGCCCTTCAGAGCTTCGGCAAGCGTATTGTGGACGCTGCTCCCTGTATCAATGAGAGCCAGAACACTTATTATTCATCTTCTGCGCCACGTCAGTATTACGACAAGAACACGCTTGTGTATATGAAGTTGGAGCAGATAGAGAAGAGCGACAAATAAAACATTTACAAAACAAATAATTATGGATAGCAAAAGTATTTGTAGGAGTAAAGATATGGAGAATACAGCAAGTAATACAAGAGCCGGTCGTCCGGCTATGGAAGGCAGCACACGGCGATATATCGTTGCCGACGATGTGCATGAGTGGATCATCCAGCACGGAGGCGGACAGTATATCACGGACACCATGCGCTGTGTGCGTGTTACGAGCGGAGGCAAAGGTGCTGTGACAGATTATGCGATGTGCATTCTTCGCGCTGCCACTTGCTTCGATTTTGAGGTAGACCTTACCGAGTCTTATGCTGACTTAGGATTGAAGGCCCGCGACATGATATTGTCGAAGGTAAAAGAGCCTGAGACATATTATGTGTACAAGGAAGGAACGTGGAAAGATGGCGTTTTCTGCAATAATATTGGCTCCCTTGCTATCAGTTCACCGTCAGAATGCCCTGAAGACGAAAACAAGCGACGTTATTACAGACCGTCGGGAAACTTCGGGGATTATAAGCGTATTCCTTACAAGCGGGTGAAGGCAGGAGACTATTGTTTGGTTAATCGGTACATCGACGACAAAGCACGAGTCGTAGGCGTATTGGCGCAAGTAGAGAAGTGAAAATAAATAATCACATTTTAAATACTTTATAGAATATGACTAAGATTAAGAATTTTGACGATTATCGTGCGTTGGTGGACGTAGTTAAGATGCACGACTATAGATATTTCGGGCTGAACTGTCCGACCATCAGCGACGAGGAATACGACGCGATGTACTTTGCCTTGCAGGAGTACGAAGAGCAGCATGCGGACGAGGTATTGCCTGACTCACCTACTCAGCAGTGTTACAGCGAGAACGGCAACGGCAAGCGCACCGTGGCACGTCGTACGGCTTGTCTGTCGATGAAGAAGCTGCATGATGCCAAGGTGGTGGTGAAATACCTGAGAGCACAGCAGAGAGCTGCCAACATCAGCAGCAAGGGAGCGAAGGTGGCTGTAGAGTGGAAGTTTGACGGAGAGACCGTGAGCTTAGTATATCGTCAGGGAGCGTTGGCAGAAGCCACCTACGGGCACGGCAAGGAGCTGTATGGTATCGACTGCCTGGAGCACATGAAGTATGTGAATGGCGTTGAGGGATATGTGGAGCAATGGAAGGACGAAGACCGTGTGGAGCTGCGGGGAGAGGTGATTATCTCGCTTGAGGAGTTCGCCCGTTATAGCAAGGCTGGTAAGTCACCAAGATCCACAAGCAACGGCATTATGTCGAAGAAGGACGCTGTGCCGTCGGAGTGCATCCATCTGGAGTTTCATCCCTTCCGCATAATAGCCGACGGGGTAACATTGCATTATTATGCTATGGACGAGTTGGCTTATAGAGGTTTTCTCACTTGCGGCTTTGTGGAGCAGATAGACCTTGGCAAGACGGACGCAGAGCTGGAGCAGGACGTGGAGCGCATAGTATGCACGGCCGAGTTGGAGCGTGAAAAGCTGCCCTACCCTACCGACGGTCTTGTGTTCAAGTTTGACAACTACGACTATTACGACCGCATCGGACAGACCGACCATGACGCAAAGTACAACTGTGCGTTTAAGTTTCGTCCCGTATTCAAGGCCGTAACCACATATCGCGGCCATCATACCACGGTAGGCGAAAAGACTGGCAAGGTGACTTATGTTGCCGACTTTGACGAGGTGGAGATGAACGGACACCGTTTTGCACATGCCAACTGCGGAAGCGAGCGCACGTTCCTTCAGAAGAATCTTACACCTGGATGCAAGATAGAAGTAAGTCTGCACGGCGACGTTATCGTGTGCGTGGATGGCAAGGTGGAGGATGAGCCTGAGATTAATCAGAGTCAGGAGCCGGAAGTAGAGCCTTGCGTTATAGAGCCTGAGATTAATCAGAACCAGGAGCTGGAAGCAGAGCCGGTTCCTATACCTCAGCCGAAGCCGACCCCTCAGCCGAAGCCGAAGCGCAAGCGTAACTATCCGCAGGTAGGCGAGCCGACGCTGCGAGAGGAACGTGAAGACAAAACGGCAATGGAAGACAAGGGTATGAGCGTGAAGACGGTGTTGGCGGGTGTACTGGCGGTGCTGATGGCAGTGTCAACGGGAGTCGTGATGTTGGCGTTTGCGGGTGCTGCGGTGTTCTTAATGCCGATGATCGGAGGAATGCGTGAGTGAGTTTTAACCGCAGAATACGCAGAAGTCGCATAATTTTCGAGTGTAATGTATTTTCTGTGTATTCTGCGTTTTCTGTGGTTCTTATAATCATTATTAAGTATAAACATTATGACAGTAGAAGAGTATATTAACAACCTGAAGGTTATTGCGAAAAACGCCGGAGCAGCGAAGACTGGCGTGGAGATTGAAACTGAGGACGGATATTTAATCAGTATCTATGTAACAAAGAAAAAAAATAAAAAGTAGAGAATTTATGGCAAAACAGAAATTCGAGATTCGCATTGCCGTCGGTGGCGATGACGAGAAATTGGGAGTGAAAGTGGAAGTATGGAAAGACGGAAAATTCTCTGACTTCAGATTGCTTGATGGCGAGAATCTTAGACTGGCATACGAGGGTACTAAGTATGCGATGGGTATCGTTGCACGGCTATATCTTGAGCAGTTGCATGAGAAAGGAGCTCTTGATGACGAGCAATACAAGAAGCTCCATACGAAATAACATATCACACTCTAAGTTTGCAGAAGAAAGCAATTAGGCTAAATAATCAAGGTAAAACTA
>ERZ1026776.1653-NODE-1653-length-12078-cov-36.032271_pt1 | contig 12078 bp, 5 predicted proteins | sample MGYA00380125_ERZ1026776 | MGnify/ENA primary metagenome ERZ1026776 (study PRJEB33269, sample SAMEA4719761) | human gut metagenome | biome: human-associated habitat; feature: organic feature; material: feces | place: Cameroon | collected 2013-10 ... | reverse complement strand
TTCGGAGTCAACTGATAGCGATACCAGCCGATGCCCATCTCCTTGAATCCACGGGAACTCAATCGGCTGCGCACATTGCTGCCCGCATCACTGTTATCAGGTCGCTCACTGGCATCTGGAGCCACCCAATCCTGTCCTATCAGGAAATCATGTGGCAGATTCACCACATCATCCCCGCTTTGAGTTGACTTCAACTCAGCAATATTCTTCACATCACCACGATGAAACTGCCATCCCTGGTTGATGCTGATTGTATCACGCACCGCAGCCTCAGCCGAAAGGGTTCCCATCAAAGGAAAACCACCCAGCAGCAACGAGGCGAAAAGTATTGTCTTTTTATTCATTCCAAATTCATTTAATATGAGATTTTGAACCAAAAAGAACTAATCATAAAGTTCAAAGCTCAATGTTCAATGTTTAAAGTATTAATTTCCGTCTGGCTTGGTTACATCCTGATTCACGGATGGATACCACACGAATTGATTGAAATCATCTGGCTGGGCAGGATTGTAGTCTTTCCAGTCACTGCGTAGATACTTCACGATAGGCAGATTGAGCTGCTTCATTCCCATTACCACCATCTTTGCCACCTCGTAGGCTCCGTATGGATTGAAGTGGGTGTTATCCTCCAGAGCCTTAGTCTGGTTGGGATAAGTATTTGCCGGATAGTGAACCAGCGACTTCTTACTGTTCTCATAACCCAAAGTCTCGAAGAAGGTACGGGTCATATCGTGGAGTTCGATGACAGGAACATTCTCTCTCTTAGCCACAGCTCTCATGGCATCAGGATAATCCTTATGAGTCTCCTGAATCTTGCTATGGGTAGCCTCATCGAAGAAGCGACGCTGGGTAGGAGTTACGAAGATGATGTTGCCACCCTTCTTGCGAACCTCGTCGATGAACTTCTTCAGATTATAAGAGAAGTTATACCAGGCACCACTGCCTGCAGACTTCTCCTTCTGGTCGTTATGTCCGAACTCACAAATCACGTAGTCGCCCTTCTTCATCATCGCCAGCACCTTGTCCAGACGGTTGGAAGCAAGGAAGGAGCCTGCTGTCAATCCGCTTTCGGCATGGTTTGAGATAGCCACCTCCGGACCGAACCAACGGGTAACCATCTGCCCCCAGGAAGCGTATGGCTCTGTAAACTGATCTACTACCGTAGAGTTGCCGCAGAGGAAAACGGTGGTGGTTTCAGCAGGAGCCGGTTCCACCTTGATGCTCTTTACAGCTGGGGCAGCACCAGTAAACTCCAAGGTCAGCTTCTCATCCCAGGTAAACGTCTCCTTCTCGCGAGGTTTGATTTTTACGTTCATTTTATCGGTAATATAAGGAGAACGCTTGTTCACGATGAAGGAGAAAGTCTTGAACTCCCCCTTCCTGGTACTCACCTCATCGAGCATCAGTCTTCGGTTCTCGGCACGAACCACGGTCTTGCCCGCTTTCTTCTTAGAACCGAGCACCACGGTGACCTTATAGTTGCCATCCGCCACCTTCACAGAATAGAAGAAAGGGGCATTGCTCTTTGCCTTTGGAGCTGCCACGATGTCATATCCCTGACCCTTCTCAGCAGAATAGACAGGCTGCGCCTTCAACATATCAATATCAAAAGTCTGGGCATTGGCGGCTACCGTAGAAGCCAGCGCCAGCAGACTGGTAAATAATAAATTTCTTGTCTTCATTTGTTTCTTCTATTAAAAACAACCTTATTCCAATGCTTTACTTCAGATACTTAGCCAATGGGCTCTTCATCTTCTTCAAGCCCTTCGCCACGCACTTGGCATTGTGCTGGGCACCCTTCAGACTGGTGTGGGTATGATCCTTCTTGTAATATGCCTTCACCTTTTCCTTGCCTATCTTATCGTATGAATCGGCAGCGATGTTGTGGAGGTCGAGGAAGGCAACGCCTGTCTCAGCCACGATTTCGCGATACCACTTGCCGTAGGTATCATTACGGCGCTCCATCTTTCCGTCAGGCCACTCGTTGCGAGGAGTCAGGGAAACGAGGATTGGGGTAGCTCCCTTCTCTCGCACATCCTGGATAAACTTCTTCAGGTACCAGCCGAAGGAATAAACCACCTCATACTGCTTGCTCTCTTCCATCTGATAAACATGACAGGTATCCTTGGCACAAGGAATGGAACCACGCATCTTCTTATCGGTCATAGAACAGATGTCGTTATGACCGAACTCGATAAGCACGTAGTCGCCTGGCTGAAGACTGTTATACACCTTCTCCCATCTTCCCTCGTTAAGATAAGAACGGGAACTGCGACCTGCCTTGGCTGCATTTACGCAGGTAATCTTCTTTGGATTGAAGATGGTGTAAGCCTGAGAGCCCCAGCCCCACATGCCGTCTTCTTCCTTATCGGCATTCTTTACAGTACTGTCGCCTGTAAAGAAGACTACCGGTTTGCCCGGTTCACGCTTGAAATTCTCTACAGGCAGAGCCACATTGATCATCATTGCCTGCAAAGGAGCCAGATTCGGATCCTTACTCTCTGCCAATCCCTCAGCTGCCGAACGGGCATTCATCATCGCTCCGAAACGGGAAGTGTGGATATGGTCGGTGAAGAAATGATACTTCTCCTTCCAATGACCATAGCTGTCAAGCTTGGCCGCAGAAATCTCATTCAAATCAACGAAAGGAACTCCTTCCTGCTCAGCCACCTGCTTTGCCCACAAGCCGAAGGTCTTGTTCACACGGACAATCTTATCATTCTCATCGTAGGCATCACGTGGAGTCAACGACATTAGGATAGGATGAGCACCCAGTGCCTTACAGTCGTTGATGTATTTGCGCATGTATTCGCCGTAAGTATAGACGGTTTCCTTCACACCCGTCTCCTTGATGGTGACATTGAGCGAATCCTTGCCGATGCCAGGGATGCTGGCACGTGCCCTGCCGCTATCGTATGGTCCATTATCGTTATGACCGATGGAGATGATCACCCAGTCACCAGCCTTGATGCCCTTGCGCACATCCGGCCAAAGACGGTTGTAGAAGGTACGGCTGCTCATACCTCCAAGCGCCTGGTTTTCTACCGTAATCTTGTTGGCATCAAAGAACTCATGCTCGTAGTATCCCCAACCCCACTGACCGTTATTACCATTACCCAGTGTGCCATTGCGCATCGTTGAGTTACCTATCAGGAAGAGTACCGGATTATTGCCCTTGCGACTGGTTCCCGGTTGGATTCGGGCGGTCATCGCCTTGTTCAGGCTATCCACGGTATTGTCAATAACCTTATTGACATCTTCCATCGGCTTTGCCACCTGGGCAAAGGAAGCTGTAGTTGCCGCCATCAATGAGAAGGCGAATAATATTCTTTTCATATCCTTTATCGCTTTATATCTTATATTCTCTGTATTTCCTTATATCTTAATAAACGTATCAGATACATCTCTATTTTGTCAGAATCTCTTTTTTTATTTCAAATTCTTATTTCTGAATCTTTTCTGCATGATCGGGCAGATAATACCCCAGATGCGGAGGCTGGTTATAGCCTACATTCTGCCAGGCCACTCCCATCCGATAGATATGGTCGTGCATCAGGGTTGGAACCCGATAGTCCGTAGGGATATTGGTGGTGAAGATATTGAGATGCGAGGCATCGCTCTTATCCCAATAGATGACTTCCTCTCGCCAGTCGCCGAAGAGATCAGCCTGTAGATTAGGAGTCGCCTTCGACCAGTTGCAACTCACCGAGTTGCCCATCTCATACAGTTGCTTGCCATTGCTCAAAGGCAACGCCACCGCTTCCTTTCCGTTCCATTTCTGGAGATAAGGAGGGAAATGAGGAGGACGGCCGTTTGCCAGAAGTTCATCCTGCAAGTCACCATTCCAATAGATTCGGAAGTTCATTGCCGGCATTCTGGAAACAGCTTTGAAACTCGTTTTCTCATTACTTCCGAAATGATCAGCTTCATGATTCTTCTTATAGGATAAAGATGTTTCTGCCGAAACAGTCTTACCCTTGATGTCTCTTACAACAGGAGCATCCGAACACCAAAGTTCATATCCCCGATGCTGGGCATCGATATCAGCAGCCAATCCTCTTCCGGTATCATCCTTATCGAGTGTACGGAACAGGATTTCGCCTGTTCGTGCATCCCGAAGATCAGAACCGTAGGGATATTCTTCGTGTACCATATAATATTCCAATCCCGGTCGGTCGGGATCCAGATCGGCAAGATGCTGCGCATCGCCATGTCCCAATCCGGTAGAATACAACAAGGTTCCATCATGGTTGATGGCTGCAGATCCGTAGGTAATCTCGTCACATCCATCCCCATCCACATCGCCCACAGCCAGACTGTGAGCACCCTGGGCATAAGCCGTATTCTTACATCCATGAGCCTCCTTCAGTACCTTTCCATCGGCATCGGTTACCTTCCAGTCGTTGGGAGTCAGCGAAGCATGGAGCCATTTGGTCTTGAGTTCCTTTCCGTCGAAATCTACCGCCCAGAGATAAGAGCGGGTATAATAGCCACGGCACATCACGGCACTTGGTTGCTTGTCGGTACCCTCCAGGAATGCCACACCGGCAAGGTATCGCTCGCCACGGTTGCCATAGTTGTTCTTATCGCCCCAGACTGAAGAATAGGCAGGGAATCCGCTCTCCAGATGCTCTTCCTCTTCCACCTGCCGGCCTGTACCGAAGGCTCGGTTGGGCTGATACCAGATGGTATGCATCGCCTTTCCGGTTTCGCCATTAAAGACTGTAAGCAGTTCGGGACCTGCCATAATGCGACCTCTCGAATTGCGATAATCGGCAGCATTGTCCAGTTCTCGGATTCCGGCATCCGTAGCCGCATCGCTCACAAACTTTCCCTTGGCATCTACCGAACCCGTCGATGTCTTGCAGATCATCTCTGCCTTGCCATCGCCATCGAAATCATAGACCAGGAACTGAGTATAGTGAGCACCGGCACGGATATTCTTACCCAGATTGATGCGCCAGAGTTGGGTTCCATCCAGCTCATAGCAGTCGAAGATGACCTCTCCCGTATAGCCGTCATGCGAATTGTCATGCGAATTGGTTGGGTCCCATTTCAGGATGATTTCATATTCTCCATCCCCATCCACATCGCCCACGCTACAGTCGTTGGGGGTATATTCGTAGGATTTTCCATCGGGAGTGACACCGCCGGCAGGACGGTTGATGGGCAGGGAGCGATAGAGATCGTTCCATGGCTTCACCGCCTTCGAAACTTCTCTTTCAGCCGGAGCATCCATCCTGGGTTCTTTCTGATAAGTGATGATCCGATAGGTATTGGCAGAGGAACCTTTCCGGTCTGTATAATTGGTCAGCTTCACCTGATGGGCGATAATCTTTCCATCCCTCTCCACATCGAAGCATACGTGTTTGCTATCCGTACCCAGCAATCGCCAACTGAGGAAGATTCCCTGGTTCTGGGCAGGCAAAGCCACCAAGCCACGGTCCAGCTTCTCCATCTGCGATACCGGAGTCTGTCCTTGTGCATGGAGATGAGAGCAGGGAGCCATACTCAGCACCATACTCATCATCGGAAATAACATTTGTTTGATTTGCATGATGATAGTTGTTTATTGTTTTATATTCTGCTACAAAAGTACACATAATCCGATTCATCTACCTAGTAATATTATCCAAAGAAGCGAACTATCATACAATTCTCCATTATTCCATTCTTACAGTTTGCTGTATGAGAAGAAAAAAGAGCGATACCTTCTACCGAGAGAAAGATACCGCTCTTCAACATATAATCATTAACCTATCCTATAGATATTCGATTAGTAACCAGGATTCTGCATCTTCTCCTTCTCCTCGTTGCTCAAGGAAGCACCATTCTCGTTGGTAATACCATCGAGGAATGACTGAGGAATTGGACGATAATAATGCTTGGCTGGGTCGAACTTACCGATGCCACGCTGAGAACCATCGTTGAATGCATTCCAGCGAGCCTCCAAGGTCTTGGTACGTGCCAGGTCTTCCCAACGCTGGCTTTCACCAATCAGCTCACGGGTACGCTCATTCAGGAGGAAGCACATCATCTTCTCTGCCTCAGTGTTGCACTTCAAGGCTTCGTAGATAGGCTTATCTGCCTCTGAGTTCAGAATGTCATCAACACTGTTCAGATGCATGCTGTTCTTGGTTGCGGCGGTAGTTACAGGAATGTTGTTTGACTCGAAGTAAGTGTTCTCCTCTGTATAGATGGCACCCTCGGAAGAGAAACCGCCACCCTTGTTGGTGCAAACACTGTTCTTCTTGTATGCCTGACCACCGTCACGGCTGATAGAACGGTCCTCACCCTCAGCATATCCGGCACGGTCGCGAACCATGTTGAGATACTTGATGGCATTAGTATAATCCTTCTTGCGGATATAGGCCTCAGCAACCATCAGCACATCGTCGGCAGAACGGGCGATGATGGCATCGCGGGTACCGAACTGAGATGCGATAGAATTGCGGGCACCATCACGGAACTTAGACAAAGCTACGCCACGGTTGTGTGGATAGATGGTATAGTAATTACCAGAGTGGGTAGTATTGTCCTTGGCTGTATTCCACTGGAAATCCTGACCGGCATAGTAGCGCACAAAAGTATGCTCTGGGCAAACCTTACCATTCTTCAATACGAAATCCTCAGATTTAGTCTCGTTGCCATCCTTGTCATGACCAGGAGTGAAACGGGTATCACCAGGATTGTTTACGATATACTTCAAACCAATCTGACCACCCACGAAGCGATGCTCGCCAGCAACATCCTCTGCAGTATATTCATCAGGATTCTTAGCCATGACTGCAGCATCCCACTTTGGAGCACCATTGGTATAGTTACAGCCATACTTGGTGATGAATGACTTCCAGAAACGGGAGTCGTTCACGCGGTCGAATACCTGGATGGTATATTCTGTAGAGCTTACATAGCTGAACTCACGGTCGCCGGAAATATCACGCTTCATACCTGCCAGGTTCTGATATACAGATGGGAAGCAGAGGTGCATCTGGTTACCGAAACGGCCCCAGGAGTCGCTGTTGTCAGAGAACTGGGCAGCAAGTACCACCTCGCTCACCTTCTCATTGGCACCATCAGGCTCGGTGTAGTCCCAGAGTTCCTGGAAATTGCTGCACAATGGATGCTTCTTGATTACCTCATCGCCATACTTGATGACTGCTGCCAGGTCGGCATCCTTATACTGGGAGTTCCAGCTGTCATGCAGTTCTGATGCACGGAACAGATGAGCCTTTGCCAGAAAGTGGGCTGCAGCCGACTTGGTGAGACGGCCCAGCTGCTTATCCTCAGGATCCTCCGGCAACAGTTCGTATGCCTTCTCGAAGTCTGAGATAATCTGAGCAAAACACTCCTCCTCAGAATTGCGGGTGAAGGTATAGGATACACCTGTAGATGGCTCCAGCTTCAATGGCACACCACCATACTGCTTAACCAGCTCGAAGTAGGCATAGGCACGGAAGAAGTAACCCTCACCCAGGCGATAGTTATACTTGGCGCTCTTCTGGTTGTAATACAAAGGTACGTTCTGAATCAGGATGTTGGCTGGTTCGATAGTACCATACATGTTGTCCCACAAAGGCTGGTTAGAACCTGTCTCGCCAGAGTTCAAGTCTGTACCATAATGGTTCCATGCAGCAATATCATTGGCACCGCCGGTAAACTCATCGATACCCATGTTATACATGTTATAACCCCAGATATAGTTGAACTTGAACTTCAACTTCTGATAAGTACCTATAGCCAGGTCGTTGATACCAGCCTCTGTCTTGAAGTAGGCAGTACCCTTCTCTGTAATCAGCTTCTCGTCGAGAAATGAGTCGCTGCATGATGTCATTGCTGTTCCCAATGTCGCTCCCAAGAGAAGAGAAGCGAATAATATCTTATTTGTTTTCATGATGAAAGTCCTGTTTTTAGAATCCAATGTTTAATCCGATAACCCAGCTCTTGATGGTTGTACCTGAACCATAAGAAGTTGAGTTGTTATCATAACTCAAGAGGTCGGTATCAAGCCACTTGCACTTCTTATAGATAGTGAATGGGTTCATAGCCTGAACATAAACCTTGAGGTTGCTCATACCCAACTTGTTTGTAACATTCTTAGGGAAGGTATAACCCAGAGAAATGTTACGCATCTTGATATATGAACCATCCTGATAATTCATTGAACTGGAATAAGCATCTGCTGCCTGACCATTAGAACCAGGAGCATAATACTCAGCATCCTCGTTAACACCGGCAATCCAGTAATCCAGGTCACGCATAGCATACATACCACCGAGGGTTTCTGCACCCTTGGCTACAGTAAACTTCCAGCGGGCATAGATGAAGCAAGACAACTCGAAGTTCTTGTAGCTGAAGGTATTGTGCCAACCGCCCGACCAGCGTGGACGAACCTTACCTACAATCTGACGGTCGTTGGCATCAATCTTGCCATCAGGATTTACATCCTTCACCTTGATCTGACCAGGCTTGCGACCAAACTTGGCTGCTTCATCAGCCTCAGAAGTCTTCCAGATTCCATCATATACATAGTCGTAGTAAACACCGATTTCCTCACCTACGAAGAGACGGTCGTTTACGTTCTTTTCTACACCATTGTTCAACTTATCCACACGGTTGCGGTCGATGGTCCAGGTAAGACTGGTATCCCATTCGAAATCCTTGGTCTTCACAGGAATGGCATTCAACTGCAAATCAAGACCCCAACCGGAAGTCTCACCTACGTTGGCGTATGTGCTGGTATAACCAGTGAGAGATGGGATGGTGGTAGCCAGAATCAGGTCGGTAGTCTTGTTGTGATAGTAGTCAACACTACCGCTGATACGGTTGTTGATGAAACCGAAGTCGAGACCGATGTTCCACTGCTTGGTCTTCTCCCAACCGAGGTCGAGGTTCGCCATCTTGTTAGGATTCTTGGCAGAAGCATCTGATGGCAGATAACCTACGGATGTTGTTGCACCCCAGGTATATACGTTGCTCTGAACGGCACCCTGAGTAGCGTATGCAGATACCGCATAGTTACCGGAAATACCATAACCCAGACGAAGCTTCAGGTTGCTAACCCAATCAGCCTTCTGCATGAACTTCTCCTGATCGATGCGCCAACCGAGCGCTACGGATGGGAAGGAAGCCCACTTATGACCATCAGCCAACTGAGAAGCACCATCGGTACGTACACTGGCTGTCAGCATATACTTATCAGCATAGGTATAGTTGACACGAGCCATATAGGAAGCCAACTGAGTCTCTGTCAGACCGGTAGTATATTGCAAAGGCTTGCTCAAAGAGCTGGTGTTCCACCACAACTCGTCAGCACTAGCCACATTCGCCTTGATGTTGCCATTCTCATAATGATACTTGGAAGCACTCTGCAAGAGGGTTACACCGATACGATGGTTCTTGGCAATGGTCTTGTTGTAGTAAACCAGGTTATCGAGTGTCCAAGCCACCTTATTAGATGGGTTGTACTGAGCCACGTTGTTGCCGTCGCCGTTGATACCGTCAGCCGCATTGGCGATGCCCAGGCGATAGTACTGGAGTTCAGGACCAAACTGGATGCGATACTGCAAGCCCTCCAATGGCTCCCAAACCTTACCGAAATCAACCTGAGCGTATGCACTGCCATTGATACGAAAGTTGGTACGCTTGTTGGTATTATACTTCAACTCATCGATAGGGTTGATGATGTTCACGTTGTAAGCCCATGGATTACGGATATAGTTGCCCTCAGAATCATAAGGAACAGTCCATGGAATCATAGTTTTCAAAGCATTATAGTAATCACCCGCACCAGTTACCGACTTACTGTAGCTGTAACCGTAGTCCTGGGTTCCGTATGAAGCATTCATGGTGAAGCCCAATGTCAATGGAGCAACAGGTCTAGCCTCGAAAGATGTATTCAGGGTAAAGCGCTGATAGCTCTGACCAGGCTGTGTACCCTTCTGGTTCAAGTAACCGAAGGAACCATAGCCCTTGAACTTATCTGTACCGCCAGAAGCACTGAGTGTATGCTCATGGGTGATACCGGTCTGCTTACCATGAGAAGCCCAGTCGTAAGAACCGACGAGCTCTGGATGATAAGTTCCGTTCACCCAAGCCTGCTCGATATTGGCCCAGCTGGCTGGTTCACCGCCAAAGAGTTTCTGGTCGCTGGCATAATCAGGAGCAAAATCTGCCTTAGGATCACCATAAGCACCATAGTTATAGGCAGCACGACGGGCATAATCCAACCACTGTGTAGCGTTCATCATCTTGGTTACATCGTGGAGTGTAGAGAAGGTAACGGTACCTGCATAGTTCAAGGTAACCTTGCCTTCCTTACCCTTCTTGGTAGTAACGAGCACTACACCGTTGGCACCACGTGCGCCATAGATAGCGGTAGCAGAAGCATCCTTCAATACCTCGATGCTCTCGATATCCTGAGGGTTGATATTCTCGATACCACCGTTCTGGATAATCATACCGTCTACAACATAGAGAGGAGCACTGCTGGCACCGATAGAGCGCTGACCACGGATGGTGATGCTACCCACTGTACCAGGACGCTGAGAGTTGGTGATATCCACACCGGCAGTCTTACCCTGCATACCCTCCAGGGCATCCTTTACAGGCATCGCTGTCAGGTCCTTGGAATCCAGGTGAGCCAAGGCTCCGGTCACATCGCTCTTGCGCTGCACACCATAACCTACTACCACGACTTCATCCAAAGCCTTGTTGTCTTCCTGCAATGTTACCTTCAGATCGCTCTTTCCGGCAACACTCACTTTCTGGGTTGTATAACCGATATACGAAATTTCTACGGTAGCATTCTTTGGCACATTGGTCAAAACAAAGTTTCCGTCAAGATCAGTTACGGCACCATTGGTTGTGCCTACTACTTTAACACTGGCGCCAATAACAGGCTCGCCCATGTTATCTACAACTGTACCTTTTACTGTTTTAGCTTGCTGTACTACATTCGTTGCTGCATTCACCTGAGCTATTCCGACAGGAGAAAACATCAATGCTGAGCAAAAAAGAGTAACAGGCAAAACAGATTCCTTAAAAAATAGTTTGCTGTCCATAAATTATCACGTTTTGGTTTATATGTTTATTGTTTCGGGTGCAAAAATACACTTATTCTTACCGACTAAACTTTATATTTTGACTATTCACCTTTATTTTTTGACTTTTGCCCATTTTTTGTTTTTCACATTACATTTTCTCTTTCTTTTTGTTTTGTATTCTAAGGATTTTATCGTATTTTTGCAGAAGAATCAAAAGACCTATCAAATGAAAAGAAACAAAAAGACATTCTACACCTTATTATATATAGTAGGATTCATCAGCATTTGGCTGATGCCTCTGCAGGCATTCGGCAGCATCAAATTAGACGGGAAGCGACTCTCGGCTAAGGATGGCTTGTCGTGCAATACGGTGAACGATATCATCCAGGATAGAGATGGATTTATCTGGCTCGGTACCCCAAACGGTATGAGCCGATATGATGGCTATCAGTTTATCAACTTCACCAATCTCAGCAAGAACTCCGGGCAAAAGAGTCACCACTCCATCTCCCAGCTCATCAACGACGAGAAACACGGACTCATCTGGGGCTACAATCCATCTAATATTCTCTGCAGCTTCGACCTGGAAACAGCTCATTTTTCCGATTATTTCGATAAGGAGAATGCTACGCTCTTGAAAAACCGATTCAAGAGCCAGAATGGCATGTGGCTCTTTTCTGGAGATTTCGGAGTAAGATACCTGACTTATAGCAACGGAAAATTTCAAGCCACAGATTATACTACAAAGAATGGCAAACTGATAGGCGATCATCAGCTACAGATGACAGAAGATGCCAAACTGAATGTATGGATCGCATCCGATAAAGGTCTTAACCGCATCACCCCTGATGGCAAGAGCCATCTGGTGCTCAAAGACAGACACATCATCACCCTGACTACTGACGGCAATCATATCGCCGTACTGACCGACAAGGGCGATGCCTTCCTTTATGACAACTCGGGCAAACTCGTCCGGAAATCCCATCTTCCATCCATGGTGGGATATGTGGGTAAATCGCGCGCCTCCTTCTTC
>ERZ1026776.1652-NODE-1652-length-12085-cov-6.766251_pt1 | contig 12085 bp, 12 predicted proteins | sample MGYA00380125_ERZ1026776 | MGnify/ENA primary metagenome ERZ1026776 (study PRJEB33269, sample SAMEA4719761) | human gut metagenome | biome: human-associated habitat; feature: organic feature; material: feces | place: Cameroon | collected 2013-10 ... | reverse complement strand
CTACGAATAATCGCACTTTTTGGTCTCGCTTTTAATGCCAATTTTGAACACCCTACCTTACAGGGCGTAGGGATTGGTGACATGGTACCCAGGGCGTTGCCCTGGGCTACGGACTTGCTGGGCTTTCAGCCCGCGCAGGGCCGCAGACAAGGCTTTTTTCGCACAATCTCCACCTACTTAATTTTCCTGGATTTTGAACACCCTACCTAAAGCGCTGACCATATTCGCTACGTGTTCGTGGCCCTCACTTTGCGAGCAAAGTGAGCTACAGTGCTTCGCCGCAGGTGGCAACGCCCTCACGACTGCACAAAAAGGGTCGGACATCCCAACGGAGTGCCCGACCTTTTTTTATAAAACCAATCGCCAATTCCAAATCCAGAACTTGAGAACATAGCGGGCTATGCGACTGAGCCTGCTTGCGAAAAAAGGCCCAATCACACGGGAATCAAACGTTTCGGTTTATCCGCGTGGGTAAACACGGGAACGCGTAAACTCCGTGTAATTGGGCCATTGCTTCAGGCTACGCGCCTGATGGACGCACCATTAGAGGCCCGACTTGCGGGCTTCGATTTCTTCGTCGGCGGGACCCCAGATGTCCCATCCGCCGATGCCCTTATCGGGCTTTATGGAGAGCTGGTCGCAGTCTCCACGACTTTCATGCATTGACATGCAGAGCGGATGACACGCCTCGATGTTGAAGGTGGTCATTGCGGGTTTGATATAGGATTTCTTCATGATGGATGATAGATGATGAATGTTTGAATTTGATGATGTGGAACGGATGGGGAGGGATCACTTCACCATGACCTTGCGGCCATTGATGATGTAGAAGCCCTTCTTCAGTTCGCCCTGGCTTGCAGCGTTCACGCGGCGGCCGTCGAGGGTGTAGGCGCGGAAGGGAGCGGTGGGGGCATCGGTGGCTGGACGGATGGCCGTCGTCGCGCCTTCCGCCAATTCGTTGAGGCTAACGCCGCAGATAGCAACCTTGGCGTCAGAAGGAAGGGCGAGGAAGGCCTTGCCTGCCTTGTTCAGGAACGGTGCGGCGTTGTCTTCAGCCCAATAGAAACCGATGACGGAACGCGTTTCGAAGTCGTAGGAGAGCTTGTAGTAGCGGTCGCAACCCTCGGCGTAGGTTATTTCGTCGGTCAGGGTGCCGTGGAGCAAGTTGCCCTCGGGAGCATCCTCGGCCGTGACGGCGATGGGGAGATGGAAGGCATTGCCCTTTCCTGATTTGAGCAGCACACCCGTATGGGCGGGGATCACGTCGCCTGCATTGTAGCAATAGTCGGTGCGGATGCCTCCGTTGTTGTCAGCCAGCACGATGGCGGCCTGCATGCCTGTGGGCACAGTCATGGGCTTGTCGCTGTAAGCGGTCAGATAGAAACTCTTGGCAAAGTCGACGGCCTTCTTTTCGTTCAGGCTGATGAAGTTTTCAGCATCCGTAAGGGCATCTTGCAAGGCGTCGGTCGTTTTGCAGGTTTCCTGACCAGCATCCATTTCCTTCTTGGCCTGTGCCATCGCAGTGGTCAGAGCAGAACGTTTTGCCTCATCGAGGACATCGGCCTTGCAGGGACGGTGGTAAGCGTGGAGTTCGCTCCAGTAGAAGAAGAGATTGCCGTTTACCTTTTGGTTGTAAGCGGTTTCTTCCACTATCAGGCGGACATGGCGATAGCCGTTGCCCAGGGAAAGGGGGAGGATTCCGGTCTACCAAGATTCGTAGCCGTAGGTACAGGTCTGGGTGCCGAGGTCTTTCCAGCCGCCAGCGGCATCGGGCGTGTTGGTGGCGTAGACGTGAAGCTTCACAGGAGTGCCACTGTTGTACCCCTGTCGCTTCGTATACTTGAGCACCATCTGCTTGTAAGGCGCACGAAGATCCACCTGGAGGTAGTGCCAATCGCCAGTTGTATTCGTTTCGGTCCATGTGGAGTGGAAGAACGTGGAGCGGTCATTGTCAATCAACGCTGCCAAGGAACCTTCCGTCGATTCCACAGCGTTTGATGACAGTTGCGAAGCATCGACAATCAAACCGTCGTTGGCAGTGTAGTCAGCCTTGCTTTGAACTGCAGCCACTTGCTTTGCATTGGCGTTTGAAGGGATAAGCGAGGTATAATCAGGAGTGATCAGTTCAAGCGCCTGAGGGTACAGGGTGCTTTGGTTTTCTTCTATGACTTCAGCATTATTAACATAAAATGCAGCTTTATAGGCTTCAAGCGTGCCATGAGGTACATAAACTTTTAAGTCTGAGGTATTCCCAAATATATTAGAATCAAATGTAGGTGGCACTTTACCTTTGAATCGAATAGTTTTCAAATCACTGCATGCATTGAAAGCACTCTCTTCAATACTTGTAACCGAAGAGGGAATGTTTATGGAGGTGAGAGAGCTGCAAGAGGAGAATATAGACAATATTGAATATCAGTTATTTATGGTTAATACGATAGAAAAGTGGATGTGCTTTTTACTTGCATATAGAAGAAAACTAAGATTTAACGTATTTATTTTAATTTTACAGAAAAATGTGAGTTTTGGGCCGCAAAATGAGGGAAACAATACAATAAGAAGGAGATTGTCCGTAAAACTGTGAGAAATAAGAAAAGGCCATAGCGAGATTACCCGCTATGGCACATCCTTTTTTACTTAAGGATTACGTTGGGGCTATCACAGACACCAACGGTCCTTCTACGAGAAAATGCTCACCAAATTGACAATTGCATTTATGGCAAAGAGGCACGACATACCAACGTTTGTCATTTGAGTTGTCAAGTTGTACATGTGCGCCATCTGTCGCATGTTGTGTACAGCCTAACTTGTGACATCTATTTGCTTCTATTCCTGTTGCGTTTTCCCAGTATGCCAGCCAATTGTCATTTCTGCTACCTTCTCTTAGATTATGAACTTTATAAATACTCATATAATCGTATTTGAAAATTATTTCCTCTACGACAACCTGCCCCTGTAGTATTAGGACTCTTCACTAAGCGGAGAGAATGCTGAGGCTCTCAACCTCTTGGAGGAAATGGATCGTTTCCATGGGAATCTCTTTCTCGAATTTGACCATTGCGACCATGAATGAACAGCTCGGAATGCTGATTCCTGGAAATTTGGCGAGCAGCGGCAATTGCGCCAGATTGCCTATCGAATGTGGAAGTTAATCTCGAATTGACTTCGCCCTTGATTCCCCATTTATCTCCTACTGGAACTACATGTTGATTCTTGCCCATCTATTACACCTCCTTTCTGCGCTCAGTTTTGACATATATGCCATACCACACTTTTGTTCTTGCAAAAGTCATTCCAAGCTCAGGTATACGACAATTTGTCGCAAGAGTTTGACTGTTTAGTGAACCAAAGTTAAAAATATGTCGGTTAATCGCAATCTTTATGCGCAAATATGACATAATAGAAATAATTTTATTACCTTTGCACCGATTATTTACTAAATATTCGATGTTATATTATGTTGGTATCTGCAAAATTTGAAAACATCTACTCATTTAACGAGGAAACACGCATCTTGTTTACGGCCAGCAAGAGCGATTTGTTGCCACTGCATGTGTCACGCGCAGAGAAACGTGATGACATCTCAGTGCTTCGCATGGGACTTATATATGGAGCCAATGCTTCTGGAAAGTCCAACATTATAAAATGTTTGGCTATCATCAAAGCATTTGCTTTGAATGGCTGGAGCAACCGTAAGTACAACTATTTCAAGATGACGGACAATCCGCAGGAGCGTTCAAGTATTGAATTGGAGTTTAAAGTGAATGACCAATTTCTTGCTTACGGCGTGGCGTTCTCGAAGGGTGGTTTGCTGGAGGAATGGCTATACAAGACCGGTAGTCGGAATGATACTATGATTTTTGAGCGCAAACGTTCCGGTAATGATTGGGAGAATGTGATTGCACCTCAGTTCCTAAAGGATGAGAACGGGCAATTCCTTAAATACTTGATTGACGGTACACCTACAAAGGGCACGTTCCTGAGTGAGTATATTGAACGTAACGGAAAAGGTATCGATGTTATCAAGTTGGCGAGAAAGTGGTTCGAGAATCTAAATATCATCTTCCCGGAAACCCATCGGACGGACTTCCCGTTCCGAGTAGTGAGCGACAATCAGTTCAGGACTGTGATGCGTGATCTGCTGGGATATTTTGGTACAGGTATTTCAGATCTTTGTCGTGTGGAATCGAAGCCCGAAGAGCTGAACATTCCGGATGAAATCAGACAAAAAATCGAGGAAAATCTTGAAGGAAAAGATGAGAAGATGGGTGTGGTAATCCACAATGAGAGTCGTTTTATCTTTGCCGAAAAAGACGAGTCTAAGAATTTGAAATGGTATGAGTTGAAAACCATCCACAAAAAGGAAGGTTCTAATTCGGATTATATATTCGAAATGTTCGAAGAGTCTGATGGAACATCGCGCCTTTTCGACTTCATACCCATGCTTATAGATATGCGCGCCAACGATGCGGTCTATGTGATTGACGAAGTCGATAGAAGTTTGCACCCTATGCTGACATTGAAGTTGCTGGAGATGTACAACAGTTTGCTCAGGAGTGATTCGCAAATGCAATTGATATGCACCACCCATGAATCAAACCTACTTTCCACTGCACCCGTCCGTCAAGACGAGATATGGTTTGTGGAGAAAGACAAAAATGGAGAAAGTCATTTATCCTCACTATGTGAGTACAAACCAAGGGAGAATGTTCAGAAAGGTTATCTAAACGGCCGTTATGGTGCAATTCCTTTCTTTGGAGAATTAGATAATATTCATTGGGACGATGCGAAACAGGAATAGTTTGATACGTGAGCGCCGTGAGGCATTTCGCGATGCTCGCCTGATAGTCATAGCCTCAGAGGGCAAAGATACGGAGCGAATATATTTCAACGCATTGGCAAAGGAATATACAAATCCTCGTGTGCATGTACATATATTAAAAAGGTGTGAGGGCGAACAGAATAATTCAAGTCCTGAGCATGTGTTAAAGCAACTGAACGATTACAAGGGGCAATATGAGCTGGAGTCTGATGATGAACTATGGTTGGTTATAGACAGAGACCGTTGGACCGATGCGATGTTGTCGCATGTGGCTAAAGAATGTGCACAAGATGATTACCTGCACGTGGCTCTGAGTAATCCTTGCTTCGAACTTTGGTTATTATTGCATTTGGTAAATGCAACTTTGCTGACACCAGAGGTGCAGCAACAATGGATGGAAAACCGTAGAAAGTCAAAGAATGCAGATCCATATCTAAAGGTACGGTTGCGTCAAGAGATGGGTTCCTATCATGAGGCAGACTATGATGTCTTAATGCTGCTAGAACATGTAGAGGTGGCGATAGAACGGGCAAGACTACTCGACAGGAATCCTATAGACCGCTGGCCACAAACATTTGGAACACGAGTATATTTACTAGTAGAGAGTGTAATGAACAGAAATAAAAAAATGTAAACTAATATTCAAAGAGTGTATGGCGGCGCAATTTTTTAATGTGGTTGTTCATCGAGAAGATGGTAACAGAGATTTAAATGGTCTTTGTGCTGGTTTTGAAATGAAAAACTGGCGCAAAGAGCAATTGGTTGATTACTTGATGGACTATATTCCAGAATTTGCCTTAACATATTCGGAACTTGAGTCAATAGATGCAAGAGATATAAGACGCATGTTACGTAATGCTGCTACGGCTATATATAATTCAGAAAAATATAAAAACAGAGGAGAATTCGGAGAATTGTTGCTTCATGCCGTAATTAGAGAACTATATAATACAATCCCAGCAATAAGCAAGATATATTATAAAGATGGACCAAATGAAACCGTCAAAGGCTTTGATGCGGTTCATGTGGTTTGCCATGATGATGACCTTGAACTTTGGCTAGGTGAAGTGAAATTCTATACGAATATCAACCAAGCAATTAATGATGTAATTTCTGAGATTTTAGACCATATAAAGAGAGACTATCTAAGAAATGAATTCATTGCTATTACCAATAAGATAGATGCAAGATGGCCTCATGCGAATAAGTTGAAAACACTTTTGGATCCTAATACTTCTCTTGATATGGTATTTGATAGGGCATGTATACCTGTCTTGCTAACATATGATTCGAAAGTTATAGCAAAATTTGATAAAAATTGTGAGGAATATATAGAAGAAATTACAAATGAATTTAATCAGCTTTACGAGAGGTTTGTAGAAAAGATATCCGACAATGTACCACTTACAGTTCATCTATTTTTGCTTCCTTTAAAAACTAAAGCCGATTTAATATCATGTTTTGATGAACGTCTAAAACAATTGCAATGCATATGAAAGACAAAATAAGTGAAATAAGAAGAATTCTTCGAAAGCCCTTTGAACCAAACCTACAAAAGTTTGTATTACTAAAGGATGTTGCAGATCTTGTTTCAGCAGAGCATCCATCGGCACAAGATCTTGTGCTACGTGTTTTTGCACGAAGGCCTGAGTTTGAAGATTTTCATGAACTTGTAGTTGAACTGATAAGGCAGGTTGGTTTATATCCCTATTTGAAAGATGAGGAATTATCACTTCGAGATTTGCTAGCATTTGAAATGCATCGAGTTGAGGGAATGAACGAAGTGATATTTCATAGTAGCCAAGCGAAAGTATATAATCATTTAATGAATGGGAAAAATGTGATTCTAAGTGCTCCGACTAGTTACGGGAAGAGTCTAATCATAGATTCCATGATTGCTTCAGGACGATATGACAACATTGTAATTATTGTCCCTTCTATTGCCCTTATTGATGAAACTCGAAAGCGGTTATCAGTTTTCAATGAGCAGTACAAGATTATAACCTATCCATATCAAGAGTTGGCAGCAAGGAATGTGTTGGTTTTGACACAAGAAAGGGCTGTAGAAGTCATAGGAAAGGTAAAGGTTGATTTTTTTGTGATTGATGAGTTTTATAAAATAGGCTCTAGGTCGGATGGTGACGAACGGTATAGAATATTGAATCAGGTGTTCTATAAATTAGTAAAAACGGGTGCACAATTTTACTTGTTAGGTCCCAATATAGAGGATGTTAAGACTGGTCGCCTAGAAAATATTCAGTTCGAATTCGTAAAAACTGACTTTAAAACGGTAGTATCTGAGCGACATCGAGTAACTATACATTCTGAAGGAGAACGCTTAGAGAAACTCATAGAGATTCTTAATGGCACCAATCAGCCTACTTTAGTTTATTGTCAATCTCCAGCCAGTGCTAATAGACTCGCCACAAAGCTAATGGAGCATGATTTATATGGCGAGGTTGAGCAAAATGCAGCATTAGTGACATGGATACGAGAAAATTATCATCCAGAGTGGATTTTAGCGAAAGCAATTGAACACGGGATAGGGATACACCATGGTAAAAATCCAAGAGCATTGTCTCAACAATGTGTGAAACTGTTTAATAATGGGCTATTAAGATGCCTTATTTGTACTTCTACACTCATCGAAGGAGTGAATACGAAAGCTAAAAATGTGGTCATATATGATAATAAGATTTCAACTAGCAAAATTGATTTCTTCACGTTTAATAATATTTGCGGCCGTTCTGGTAGAATGTTTTCGCATTATATCGGCCATGTCTATTTATTTAAGGAACCGCCCCAACCAGAACTTCCATTGGTCGACTTTCCTATATTTACTCAAACCGAAAATGTTCCTGATGAGTTGCTTATTAATATTGAAGAGGAAGACCTAACAGACGAATCTAAAAATAAATTGAAAGTATATAAAAATCAGGAAATTCTTACGTTAAAGACGCTGAGAGACAACTCCTATATAAGCCTTAACAAGCAACTTGATTTAGCTCAGTATATAAAAGAACACATAGAACAAGTTCACAGAATGATATATTGGAATAGAGTCCCTGATGCAAATCAATTAAGAGCGGTATGTATCCTTATCTGGAACTTTTTTGAAGGCGGAAATAAGATGATATATAGTGTGAAATCGGGTAAGCAATTGGCATTTAGAATTAATTCATACCGAGAGGCTGGTAGTATCAAGCAGTTTATAAGGAATAATCATCAAGAGGGAAAAGATATTAATGATACAATAGAACTGTCACTTGACATTCAGCGTCATTGGATAAACTTTAAATTTCCTCGTTATTTACGTAGCCTTAACCAAATAGTCAATGATGTTTTCGGGAATTATGGTTATGCGTTGTGTGACTACAGCTATTATGCGTCACTTGTTGAAAGTTATTTTTATCCTTCATATGTTGTACCATTTGATGAGTATGGATTGCCGGTTCAAGTTACAGATGAACTTCGTAAAAGGATTCATTTCTCTGATAATCTTGATGTAGCCATTCAACAACTCAAGTCGGTTAATGTGAACACTTTGGGAATGAAAGATATAGAGAATTATTTTATAAAGAATGTGCAAAAGTATATATAAGAAGAGTAAAAAATATAACTACTAAATCAAAGTATTACCTTCCAATATTTACACAGAAATGAGGATGGCCATATTTATGCAAATAGGAATTAATTCATAAGAGTAATAATCGGGCGAAAACTTTAAATTCATAAGTTTACACCCGATTATAGTATAGATACACGACATATTATTTTATTATCACATTCCTCAAATCCGCATAGCTATTCACTGTAAGCATCCCGTGCAGGCCGTATTGCATAAAACAAATAAGCCAAAGTCAATCTATCAAGACTTTGGCTTATTTGTTTTATGCAATACGGCCTGTACGGGATGCTTACCTAAAAACCCCATCGTGTGGACAACTTTTTATCGCAATTCTTTAGGAAAGATATCCGCTAATTTTGATTGATCGTAGGCCTGTTTTTTATTAAATCAAGTATTATCTCCAAACTAAAATCCTTTCTCTCCGAACTTTCAGGGTAGGTTACTAAACTTATTTCCGAACTTTTGAACTCCATTCACGTATAGACTAGTAACCAAGAAGGTCAAACGGTCATAAGTCATTTAAACACAAATGGCAGAGTAAACATTGCTAAATGGCACAGGGATTCCGCTTGTAGATAGAATGGACTCAGCTTCACCGCTCCATCTGTAGCTAGACCTGTTAGATCTGTAATTGTCGTATCAAGGTGTTTTTCAACATATCTACAACACCAAGAACGAGTTCGTCTCTAATGGCCTAGTCACAAAGGCCACCTCTAATCATGTCTATCATTTATTGTTTCATGAATATTGGCGTTAAACTTCAACGAGAACTGATATTTCATAGACAGTGAATGCAATTTTGCAACAGTAGGATGGCACTCATTCAACTAATTTTTAAATTAAAATGGCAAATCGCTATTATCATCAGGCATTTCAATAATACCTTTCTTTCTTAGCTCTTTAAAACATTCAATGGTTGCCAGAATATCAGAGAAGGCATTATGGGCATTTTCAAAATTACTATGGAATAATTTATAATACAATTCATTTAACTTAGGATATCTATAACCATATATGCCTATTATTTTGCAAAAATTAACCGATGATCTCATTGTACAAATACTATTGAATTCATTCCAATCAATATTATTATTCATTCTATGAAGTTGTGCAGATATGATATTTTGGTCAAATTTGATGTTGTGACCTACAACGTATTCACAAAAACTTAGGTCTTTTAGGAACTTCTCTAAGACCTCAGCAATATCAACACCATTTTTCATTGCATAATCAAAAGTAATTCCATGGATATTGACAGAACCACTGGGTATATCAAATCCATCAGGTTTAATAACGAAATCATTTTTGGTTACGACCTTGTTAGATTCGTCCATTACAACCCAAGCAATTTGTATAATATGAGGCCAATTGTCCGTATCGCTTATAGGGGCATTATAGTCTGCAGGAAGGCCCGTCGTCTCTGTATCAAAAAAGAAGAACAAATCTGATTTTTTAATAAATTTACTGGCATTCTCTTCTATTAAAGATATGCCATCTTCGTTAAAAGCATTTTTATCTAGCTGATCAAGTAGATTTTTGTACTGATAATATGTGCATGGCATGGCTCCCACAGAATAAAGACTTAACAAGTTGAACATTGACGATTGAGTGTTTGATTTGTTAAGCAAATCAATACCCTTTTCTATGCTATGAGCTACGCCATCCCCTAAAAGATAGTGTATTGCTAATGTGTTTTGTCCTTCTGGCGTTGTAATGTCCGAGAGATATTCAACAGAATCTAAACAATGTTCATGAGGTGATAAGTAACTGTCATGTCTGCTAATGATTTTCTCTAGTTGCGTTAGCATTAATTGTCGCCCTTTATATTGAACCTGTAGGTAACTTCTATCACCGCAGTATTTATACAACATAGGTTCTATACTAGCGAGTGTTAGTTCTGCGGGTTTTGAGGTAGGGAGTTTTTTATTTCTAAAATAGTATTGATTGCCAGAAGCATGGATTGAGGGTGGTAATACAAGGTGATCGCACCAGCGGAGTTCTATACGTGTAAACAAATGAGGATCAATATATCTATCAGAAGGGGCAAATGAAATGGAATCCAATTCGGATGTTGAGGGTATGTTATCGCATCTAAAAATAATGTGAAACCCATACCCATTGCCACTTCTGACAACCCATTGATAATCCAATGGTAGATTTAACAATCTAAGCACATCGTCAATAAAGTCATCAATGGTTCCACCATTATACTCTATTTTTAGTAGCAAAATCCCCGTTAATATCAAAATCTAGGGCTCTGTAATTATTGTAGCCTAAGACAAGACCTAATCCTGCCGAATAATCCCAGTTTATGGAGAACAGTTCTTCTATTGATTGCTCGATAGTTTTATAGGTTTCCCAATTAGTATTGATGGGTTCCTTGAAAGATTTGGCATTTTTCAAACTTTTAGACCATTTCATTTGGGTAATATTCATCCCCATATATTTGTAGAAAAGTGCCATGTATTTTAGGTTTGTAGCATGGGTCTTGTATAAATCTTCAGCAGAAATTGAGACAGAAGACTTGATTCTATCATAGTCTGAAATTGGCGAAATGATTTTAATATTTTCGCTATCTCCGAACGAAGAAATCACAACGTTGGGGTTGTTTTTTGCCAAATATAACCTGGTAATATTGGAACATTGAAGAAAGGCTGTTGGGTTGATTTCAATGTGGTCGGATTGAATAGCGACAACTCTCAAATTTTTACAGCCATAAAAGGCATTCTGTTCTATTTCGTTTACACTCGATGGTATTACTACACCTTCTATGTCGCAGCAATTTTCAAAAGCATTACATTTTATAGTTTCAATTCCTTCGGGGATTTTTATTAATCCCATTGCTTGTGGTGAACATTTTAGAAGTTCCTTACCATCTTCTGATATACTAAAAATCTCTTCCATATATAGCATGTATTTGAGTTATACTTAACATAATTGTTATTTTTTGCAATAATTGAAGGTGTTCATCGCTTCCCTCGGCACATACGCCGTAGCCACCAAGCACCCGTCGAGCAACTCAACTACCACGCGTGTTGCCCGGCAATTCTTGCCACTCTGCCATGAATGCCCTTGAATTCACCTTCTGTCACAACAATATTATCACCCAGTTTCAACTGGATGTTATTAGAAGTCACGGGGATGATGTGATGGTTCTTGATGGAAGTGAGGCAGATGAAGTTGTTCATGGCTTCATCTCGGATTATAAGTGGCGGATTCCGGTTGGGATTGTCTTGAAGATGGATGGTATGGTCAAAGTCGTAGCTGAGCAACGGTCTGCTATCATTTGCCACAACCTTGTTGTCGTGAAGCAAAGTCTCAACTTGTTCTGCTGTTGCATGAACAAAGAAGAAAGAGGGTAGGAGTGGACTGGTAATGATTCGCTTCTTGTCTTGCTTCCTTACTTCTTTATATCGCAAAGGGACATAACATTAGAGTCCTTTAGCCTCTACAAATGCTTTTGCTTTGTCAATACGTCCACACAACCCCTTAGTACGAACCATTGCTTGTTTCACAAAGGCACATTTTCTACCGACACCCCATTCCTGACATCATCAGAAGTGGAGGGCGTGCGGGAGGGAAGTCCTGCACTTGGACACGATAAGCCAGTGTCGGATGGCTGCCCATTATACAAT
>ERZ1026776.1648-NODE-1648-length-12112-cov-3.670067_pt1 | contig 12112 bp, 14 predicted proteins | sample MGYA00380125_ERZ1026776 | MGnify/ENA primary metagenome ERZ1026776 (study PRJEB33269, sample SAMEA4719761) | human gut metagenome | biome: human-associated habitat; feature: organic feature; material: feces | place: Cameroon | collected 2013-10 ... | reverse complement strand
CTGTCCTTCTTTTCTGGCATCTTCCAGCTTTTTTGCCGTTGGTTTTTCTGTTTTTTCTCCGCCCGGTCCTTCTTTGGCGAAAAACTGTAGTCTGTATTCTATCATGGCATGATTGCCTCCACAAATGAGACGATCATGATCTTCATCTCTTTATAAATATAATCGCTGACATAAGGCAGCATGCCCGTCGTCAGAAACATAACGCCCAGTCCGATCAGAATCTTGATCTGCATACCGACCGCAAACATATTCATCTGCGGTGCCACCTTTGCCAAAATGCCCAGTACAACATTGACGATGAGCGTCACACAGAAAATCGGCAGACAGATCTGAAAACCGATATTGATATACTGGCTCATAAAGCCGATCACAGCGTTCATCAGCGGTTCCGACCGGAAAACCGCGCCATTTACAGGGATCAACTCATAAGTCTGCGCCAGTGCCTGCAGAATATAGCGGTGCATACCGGATACGATCAGAAGAAGCATTACCGTATACTGATAGTAGAAGCCTGAGATCGTCGCATTTTCCTTCGTCGTCGGATCGATCGCATTGACCATGGCAAAACCGATCTCCATATCGACGAGACGTCCCGCAAATAAAACAATGGAGCTGCAGATATTTGCGCCCCATCCGATGATCAGACCGACAAGTGCTTCCCGCATCACAATGACCGCATATTCCAGTACAGTCCCATAAACCAGTTCCTGATGCGGCAATGACACTGCATAAAGCAGATAAGACACAAACAATCCCAGACCGATCTTAAACTGATTCGGTGTATTATTCATACTGTAAAACGGTGCTGCATAAATAAAACATGTCACTCTGACAAAATATAATAATAATATTTCAAGTTCCTGGATTGAAAAACTATACTCTATCATGATCCATTACCTGATATAAACAGAAAAGTCCGACCACATATCCACTATGAGATTCGTCATCTGGTTCAGCATCCAGTGTCCTAGGATCATCAGTGTTACAAAAACCGCAACGATCTTCGGTACAAACGTAAGTGTCTGCTCCTGGATTGACGTAACGGTCTGAAAAATGCTGACGATCAGACCTATCACAAGTGAAACAATAAGTACCGGAGCTGACGTTAATATGACGGTATAAAGAGCTTTATTTGCAAGTTCCACAACAAGATCAACTGTCATACCTCATCCTCCTAGTAAAATGTTTTCACAAGATTTACAATCACCAGATTCCAGCCATCCGCCAGTACAAATAACAAAATCTTAAACGGCATGGAAATCGTTGTCGGCGGAAGCATCATCATACCCATACTCATCAGGGCTGATGCCACAACCATATCGATCACAAGAAACGGAATGTAGATCACAAAGCCGATAATAAATGCCATCCGAAGTTCACTGACCATAAACGCAGGGATCAGGGCACTCGTCGGGATGTCGGAAAGCTCTCCCGTCCATTCGATATTGCCGATCTCGCAGAACATCTGTGCATCCTTGATCTGTGTCTGCTTATACATAAACTCACGCAGTGGCTTCACTCCGGTCTCCAGAGCCTCCTCCTGCGTGATCTCGCCGGCCTCAAACGGTTTGATCGCATCCTCATTGATCGTATTGATCGTCGGACTCATAATAAAAAACGTCAGAAAAAGTGCCAGACCGATCAGCACCTGATTGGGTGGCGCGGACTGCGTATTCAATGCCATTCTGGTAAAATGGAGCACGATCAGGATACGTGTAAAACTTGTCAGACAGATCAAAAGAGTCGGTGCGACTGCAATTGCCGTCAGGATCAGCAATATTCTGAGAGACCCTGCCAGTGTACCGTTCCCATCACTGTACGTAACTGTCATTGTATTTGCTATATTCAGATTTTTCAGATCCTCTGCGGAATCCGCTGTGCCCGGCTCTGTAATATTGGTTCTTGTTTCCGTATCTCCTGCCAGATGTCTGTTCATGGTAGAAGCTTCCGCCCTGACGCCTCCTGCAGAAAGCAGCAGAACTGCCACACAAAAAGCCATTACAAGCCGTATGTACCATTTATTCATTTTTATCCGCCCGTTTCTTATCGTTTTTACTGTCCGCCGCATACTTCCTTGCTTTCTCCAGGATCTGTTTGAAATCCATCTGTGCTGTCTCCTGCTTTGGTTTCAGCGTACCCGGATCCAGCTCCGACAACATCGTCACCGTATCCTTACAGACTGCAAGAAGAATATATTTCTCTCCCGCCCGCACGATCTGCAGATACTTATTAGGCGCAATTCTGGAAGTCTCCACGATCTCTATATTGGTCGTGTCGATCTGTTGTTTCTGAAAGCGGGCGATATAGCGTGTTGTTCCGTAAGTCAGCAATAAAACAAACAGGAAGATCAGTATCACCGTAAACAGACGGGCTGCTGATTCTAACATACCTGCCGCAAGGATCATATCAGCCCACTACCTTTTTCACGGCTTCAATTACACGGTCTGCCTGGAACGGCTTTACGATAAAATCTTTGGCACCGGCCTGAATAGATTCAATAACCATTGCCTGCTGTCCCATTGCGGAACACATGATAACTGTTGCACCGGGATCCAGTTCTTTGATCTTTTTCAGTGCCTGGATACCGTCCATCTCAGGCATTGTGATATCCATGAGCACCAGATCCGGTTTTGTCTCTGTGTACTTCTCAACAGCCTTTAAACCGTTCTCGGCTTCTCCGACCACATTATAACCGTTTTTGGTTAAGATATCCTTGATCATCATTCTCATAAACGCTGCGTCATCACAAATCAAAATATTCTTTGCCATAATTCTCTCTCCTAAATGAATTTTATTTTATAATCTCTGTCACTCTGATACCAAAGCTTTCTTCAATTACAACTACCTCACCTTTGGCAACAAACTTTCCGTTTACCAGTACATCAATCGGCTCTCCTGCGATCTTATCCAGTTCGATGATCGTACCCGGCGTAAAATCCAGAATCTCCGCAATAGACTTTTTGGTTCTGCCAAGCTCTACAGTAACCTCCAGCGGTACATCCATGATCAGACCGATATTTTCCTGACTTGCCATCTGCTGTGGCATCTGCGTATTGAATGCCTGGAACTGTGCAGGCTGTATATTTGCCTGCTGCATCTGTGGCATCTGCTGCATTTGTGGCATTGCCTGCTGCATCTGCGGCATTTCTGCCTGCGGTGGAACGTAGGGCTGCGGCTGCGGTGCAGGAGCCGGCTGTGGCTGCGGTGCAGGAACCGGCTGTGGCTGTGGCGCAGGATCCGGCTGTGCAGGAGCTGCGCTCGTTCCCATCTGCTGTCCCATAAAGATCTCATACAGGGATTTTGCAAAATCAATCGGATACAGCTGCATGATCGTGCTGTCTACCAGATCTTCAATCTGCATTCTGAATTCGATTTTTACAAAATCGCCGCCCAGAAACGGTGCAATATCTGCTCCGTTTTTATTTTCAAGTATATTTACAAGACTTGCTTCCGGCGGACTGATATCGATCATCCTGCCAAGCATGGAGGAAAGGGAGGTCGCAGAAGATCCCATCATCTGGTTCATCGCCTCAGAAATGGCACTCAGGTGCAGTTCTCCCAGCTCTCCGTCTATATTGCTTCCATCACCGCCCATCATCAGATCGGTAATGACCTTGACATCTCTCTCCCGCAGGATCAGGATATTTGCACCATCCAGACCCTCCGTATATTTAATCTGAATAAAAACGCACGGTTTTTCCTGTTCGTCTATAAAATTTTTCCAATTTGCAATAGATACCGTCGGGGTTGTGATATTAACCTTACGGTTTACCAGGGAATAAAGCGTGGTAGCGGATGTTCCCATGCTGATATTTGCGATCTCACCAATGGCATCCTTTTCGATATCCGTAAGGATCTCATCCGTTGCTGCCGGCTGCGGATCCGGCTGTGGATCTGAACTGCCTGCGTTCATGCCTGATAACAGTGCATTTATTTCGTCCTGTGACAGCATACCGTCCATTTATTTATTCCTCCTCTCTGACAACTGACGTGATCCGTACAGCATAATTATCTTTGCTTGTACCGGGTAACGCAGTAAATTTTTTAATATTACCAACGTAAACTTCCATTTCATCGTCTACCTTGGAATCAAGCCGGATGACATCTCCGACCTGTAATCCGGCAAAATCCATGACGGAAACAACACTCTTTCCAAGCACTGCTTTGACCGGAATATCAGTTCTCTTGATCATCGAACTGATATATTCTGCATAATTCTCTCCGCTTGCATTCTGCATCGTAGAGAACCAGAACTTCGTATTTAATTTATCCATGATATCTTCCAGCGTAATATAAGGAAGACATGCATTCATATACCCTTCCACATCACCGATCTTGATATTCAGTGTCACGATCGCGATCATTTCATTCGGGGCTATGATCTGTGCAAACTGTGCATTTGTCTCGATCCGTTCCATAAACGGATCCAGATCCACTACATTTTTCCATGGTTCCCGCAACAGTTGCATACAGGTGACCATAATCTTGTCAAGTATTGACAATTCAATTTCTGAGAACTCCCTGTTCTTCTCCAGGGGCTTTCCGGCGCCTCCCAGCATACGATCCAGTATTGCAAAGCCGATATTCGTGGAAAGTTCCAAAATGATATCCCCCACCATCGGCGCAAAATTGATAATACCCAGCACAACCGGATTACTCAACGCGTTTGTAAATTCCGAAAAAGTAACTGTTTCGGAACTTGCCACACTGACCTGTACCGTCTTTCGCAGATAAACCGGAAGATTCGTGGAAAGAAGCCGTCCGTAATGTTCAAATATGATTTCCAGCGTACGAAGATGCTCTTTTGAAAACTTTGCCGGCCTCTTAAAGTCATAATTTTTTACCGACTTCTCCGGCACCGTTTTCATCTCTTCCACATCCAGCTCGCCGGTGCTCAGTGCCTGCAGCAGGCTGTCTATCTCATTTTGAGATAAAACCTCTCCCACCTGACTCACCTCCTGTCATGACATATGTCATTTCTTTCACCAGACTACTGGATGATAATATCGCGGAATGTAACTTTATAAATAAACTTTGAATCATAAAGTCCCTGGATCCTTGCCAGTATATCATCTCTGACAACGTCCGAATCCGCCTGGATCTGTTCCATCGTATAGCTGCCAAATGCTTCTACGATCTCACCTTTGATCAGGCTTTCATTATCTGCGATCTTTGTTCCATATGTCTCATAATCTTTGTCTTTTGTATTCATGGCAAGAGACACCGAAACGAGTGCATAATGATCCTTACCGTCTTCACCCTTGCGAAGCGGGATCGTCATGGAATCTTCGATATTATATACAGCCGTATCATCAATGGATACCTCTTTTTCCGCCGTATCCTCTCCGCTTGTATTCAGCTCCAGATTCAGAACCGTTGCAATACTGTTTACCACCGATGCGGTCTTTTTGTTTGTCGATGTCACGCTGACCATTGTGATTACCGTCAGCACGATATTAACGATCAGAAGCGCCAGAATCAGAACTGACATTAAATTCTTTTTCATTTTAAAACTCCCTTTTATTCATAATCAGATAATTCTGTATAGATCTTGATCTCCACACGCCGGTTTTTTGCTCTTCCCTCCGGTGTCGCATTATCTGCAACCGGAACATACTCACCGCGTCCGGAATGTTTGATCTTTGCCGGATCAAGTGTGGTCGTAGACATAAAATAATCAAATACCGAAAGGGCTCTGAAGCTTGACAATTCATCATTGTTGGCAAATCTGGCGTTATGGATCGGCACATTGTCCGTATGACCTTCAATCTCGATCGTACTGTCCGCATAACGTTCCAATATCTGTCCCACCTTGTCCAAAAGCGGCTTTGCCTCTTCCCGGATCTGATCACTGCCCGAATCAAACAAAAAAGCACCGTTCAGATTCAACGAAACATACTGGGATGTAAAATCCACTGAAATATCGCTGTTATATTCCCCGTGATCTTCCTGCAGGCTTTCTTCTATATTCTCAGCCATCTGCTCTGCCTGCTCCATGGAAGCTGCCTGATATGCCTCAAGTGCATCTGATTGTGTGTCAGTATCTGCTGATTTACCGGTACTGTTTATGTACTTATCAAGCTCATTGAGCTGACTGACACCGTTACTGATCAGAATGCCGTCTCCGATCGCAGTTGCACCGGCCTCAAAAATGCTGAACGTCTGTGAAAAGGATGCAGCTACCGCTTCAAACTTCTGCGCGTCTACAGTAGACATGGAAAACAGAAGCACGAAGAAACAAAGAAGCAGATTCATCAGATCACTGAACGTCGCCATCCATGCGGGGGAACCCTTCGGTGGTTCTTCCTGCCGCTTCTTAGCCATTTGTTTCCGCCTCCTCTTCTCCGACCGTCGTTCTGTCCTTCGGTGCCAGGAAGGATTTCAGTTTTTCCTCGATAACACGCGGGTTTTCACCTGCCTGTATGGATAGCAGACCTTCCACCATGATCTCCTTTGCCTCGATCTCCGCATCATTATCAGACTTCAACTTCGCAGAAACCGGCGTACAGAGCCAGTTGGCAAGTATGGAACCATAAAACGTTGTAACAAGTGCAACGGACATATTCGGTCCGACTGATGTTACATCCGACATATTCTTTAACATGTTGATCAGACCGATCAGCGTACCGATCATACCCCATGCAGGACCCATGGCGCCAAGCGCATCCCAGAAGCCCATCCGCTTTTTGTGTCTTGCATCGATACTGCCCAGCTCCGTATCCATGATACCACGGACAAGCTCCGGATCTGTTCCGTCAACAATCAACAGGATTCCCTTCTTCAAAAAGGCATCGTCCAGATCTGCCGCTGCCTCTTCCAAAGAAAGCAATCCTTCTTTTCTTGCTACATTTGATAGCTCTATAATTTTGGAAATGATCTGCGGTGTATCAAGCGCCGGCGTTTTAAAGATCAGAAGAAAACTCTTTAAACCAGCCAGAAAGTCAGACAAAGTATGACTTGCCAGTGTCGCACAGATCGCACCACCGAATGTGATCAATATAGACGAGAAATCATAGAAATTGCCAAGTGCCGCTGCCCCGTCGTCACCGCTGCAAATACCGTATATCAGGAAAAAGCCACACATGACCATTCCGATAATGGAAGCTATATCCAATTTTTTTCACCTACCCATTAATTTATATGTATATACATACCTCTAATCTTACTAATCAATTCTACTAAATTTTTTGTATCTTGTCTATGCCTTTTTGCATTTCTAAACCACCCGGGCCACTTAAATCCCGCTTCTTTATTACAGAGATTCCCCCTATATTATGATGGCAGGGGCAAAAAGTCTAACCCCATGTGAGCTTGTTCATAGGCGGGCAAAAAACCCCAAGTAGATTATTTCCTATTACAAAAGCCCCTGTATACAAGGTACAGAGGCTTTCCTTTATTTCATCAAATTTATCGCTTCAGATTGACAAGTTCTTCCAGCAAAGTATCGGAAACCGTAATGATTCGTGAGTTTGCCTGGAAACCTCTCTGTGTTGTGATCATTTCAGTAAACTCGGAAGAAAGATCTACGTTACTCATTTCCAGAACACCTGTCGTCATATAACCGCCGTCGCTTGTAACATCCATACCGATGCCATCAAACTGTCCGGAGTTTAAGGTTGCGGAATACAGGTTGTCACCCTCCTTCTGCAGACCGGATGGATTTGCAAAACTTGCAACTGCGATCTGACCAAGCAGCTTTGTCATACCGTTGTCATATGCTGCATAGATCATACCGTCTGTCTGGATGGAAATGCCTGTCATTTCACCAAGTTTTCTACCGGTTCCTTTTCCGTCCACATCACCGTAATCGCCGCTGATCGTACTCGTTCCGTTGTTGTTGTAGTTAGAGGATGGTGAAAAGTCAATTGTAATATTCTCAAATGCACTGCCCGGCTGGCTGCCAAAATCGAGCACCAGATTGAGGTTGTTTGTCAAACCGTTAACACTCTGGATCTCACCTGTTGCCGTATTATACTGGATAATACCGCCTGTGATCTGTTTTCCGTCTGTTGCGATACTGCCATCCGCTGCATTGATCACCTGTGCAAAGGTTCCACCGTCCAGATGGGCTCCCAGTGTCGTAACAGTACCATCAGCTCCCGTCACATACAGCTTTGCCATTTCATCGTAGGAAGTAAAACCGTAAGACTCTGCCAGTATCTGTTTCTGGGCATCTGTCAGATTTCCGCTCAGATCCATTGTCTGATTCTGTCCTGCCTCATCCAGATAAGTCAGTGTAGTGCCATTGACACTGCAGCCGTTTGCCAGAGAAAGCTTCTTGCTCTCTGCCACGTTTCTGACAGAACCAAGTTTAATGTTTGTTTTATCAATCGCATTTCCCTTGGAATCGAGAATGTCTGTCAGCTCTACCGTGTACTGTCCTTCTGTTGCAGTCGCCTTCATGGAAAGCTTTGCTGTATAAGAATATCCGCGGTTATCAAAGAAGCTGATGCTGATGATCTTGCCCGCTTCTGAGCTGACGGAAGTATCGTTCTTATCTACAATACCGGATACATGTGCCTGTGTGGTTGCTTCCGGCGGATATGTCATGTTATCGGAACTCATGATGCGGAGCGGGCTGACTGTATCTCGGACGATCTTGCCGTTATCCACGCCCCAGCCCTGTACGGTATAACCGTTGGAACTCATTGCCAGATTGCCCTGTCCGTCTACATAGAAAGAACCGTCTCTTGTGAAGTAGTTGGAAGATCCGTCACTGACGATAAAGAAAGAATTACCGGTCAGTTTGATATCAAACGGATTTCCTGTTGACTGGGAAGATCCCGGTGTTTCCACAGCAGCGGTGATCGCACCTGATTTTACACCGAGACCGATCTGGCGGGCATTGGTACCAGCCTTACCTGTCTGTGTATTGGCACCTGATGCTGCCTGTGTTGTCTGATACATCAGTTCTGAAAATGTAATGGACTGCGATTTGAATGCAGTTGTGTTTACGTTTGCGATGTTATTACCAATAACATCCATTTTTGTCTGGTGCGTCTTCAGACCCGATACACCAGAGTAGAGTGATCTCATCATAGTAAATGACCTCCTTGTGGTCCGTTCTGGTTCCCTCTGTCATTCAGGAACCGATAGCCTCCTGTAAGGTCCGGCTAATTGATCACGGTACCATCAATATTTGTAAAAATGTTTTCCTGTGTCTGATCCTGACTTGTCGCCGTGATCACTGTTCTGGATCCGGTGCTGACGATAAATGCCAGATTATCGATCAGCACAAGCGGTTCCTTGATTCCTTTTCCGCTTGCCTTATCCATCCCCTCGCTCAAACGCTTCAGCTGGCCTTCCGAAAGACTGATATTTCTTTCCGACAGCCTGTTTGCCGCATGCTTGGAAAATCTGACAGTCTGTGTATCAAGCTGTTTCTGCTTTTCCTCCAGCAACGCTCCAAAGCTGCCTGCTTCGCTTTTTCCCTGCGTTTTTGAAACCGGGGCTTTCTGTGTTTCCTGCAAAGCGGATATGTATGGGTTTATCTGTATACTCATATTCCGCCTCCGTTTCTATACATCCTGCGCTGTATCTTCTTCCTTGTCTCCGTTTTCTGTCTCGCCTGCTTCATCTTTGCCTTCTGTCTTACCGGCTTCGTCTGTTTTGTCTCCACCGGAAAGCTCAGCCAGCTTCTTGCGATATTCTTCCAGTGCACTTGTCACTGACTTGGATAAGAATGTCTTCTGGTAATCATTCATATCGTCATACTGTTTCAGAACCTTTTCGATCGATTCTTTATCAGATGCCGTTACCTGTTCAACCTTCGGAAGCTTCGCCATATCAGATACAAGTGTCTGTGCCAGTCCGAATGCTGTCAGATAATCCTGATCGCACACATAAGTGACATCATCCAGCGAATACAGTTCCTCGTCAACGGAAACCATTGCTTTACCGTTCTCGTATTTCACATAGTCCACTTTACCCATCTTGGTCGTTTCTCTGCCGTTGTCATCCGTGGAAGTGATCTGTACGGTCTGTCCGACAAGGCTTGAGGCCCTGCTCAGATCCATGCTCTTGCTCATATTCTGGATCTGTTCCACTTCCGAGAACGTCGCATACTGTGCTATGTATTCCGTATTGGAAGTCGGCTCAAGCGGATCCTGATACTGCATCTGTGCTACCAGAAGCTGTAAGAAATCATCTTTACCAAGCGTGGAAGATTTTTCTTTTTTGTTCGTTGTCGATGTTGCATTTGTGATCTTGCCATCTTCTACAATTGCTGCTACGCCCATGCTTCTCTCCTTTCTTTTATACTTGGAAGTTCAGTTTGTTACCGCCCATCCGCATCATTTCAATCTGCAGTTTTTCTGCCTGTGTCATTTCCTCTTCATAGGCTTCCTCTTCCGGAAGTTCATCCAGATTTAAAAGTCTTCTGCCTGACTTTTTCTGTGCTTCTGCACCTTCCTGCTGTCCGCCGTTCTGATCCAGATTCTGTTCCAGCTGATGGCTGTGCTCCGTAATTTCGATCGCATCTACCTTCATGCCCTGTGCTTCCAGCGATTCCTTCAACGCTGCTACCTGGCTCTCAAGAGCTGCCCTGACTGCCTCATCCTGTGCATACAGCTGTGCGCTGATCACACCACCCTTTGAGGATACGTGCAGGTTTACACTGCCAAGACTTGCCGGATTTAGCGCGATCTCCATTGAAGTGAGCTTTTCGCTCGAATGTATCTTCACATAATCCGCAATCTGATCTATGATCTTTTGCGTCCTTTGCAGGTCAAACCGCTCTGTCGTCTGTTCTGCCGCTATTGCACTGCCCTGCGTCTGCTGCAGATTTTCTGCGGGCTTTTGCATATCCTGCATCTGCTGCTGCATATTACCGTTTTCTTCTCTCTTTGTCTCACGCGGCTGCTCTGCCTCGATATCCATGGCCGCTGCCGTCTGTACTTCCTGATCGCCTGTGCTTTCCTGCTGCATACCGGTAACAGGTGCTGCAGATTCCTGTTCCACTACAACAACCGGCTTTTCCGGCTTTTCCGGATTTTGAACACTATCCTGTAGAAGTGTTGTCAGCTGTTCTTTATCCATTCCCAAAGTATCTGCCAGTTCTTCGATCGTCTGCTCTACCGCATTTGCCAGATCACTTACCTGTGTATAAAGCGATTCATCCGTCAGAACCGCCATCTGATCCGTACCTGTCAGCTCTGACAATAGTGCTGCCATATTCTGTGAAAGATCTTCCGCGGAAATACCAAGTGCATCCATTGCCTGCAGGACTTCTTCCGGCGAAACGCCGAGCTGCTCCGTGATCTGCTGCAGGATCTGCTGCATCACATCCGAAAGCAATACCGCATCCGGTTCTCCGGTTTCTTCATCCTGCTCCGGTTCTTCTGCAGCGGTATCTTCTGTCTGCTGCACCTGTTCCTTTTCTGCAGGCTTCTGCACATCCTGTGCCTTTGGCTCTTTGACTTCATCTGTCTGCTGATCGTCCGTCTGCTTCAGATCTGTCTGATCCGGCTGCTCTTTTGCCGGCTGCGCAGTCTGCTGTACACCATCCGCCGGGCTTTGCACTGTCGGGGCTGTCTGTCTGAGCATATCCGAAAAACTCTGTTCCGCATTCTGCTGCGCCTTTGGAGCTCTCATCTGATACCCTGTCGCCCCTGCAAGATTGCTAATTGCATTACTTGTCATATGGTTCCTCCTTTCCTTCCGATTTTTGAGCTCCGTATCTGTACAGAACTCTATTATTTATATCGGTCGTCCAGGCACAAATATTAGCTTTCCGGATCCATAATTTTTGTAACACGCGCCGCTACTGCCGCGTCCATCACACCAAGTATCTTTCCTCTGTCGTCTGCTGACATCACACCCAGAATCCGGGCAACCAGCTGAAGATTATCCGTCATGGATTCAAAGATCGCTGCTGCCTCTTTTGGCTTCATTGCGGAATATGCAGCTGCATAATCCTGTATTTCCGTCGTTTCCTGCTGTTTGGCGACAACCTCTTTATATAGCGCCTCTGCTGTCGTCGGATCCATAGACTCATAATACTTGGCATATTCGTCTGCGCCCGGTCCTTTTTCCGCATAAACAACTTCCTGATAAAATTCATTTTTGATCTTCTGGAATTCCAACTGGTTATTTTCGAACGTTTTCAGTCTTT
>ERZ1026776.1638-NODE-1638-length-12197-cov-4.617279_pt1 | contig 12197 bp, 14 predicted proteins | sample MGYA00380125_ERZ1026776 | MGnify/ENA primary metagenome ERZ1026776 (study PRJEB33269, sample SAMEA4719761) | human gut metagenome | biome: human-associated habitat; feature: organic feature; material: feces | place: Cameroon | collected 2013-10 ... | reverse complement strand
GTTATGGAATTACTTCCGGCAGAAGATGAACTTCGTTTGCGCTTTGATTTTGAAGCACCTGAATCCGAATGGGAGTGGGTGCAGCCCGCAGCCTTGAAGAATATCCCGGAATATGATGTTGTGCAGTATTCAGCAATCGTGATTGGTAAGGCACTAACAAAAATTTCAGAGGATTTTCCTGCTGTACGCCGTGAAAAGCATAAAGGGCTTTATAAATGGTTTATTCCCCCGGCGATACGAGAAACAGACCGATTTCGCAATAACGGCGGGTAAGAAGGTAAGATGCAGGTAAGATAAAAACATAGTATCCTACCCGCAGAAAAGCCTTGAAAATCAAGTGATATTTTGTGATTGGGTAACTTGGGTAAGAGAACTAATATAATATTCGTAAGAAAAAATAATTTTTATATTATTATTTTTAGAGTTATAAGCCTATATACATAGACAAAATTCTCTTACCCTCTTACCCGATGGAAAGGATTGAAGAAAATGGATAGAGTAAAAGACACTTTGACAGCGTATCAGAAAGTGTTTTCTGATCCTGATTTCGTAAAAATGACCGATATGAAAGAGTTGATTGTGATAGATCAAGCAGATATTTATAGCCCCGTGGCGTTTATCGACCAACGGACAGAGCATGACATAAAAAACAAGCTGTATCATGTTTGGGCTTTAGGGCTAATGCCGGGGGAAGGTTATCATTATGTTTGCCCCGTATGCTGCAATATTCATTGCGTGAGTGAAGATGTTATTGACGATGTAATAAATCCGGGATGTGTTCTTTCAGGGGATCATTTGACAAGATATTACACTGAATCGGGAAAAATATTGAAATTGCCTGTTGAGAAAATAGTATTACACAGAGAGTCAAAGAAAGGCGGTACTTACGATGAATGAACAGCAGATTACACGGATTGATGAAAACAACATGAAAGCAAGGGCTATTCTGCAAAGCCTGATTTTCGCTTTGGAAAAGGATGCTGATCCGGGGGAAGAAATCAATGTTCTTCCCATTGTGGAAGCTGCTTGTGACTATCTGAACGATACAAACAGAATGTTTCAAGAATGGGTATGAGGTTAGCAAAAGTTAGTAATTGACCGATTTTGAAAAGAATTTGAAAATCCGCACACTAAAAGTATAGTAACATTCCTAACACCCTAAAAAGAAGTATTCCGACATTTCCGACACCCTAAAAAAGCATTTAGACATTTTAGACCCCCTAAAAAGGGAGTAACGCAAAATTTACGATACCCTAAAAGAAGTATTCGGACATTTCGGACACCCTAAAAAGGGGGAAGGAAGTTGTTGATATTCAGGTTGAAAATGCTGTTGTTATGCCGCTGATAACTGTAAAACATAGTATTTTCAAGGCTTTTCGGGTTGTATGTGTCATGTGGGTGTATTCTCACTTTGAAAATTAACTTTCAAAAGGTGGTGATTGATTGAGCAAGAACGAAATTAACTTGAAATTGTTAGAAGGGATCACAGGCAGCGAAATATTCAAGCAAATTCTTGAAGCCTTTCCCGGTGAACGGCTTTACATACCGGGGCGGGGTGAATTTTCATCAAAGCATGAACGAAATGAAGCAATTTGGCTTGATTTCTGCAATGATATGAGCATTTCAGAACTTGCGAATAAATACGGGTTATCTGTTGATTCCATATATCGCATTATTGATTGCCGGGGCTGATGCCCCGGTTTTCTTATTTTGTGCGAAAATAACTAAATATAGTATATAAGATTGATATTAAGCACTATATATTGTACTATTAGAAATGGAAGAAGGTGAATAAATGGACAAGCTGACACGAAAACAGCGGAAATTTGCAGAGGAATATTTGGTTGATTGCAACGGCACAAAAGCCGCCATTCGTGCCGGATATTCACCAAAAACCGCTAATGAACAGGCTGCAAAACTTATGTCAAATCCTAAAATCAAAACCTATATCACGGAAAAGCTGGACGAAATAAGTTCTGAAAAGTTGGCTGATGCACAGGAAGTTCTTGAATATCTTACTTCCGTAATGCGTGGCGAACACACGGAACAGACCTTGCAGCTTGTCGGTGATGGCGTACAGACTATTACTGATATTGATGTTTCTGCAAAGGAACGGCTGAAAGCTGCTGAACTGATTGGCAAGCGTTACGGGCTATTTAAGGAAACCTATGAAATTGAATCCGTTGCCCCGATTGTGATTGTGAATGATTTGAACGAATAAATGAAAGGCTGGTTATAAAAATGACTGAAAAAGAACTTGAACGCGATGCCGCATTTAAGGCAAAGTTGCCCGAACTGGCAGCAGTTGTGAAAGAACTTCACGATCTTGCAAAGTTGTCTTTCCCGAATGGCAATCCTTATATTGGTTCCAGATTCGGAACTTACGGCGATATTTACGCCGAAATCAAAGAAGTATGTAAATATTTCGGTGTTGACTTTTGATAAAGGAGAAAACAAAAATGGAAAAATCTTATGAGACCTACGCAAAGAAAATCCTGATCTTTATGAATACTCACAGGCAGGAAGTAAAGAAGATTTCTGATACTGCAAATAAAATTGCAGTGAATCAGCGTTTTTCTGATTTTGGACGAAAAGAAGCAATCAACACGCTAAAATCTGAACTTGCAAATCTGAACGAACAGTTTTCCGAATCCATTCGTGGGGCAGTAAAACGGTTTTGTAAGGAATACAGCGTTTCTTTTGCAGAGGACAACGCAGACCATTCAACGGAAATTGCGAATGCTCTGAAAGTCATTGAAATGTGCGGAACTGGACTGACAAGCGAACTGTTCAGAACAACCCTTGAACCGCTGAAAGGCTCATATAAGGCTTTGAAGATCATCCACGATGTCATTACTATCAAGCATAGCAAAACTCTCAATGTGGATGGTATCAGCGGATATGACCCAGAAATCACCAAAATTATCTATGAGTACATGGGCGTAAATTCGGAAATCAGTGCATACATGGATCGCCTGAAAGAAATTGAAGAAGTCGCTGATTACCCGGTACTTGTCAATTATGAGATTATCAACACGGGATATAACGGCGCATACCATTTTGAAGTGCGTGAAAAAACAAGCTATTCCGTGTATGCAACTCCTGACTGGATGATGGAAGTTGGAAAGCAGTATGAAGAACTTGCCATGAAATACCCGCTGATGTTCAGCAACTATATTCCGACAAATGAGGAAATTACACTGGATAAGATTGACGCTTGATCCTTTCTTTTGGGGGTTGTGGGGCTTCCCGCAGCCCTCTTTTGATTATGTGGAAGAAAGGAGATTAGCACATGACAGCAAGGCAACAAGCACTATTAAAACAGAATGAACAGCGAATTAGGCAGCGATTGGAAGTTATCATTCATGCAAAAGAAGCGGGCGTTAAACAGCGCACGCTTGATAAGATGATTGTTCAGGTGTCTTATGAGAAAAAAGAACTTGATTTGTTGAAAGCGAGGTTTGAAGCAGATGGAAAATGAAGAACTGGTTCAACAAATTCAAGCCGGGGTTGATGTGAATTCCAATTTGGAACAGCTTTATTTGCAGAACCGTTCTTTTATCTTTCAGCTTGCAAGCAAGTATTCCGGCTATGTTGAAATAGATGATCTAATGCAAGAGGGGTATTTGGGCTTATATAAAGCAGCTAATGAGTATATAACGGGAAAAGGTGCAAAGTTTATAACTTATGCCGCATATTGGATTGAACAGTATATGCGGCGATATTACGAAAATCATAGCAGGTCTAAACGCATTTCTGCTTATATGCATGCGAGAATATCAAAGTATAAACAATTTCTGTCTACCTGTAAGGCGCAGAACAAAGAACCCACGGAAGCGGAAGTTTGCACGGCGTTGAACATTTCGATACAACAGTTGAACGCTTTGAAAAAAACGATGCAGGAAGCAAACTCTGTAAGTCTGCAAGCCCCGATTGATGGCAAGGACAATATTTCGATGGAAGATACAATTCCTGATCCGTCCAATATGGAAGAAGATGTTACAGAACGCCTTACACAAGAATATTTTGATGCGCTGCTTTGGAATATTGTGGATGAACTGAATGAGAACGAAAGCAAGGTCATTTCCGGCTATTACCGATATTCTAAAACCCTTGAAGAATTAGGAAAAGAACTTCACCTTTCCGGCTCACGAATTGCACAGATAAGAAATAAAGCACTGAACATACTTCGGTGCAATAGAGAAGTTGAAAAAATAGCTTCCTTCTATGGTTGTGCCGCATCCAGCAATTATAAGTGCGGTTTGAGATCCTTTAGGGCGCACGGATCAAGCACAGAAAATATTGCTTTGGCACGGATAGAACGGGATGAAAAGATTTCATCTTTGGAACAGGAAATTCAGAAAAAGAAAGCAGAGATTCAGCAGACTTTGAATATTGATGAACTTTTTTCAAGTGTTGTGAATTTTGCTTCACAGTAAAAGGGGGAAACCGTCATGCAGAAACATCAAGCAGAGTTTATAAAAGTTGTAAAAGAATACAATCAGCAAATAAATATGCTGTTGGGTATGGCACAGACCGCAAACCGCCGACAGCTTAGCCGACTGATCGAAATTTTGAACAAGTTAAAAGGATCACTTCAAAAACTGACGATGCAGCAGAATGAATTTAAGCGGTATATTGCAAATCCCGTAAAATACAATGCGCTGTTGCAGCCTTATATTTCGTTGTTGGAACAGACAAAGCAGGAAATTCAAAAGGCGGGTGAAAAGCGTGAATCCTAATGTTGAGATTATCACCCCGGAATTGTGGGCGGTCAATCGGGAGTACATAAAAGCCGGGTGGATTCAGGAGCTGCACCCTACTTCTGATTTTGACAGCAGTACAAATGAAAATGCTTCCCTGACAGATAGCGGGATAATGATTTTGAATAAAGGTTCGGAATTTTACCCGCTTCTAAAACAATTTGTTCCTAAAATCATGCAACACAGCAATGAAGAATTGCAGCAATGCTATCATGCAATAACCAACAAGATATTTTTGGATAATCACGAAAAGTTGTATCTGAATGTTTTGGAATGGGAAATGAAAAGGCGGTGTGTGCGTTCGGAATATCTGAACAGTTTGCAGCACCCTATAATCAGAATTATCAAAATTTTTCTAAAGAAAGTAGGTGAAAAATTTGGCTACTATCAGAACAGCGATTGAATTGTATGATTCCTTCACCGCCCCGCTGATGAATGTTATTAACGCTGTTAGTGCGGGCGTATCAGCAATGGAGAGTTTACAGGCAACCATGAGCGAACCTGTTACAATGACTGTTGCAGATACGGTAACGGATCAGATCAATCAGGCAATGACGGCGATTAACGCCGCAAGGGAAACAATGTCAGAACCGCTTACCCCTGAAACCACAACGGCAACATGGGTTAATCCAACAATGCCTGTCTTTACAGATTCAGGGGTAGAGCGTTTTAATCAGGAGGTTCAGAACGCAAACACACTATTGGAGCAGTTGGGAAATACACAAGCGGAAATTGTAAGCAGGACAAGCCGTATGAATTTCTTGCCGTCCAATATGATAAACGATATGAACACCATGCAGAGCCGAATTCAGGGAATTCAGGAAAGGATTCAGCAGATAGAAAATAATCCGCTGAATTTGGGAACGGATCAGGCAAACGCTGAATTGGAAGGCTTGCGTTCACAGCTTAATCAGGCAGTTCAGGCACAGGAAGAAATGAACCGGGCAATTCAGCAGATGGATATTGAAACGGCGAATGATGCGTATATCAGACTTTCCAACACCGTTTCTAATACAGAACGCTATATCCGTGACAATGTGGACGAACAGGGGCGTTTCAATCAGGAAATCAATGAAGGTGCTGCGAATGCTGATAACCTGATGAACGCAATTAAGGGTGCTGTTGCAGCTTACGCCACGGTTCAGACCGTGGGGAAAGTCCTTGACCTGTCCGACACATTGACTTCAACAACCGCCCGTTTGAACCTGATGAATGATGGATTGCAGACCACACAGGACTTGCAGAACATGATTTATTTGTCCGCTGAACGGGCAAGGGGTTCTTATCAGGCAACGGCTGATGCTGTTTCCAAACTTGGACTTATGGCGGGCGATGCTTTCGGCAGTTCGGAAGAAATCGTTGCGTTCATGGAACAAATCAACAAGCAGTTCACCATTGCCGGAACGGAAGCGGCGGGCATTGATGCCGCTATGTTGCAGCTTACACAGGCTATGGGTTCGGGTGTTCTTCGTGGTGAGGAATACAATTCCATTTTGGAGCAAGCCCCGAATATCATTCAGGCTATCGCTGATTATATGGAAGTTCCCAAAGGTCAGTTGAAAGATATGGCGGCGGACGGTGCAATCACGGCTGACATTGTGAAAGCGGCTATGTTTGCGGCGGCTGATGAAACTAATGAAAAATTTGCGAGTATGCCGAAAACATTTTCGCAGATTTGGACTTCGTTTCAGAACACCGCTTTAATGGCGTTTCAGCCTGTTTTGAACAGATTGAACGAAATTGCAAACAGCGATGCTTTCCAGCAGTTTGTGAACAACGCCATTGAGGGGCTTTCCGTTGTGGCGGGTATTGCCCTTGAAATCTTTGATTTGCTGGTAAGCGTTGCGGGTGCTGTTGCTGATAATTGGTCGTGGCTATCCCCTATCATTTACGGTGTAGCCGCCGCCCTTGCCGTATATTACGGCTATCTGCTGGTTACTAAAGCGATTGAAGCAATCAGCACAGGCGTAAAGATTGCCCTTGCAGTCGCTTCCTACGCACACGCAGCGGCAACAGGCGCAGAAGCAAGCGCAACGGCAGCAGCTACGGCGGCGCAGTATGGTTTGAATACGGCGTTGCTTGCTTGCCCTATCGTGTGGATCATCGTTCTTATAATCGCCCTGATTGCCCTGTTCTATGCGGCAGTTGCGGCGGTAAACAAATTTGCGGGAACTTCTGTTTCTGCAACGGGTATCATTTGCGGAGTGTTTGCGGTAGCGGGTGCGTTCATTGGAAACCTGTTCGTTACCCTGATTAACTTTGTGATTGATATTTTCGTTGTGCTTTGGAATTTCATTGCGGCATTTGCGAACTTCTTTGCAAATGTATTCAATGACCCCGTGGCGGCAATCGCCCGGTTGTTCTTTGATTTGGTTGATACAATCCTTTCCCTGTTGCAGTCTTTGGCAAGTGCGATTGATACAATTTTCGGTTCAAATCTTGCGGGTGCTGTTTCCGGGTGGCGGGATTCTCTTGGTGGTTGGGTGGATTCCACCTTTGGCAAGGGAACGGAAGTCATGGCGAAAGTCAACGCTTCTGATTATCACCTTGACCGCTTTGAATATTCCGGGGCGTGGGATGCAGGGTATAGCTTTGGTGAAGGTATTGAAGATACCATTTCCAACTTTGACCCGTCCAGCCTGTTCAACACAAATATTCCTTCCGCAAGTGACTATGCCGATTTGAGCAACTACACGGGTTCTATCGGTGACGGTGTGGGCGATATTGCCGACAACACGGGTTCTATCAAGGATTCGTTGGACATTACGGAAGAAGAACTAAAATATATGCGTGATATTGCTGAACAGGAAGCAATCAACAGATTTACAACGGCTGAAATCACCATAGATCAATCTGGTATGCAGAATACCATTAAAAGTGGGATGGATTTAGACGGCGTATTTTCTGCACTGGAGGATGGCTTAAATGAAGCAATCGAAACTATGACAGAGGGCGTTCATATTTGATGTTAAAATTCCCCCGGTTTCAGCCGGGGGAATTTCCTATGTCTTGACTATTGGTAACGAATAGCATATAATAAATTCAAAAAAAATTGAACAATTTTCAAAGGGGCGGTGAATATGGAGCGCAGAAACGCAAATATGATATTTGGAAAAACTGGCGGCAACGCAAGCAGAAATTCATACACTTGCAAACTGTCTATTCCTAAAGCATGGGTTGATCGAATGGGGTTAAACCCTGAACTACGGGAAGTTGAACTTGCTTTCGATGGGGATAGAATTACCGTCGAAAGACCAAATGGAAGCCCTATCAAGCGTGCAGCATTGGCAAGTAATCATAAAATTCACCGTTTTGCGTTGGTGTGGCAGCAGATGTATAAGAACCATACCAATATACCATTTGACTTCTTTGAAGAAATGGCTTTCGTTGGTGAAGAACTTGCTAATTTAGGTTTTGTAATGGATTGTGGGGAATCTTTCAAGGCAGCTTTTCCAAACCAAAATTTAGGCGATTATGAAAGCTGGAAACGAATTGTAAATCAAATTGACAGCGTGAAGCTTTTGGGAAATGCAATCTTTTCACAATGGAGATACTGGAATCATTGGAGTATGACACCGATGGAAGAAGCTGATTTTGAATGGTTTGTTCTTGCTTTTGGGCGGTTGGCTGAATTAACAATGTAACGATAATAAGCACTTTTGAAAGTTTATTTTCAAGGGTGCTTTTTTCGTGCCATTTTTCAGGTAACAGCTATATCAGAGACCTTGAAAACAACGGTATATGAGCCTTATATAAAGTCCTGTTATAATGATTATGCCGTTTCAAGCGGTAGAAAATCATATTCAGGAGGTTCAGAGGATGAACAAAGGAAAAAAGTTTATAGCAGCATTGTTTTGGGTTATGATGCTTGTAGGGTTGTGCGCTGGAATGACTGCCAATGCCGCAGTTGAAAGCGTAACAGATGTGAATGATCTAAAATACGCAATCGAACGGGCGAATGATGGGGATACCATTCTTTTCTTTGGAACAATAACCGCTGTTTCTGATCTTGGAAGCCCCCAAAAGCATATAATTCTAAAGCGCGGAACTGCTGAAAGTTGTTTAGTGACTACAAAAGGAGTGTCCGGCAGTATTCAGAATATTACATTTGATGGGGCGGGTATGGTTTCTTCACAACCAATACTAAAAATTCAGGGGGATTATGCAATTCAAAATTGCACTTTTGAGCAATGTGGCGATGTGAATAATGCTTCAAGTTCCAACACCATAGGCGGGGCGGTATGCGTTAATTTTGGAAATCCTTGTTTTTCTGATTGTACTTTTAATAGTAATAATGCGATTGTGGGCGGTCATGTGGCTATCATCGGTAATGCTGATGTATCATTTCGGAATTGTACCATGAAAAACGGTCATAGCGGTTCAGGTGGTGCAATATCTATTGCCGGAAGTGCAAAATGCGATATTGAAGGGTGTACGATCACCGAAAATGAAACCCGTGACTATGGCGGCGGTATTGCTAATGCTGGCAACATTCATATCAGGAAAACAAAGCTATTCAATAATACAACTGTCAATGGTGGTGCGGATATTGCAACCAAAATCGGCGGCACAACAGTTTTAGAAGATTCCCTTGACGAGTTGCAAACGCTGTTTGAGGAAGATAATATTTCCGTTCGTGGTTGGGTATGCGATTATGATTTTGAAGAAAGTGTTTTTATCCCGGATGTTGAACCCACAGAGGAAAATTTGTTGAAACTGGACTTTGAGGTAATACAGCCGGAAGAACCCGATCAGCCCACCGAACCGGGTACAGGTGAACCGACAGACCCCGAACAGCCGGAACAGCCTTCACAGCCTGAACCAACCGAACCGGGGGAATCTGACCCTTCAACAGATCAGCCGACAGATGATAAACCGTCAACAGATGATTCAGGAAAAGAGCCTGACACCCCAAATAATGCTGCACCGGAGCAAAGCACACCTTCTAATTCAACGATTGATAACAGCACAACCACGGGCGATACTATTACTAATAATAGTTCAAGCAGTTCAATAGACAATTCAACCAGTTCAAACCACGAAAGCACTACAACCGATAATTCTAGACATTCAAATACAACGGATTCAAATAACACTTCTACGGTCAACAATTACTATACACAGGCAAAAACACAGACTTCAGGCGATAAGCAGAATGAGATTCAGACAATCGTTATTCCTGTTGGAAATACTGGAAGCAGCGAACCCATAGAACAAACAATAACAATTCAAAGCCCGGACGGAAGTACAAGCGGGAATTGGGATGGTGCAACACTAAATATCAATGTGAACCTTGACAATGCAGAACAGCAGAACACCACAGCTAATACTTCAGCAGGCGGAATTACATGGTATCAAGCAGCAGTGTTGTGTTTACTGACAGCTATTGTTGTTTGCTTATTAAAACGGCACTGATATATGCTTTATATGGGGCTTTCAATGCTTGCTTGATAAACTAACAGACGAAAAGGTTCATGGTGCTATATGGCTTTATATGGCTTGCGTAAAGTAGAATAATTTGATATACTACTAAACAGATAGAAAACTTCAAAATAGTTTATTAAGAATGGTAACTTGGGGTAACTTTGAACATTACACATGAATGACACAAAAAGGTCGAAAAGCATTGAAAACACTGGGTTTGAAGTTCTGCAAACGCTGATTTACTGTTTATACAGTATCAAAATGCTCCAAAACCCCGGAAAACCGCAGTTTTCCGGGGTTTTTCTATGCCCAAAATTCTGTCAGGACTGTTCGGTTTAGATGGAATTTGAACGGGAATTTATGGGTTTATAGTGGTCAAATTACTGGTGGACAAGCCCATTTTGACCTCTTATGGGTTAAATTACTGGTGGACAATAGGAGCAAATGAAGTCCAATTTTGCCATCGACTGACGAACACATACTTGACTGATTTACATAGAGCCTTGGCTCATTCTTTGAAAACGAGAATGGGTCGAGGCTCTATTTTTTTCGCCCGAAATCCGGCGAGACAAATTTGAGTAGGAGGTAACAGGTATGACGGATTTCAATCAGAAGGCCTATGATACAAAAGTAAATGAAAATCAATAGGAATTGCGGTTTATAATCGCAAAACCTATTGATTTTTTAATGCGCTTGCGGTATCATGGAACCATGGAGGTGGTTCCTATGATAAACAGACCGCTCTACGTCGATAAGATTATGGCATACACCGACACACCTTTTGTAAAAGTGTTGACGGGTGTTCGCCGCTGCGGAAAATCCACAGTTCTAAAAATGATCATGGAGAAGCTGCAACAGGAGCATGGCATTCCGTCTGAACGGATTGTCAGTATGCGTTTCGATTCCATGGATTATGAGGATATGACAGCGAAGGATATGTTCAAGGCTGTTAAAGAAAAGCTTGTTCCAACCGGGAGAACGTATCTCTTTCTGGATGAGGTTCAGGAAATTGAAGGCTGGGAGAAAGTAGTAAACTCCCTGGCAACGGATTATGATGTTGACCTTTATGTGACAGGCTCCAATTCCAGAATGATGTCTTCGGAAATAGCGACTTACCTGACCGGACGATATGTTTCCTTCCGTATCTATACGCTTTCGTTTCAGGAATATCTGGAATTCAAAAAGCAGTATACACAGGTAAAGGATATCCATGCTGAACTGGCAGACTATATCCGCTTGGGCGGCTTCCCTGCAACGCACCTGCGAGAGTATTCACAGGATGAGGTTTATACGATTGTCCGGGATATCTATAATTCCACGATTTTTTCGGATATCGTAAAGAGAAACCAGATTCGCAAGATCGACCAGCTGGAACGGGTGGTTCGGTACACATTTGCGAATGTGGGAAATTCATTCTCGGCAAAATCAATTTCTGATTATCTGAAATCAGAGCATCGTTCTATCGACAATGAAACGGTGTACAGCTATCTGGAAAAGCTGGAGAAAGCATATCTTCTTCATCGCTGTTCTCGATACGACCTGCGCGGAAAGGAGATTCTGAAAACGCAGGAGAAGTTTTATCTTGCTGATACCGCTTTACGTTACAGCGTGCTGGGCTACACACCAGACAGCGTCGCTTCCAGTCTGGAAAATGTGGTGTATCTGGAACTTTGCAGACGAGGATATACCGTGACGATTGGGAAAACGCCGGATGGTGAGGTCGATTTTGTGGCGCAGAAGCAGAATGACCGGTTGTATGTGCAGGTCACACAGGAGATTAAATCAGAAAAAACAGAAAAGCGTGAATATGAACGACTGCTGGAAATTCGGGATAACTATCCAAAGTATGTTTTGAGAACCGATGAATTTGCCGGAGGAAACTACCAAGGCATTAAGAGTATGCACATTGCAGATTTTCTATTGAGCACAGAATATTAACGATGAGGGCGGCGGTGAGCCGCCCCGGTGGTATGGATAGAAAGGCAGGAAAGCAATATGCACATCAGCTAT
>ERZ1026776.1637-NODE-1637-length-12201-cov-15.731764_pt1 | contig 12201 bp, 9 predicted proteins | sample MGYA00380125_ERZ1026776 | MGnify/ENA primary metagenome ERZ1026776 (study PRJEB33269, sample SAMEA4719761) | human gut metagenome | biome: human-associated habitat; feature: organic feature; material: feces | place: Cameroon | collected 2013-10 ... | reverse complement strand
ATGCTATTATTTCTATCTATATTTCTATCTATTAAACTACACTTTATTACATTTTGCAACCTTAAGTTCCGCCTATGGGCATATCGGACGCACAAATCAAGCTTGCACAATTTTTTGAATGAATACGTTCATTCACTACGCGCCAATCTATGAGCAAAGTTAATCACAAAGCGACGTAAAAGCGTGCTAACGCGACTTTGCGAATGGTGCGGACTAAAACGTAGTTAAGCAATATTGATGACCGGTGATACATTGCTTCTGTCCGCCACCATCATCCGGAAGTCCTCCGCCCGGTAAGGATTCTCTCCCATGGTGATCTCCATACGGACCGCCTCATAGGCCAGCTCGGGAAGATTATTTTCCTTGCTCAGATGCCCTAACACAATAGCCTGTAACTTATCATGTAAAATACGACAAAGGAGCTTTCCGGAATTCTCATTGGACAGGTGCCCTCTCTCCCCTAAGATTCTCTGTTTCAGATAATAAGGATAAGGACCCACCTGCAGCATCTTCACATCGTGATTGGCTTCTATAAGCAGCGCATCCATTCCCTTCAGGCACTCCACGGTGTAATCGTTATACACGCCCAGATCCGTACAGATTCCGACTTTTTTATTTCCATATGCAATGCGATACCCCACAGGCTGTGCCGCATCGTGGGAGATCTTCATGGGATTCACGGTCAGATCCTTGATGGTCAGTTTCACATCTTCTTTCACCTCACGGAACAGTTCCGGATCGATCTTACCAAGATTTCCCATCTTCTGAATCTCTTCCAAAGTCCCGGGAGTAGCATAGATGGGCACATCGTATTTTCTTGCCATGACACCTAAACCAGCCACATGATCTATATGTTCGTGGGTCACCAGGATACCGTCTAAGTCTCTACCGGTCAGTCCCAGACTGTTCAGTCCTGCTTCCGCCTTTTTCCCGCTGATTCCCACATCCACCAGCAGATGCGTGGCTTCCGATCCTACGTAAATACAGTTGCCGCTGCTGCCGCTGGCAATACTACATAATCTCATAACTTCTTAATCTCTTTTCTATTTTATAGCTGTTATTTCTTAATCTTATATCTTTAGTCTTTAATCTTAATATCTTTTGTCTTTCATCTTTTATCTCATATTTTTCCAGTAGATCTCGATCACATCTCCCTCTGACAGAGGTTCCATGTACTGTGCCGGACGACCGTTTAAGTTCGTCACGATGGATCTGCCTGCGGATGCGGAAACTCCCAGGTCAAAATCAATATAGTCAAACACATCCACAAATACGTAGGAAGCCTTCCCCTGCATGGTGATGGGGGTATGGTTTACGATTACAGTCAGGGGATGCGGAAGCTGTGTTTCCTGATCCTTTTGCACTTCTTCTGCCGCAGTCTCTGCCTTCTGCATCAGGGATACTCCTTCACGTGCAGTCTCTGTTTCCTGCTTCTTTCCCGCTTCTCCTGCCGCAGTCTCTGCCTTCTGCATCAGGGATACTCCTTCACGTGCAGTCTCTGTTTCCTGCTTTCCCAGTTCTCCTGCCACGGTCTCTGCCTTCTGCATCTCAGGCTCTTCTATATGAGCAGCCTCTTCCATATCCGCATCCGGCTGATCCGCATAGGTTCCTTGCGCAAGTGCCTTCTCCATATTCCAGCTTACGGTAAAATGCTCATAGACTCTGGTATCCGGTCGTGCCGCTGTGTCGTTGACTTTAATATCCTCACCCAGCGGTACATCCAGAAATTCCGCAATCTCTTTTACAGTATAGGAATTCTGAATCCGTATATCGTCGTTTGATCTGATCCGGTAAAATTCATTCTCTCTGTGTCCGTTGACCTCTGCTGTCTTGGGCAGGCTGATCTGCCTGCCGTTCACATAGACCTGCAGGGCATCGCCCAGTTCCGGAAGCTTTCCAATCTCCAGCATCGCCGGTTCTCCTTCGGTGGAAGGAGTGACCACGATACGGTCTCCGTTATGTACCCGGGTATACATATCCGCTTCGTTCTCGTTGACCCGGATGACTGCTGCCTCTCCCTGCTCGCCCCGCACCATCCGTGTTTTCCCATTGATCGTAAACAGCAGGGCTTCTCCTTTTCTGGGGAACAGCTGATCGTTGGGGAACTGCATCTGCATGGCAGCATCCGTCACAGATAATTTTCCGTTATCATAGAGCTTTATCCGCTCTCCGTTGAATTCCACGAAGATAAAATTATTGCTCTGCACATAATAGCTTAAACAGATACCGATGGGGGTCACCATCATGGCATCCTTTCTGGCATTTTCCAGTTCAAATACGATGGACTGCATGACTTCCTGTCCGCGGATCGCCACACGCTCTTTCACAATACCCAGTTTTTCTGCCAGCTTCTCCGTATAGCCGGGTACCATACCGCCACCGCCTACGACAAACACCGCACTTACCGGCTTGTCACCGTTTAGTTCCTTGATCGTATCGGATACCAGCTGCGTCATCCGTTCAATCTCGGGCTCCAAAAGTTCCAATACTTCAACGGCTTTGATCGTCTGGGGCAAGCCCATGATGTCTTCGTATTCGATGGTCTCCTGGGTCCGACATTTTCTCTTGATCTGCTCTGCCATCTCAAATTCCACGAGACAGTGCTGCACCAGAATATCCGTCAGGCTGTCACCGGCTACCGGGATCATGCCGTAAGCCGTGATCGTTCCCTCTTTGGTAATGGAAATATCGCTGGTGCCCGCACCCACATCCACCAGTGCCATGTTTAACATGCGGAATTTCTCTGGGATTGCCACCTGGATCGCCGCAATAGGCTCCAATGTCAGATTCGCCACATGCAGGCCCGCCAGTTCCACAGCCTTGTACAGACCATCCACCACATCATCCGGCAAAAAGGTTGCGATCAGATCCACCGCTATGGTTTTCGCCTTGTGTCCTTCCAGATTTCCCATCTGATAACCGTTCATATAATAGCGCATGGCAGTATAACCGACACAATAGAACTTCATATCCGTATCGGTGTTGCTGTTTTGGAATTCTTCGTATGCTTTTTCCACGCCCATGGTACACAGGGAATACACATCCTCCTGCGTGACCTCCCGGTCGCTCTCAAAGCTGTGCTCCACATAGGTGGTAACAGTGCGCAGCACACGACCTGCGGCTGCGATACACACTTCGGTAAGTTCTCTGTCCAGATCCTCTTCCAGCTGTTCCTTCACCTGGGAAATGGTCTCTCCCACCTTACCGATGTCATGGATCTGTCCGTCCAGCATGGCTCTGGTCTCATGTTCCCTGGAGCGCTGCGCCAGCACATGGAATTTACCGCCATTTAAGTATCCTACCGTACCTACGATGCTTCGCGTACCAATATCCAGTCCGAATACCAGCTGTCCCTGTTTTTCTTTTACTCCCTCCATGTATACGCCTCCAGTTTCTGTCTGATCTGTCTGTAACTAGCTTCCAGACTGTCACTGTTATCAATGACAAAATCGCTATGCTTCCGGAATTCTTCCTCCGAAAGCTGTGATGTTATGATCCTCTCGATCTTCTCCGGGGTATAACCACGACTCTTAGAAAGTCTCCTTCTGCGGACATCCTCTCTGGCATAGACATACCACATTTCATCCACAATCTTCTCATACCCGCTCTCGATCAGAAGCGCTGCTTCCACGAAAAACAGTTCCACATCGCCCCGGGTCTTCGCTTCCTCCAGCCGCTCTGCCAGATATTTTTTCACTGCCGGGTGAATGATGGCATTAACCTGTTCCAGTAATGCGGGATCTGCAAAAATTTTCGCCGCCATTGCGGGCTTATCGATCTGTCCGTCCGCTGCGAGGATTTCCTCTCCTAAAAGTGCCACCAGTGCAAGATACCCATCGGTTCCCGGTTTCTTGACCTTATGACCGATCTCATCCGCCAGATAGATCTCACATTTATAATGTTGTCCGATGTATTTTAAGATTTCTGTTTTCCCGGCACCTACACCGCCGGTGATTCCTATAAACCGCATTTATTTCGCCTCATACCAGTTGCTTCCTGTGTGCAGATTGATCTCCAGTGTCACTGCCAGATCTGCCGCAGACTTCATATTTTCCGTAAGGATCTTGCGTACTCTTGCTTCCTCATCCTGTGCAGTCTCGATCAACAGTTCATCGTGCACCTGCAGGATCAGACGGGATTTTAAGCCTTCGTCTTTCAATGCTTTCCATACTTTGATCATGGCGATCTTGATAATGTCCGCCGCCGTTCCCTGAATGGGGGCATTCATTGCCACACGTTCCCCAAAAGACCGCTGCATGAAATTCGAGGAAGAAAGCTCGGGAATCGGGCGTCTTCTGCCAAACATCGTCTCCGTATAGCCCTTCTCCTTCGCATCCGCCACCAGTTTGTCAATGAATTCCTTCACCTTCGGATAAGTGGCAAAATACTGTTCAATATACTGTGCCGCTTCCTTTTTGCTGATGCTTAGATCCTGACTCAGTCCAAAGGAGCTGATACCGTAGACAATGCCGAAGTTGACTGCCTTGGCATTGCGTCGTTGCAGATCCGTGACCTCCTCAAAAGGAGTATGGAATACCTTGGATGCCGTGATCCTATGAATATCCTCTTCCTGTCTGTATGCATCGATCAGCTGTTCATCACCGGACATATGCGCCAGCACGCGAAGTTCGATCTGGGAATAATCCGCATCCATGAATTCGTAGCCTGCCCTCGGTACAAATACCTTGCGGATCTGTCTGCCCAGTTCCATACGCATGGGAATGTTCTGTAAGTTCGGCTCCGTGGAACTGATACGCCCCGTAGCGGTGATAGTCTGGTTGAAATTCGTATGGATCCTGCCGTCCTCTTCGATGAAAGCAGCCAGTCCGTCCGCATAGGTAGATTTTAATTTGGTCAGGCCTCTGTACTCCAGAATATCCCGGACGATGGGGTAATCCGCCGACAGCTTCTCCAGTACATCCGCCGCCGTGGAATAGCCGGTCTTTGTCTTTTTGCCACCGGGGATCTGCAGAGTCTCGAACAATACCTCTCCTAACTGCTTGGGGGAATTGATATTAAATTCCGTTCCCGCCTGCGCATGAATGGACTCCTCCAGTTCCTCGATCCTTGCTACCAGTGCATCACCGTAAGCTTTCAGTTCCTCTCTCTTCACTGCGACACCCTCTTTTTGCATGTCGTACAGCACCAGAGAAAGGGGCATCTCCATCTCTTCCATGAGACGCTTCATGCCTGCTGCCTCCAGCTTGTCCTCCAGAACCTTTTTGCTCTTACGGGAGATATAGGCTCCGTAGCAGGCATATTCCATGGCTTTCCCGGGCTCCTCTAAAGCAAGCGTCCGGAAATCTCTCTTGCCGAATATTTCTGCTCTTCCGGGGATCAGAATGCCCAGATGCTCGGAAGCAATAGCTTCCAGATCATAATCATTTTTCAGAGGATTTAACAGATATGCTGCGATCAGCACATCAAAATACTGCTTCGTGCCGCTGCGGTCTAAATAATCATACTGTCTCTTCACATCAAAAGTAGCGATCTGTATGTTCTCCCCTTCGGAAAACTCCTGTAAAGCAGCTGTAATCTCCGCGGTATCATCCACCGGCTCCACAGTTTCCGCAAACAGGCTCAACTGTCCTTCCGGCTCCTTTTCATGGGTCAGAGCGTAAAATACGGTCTCCTCATCGGACACCGACAGGGCCACTCCTAAGAGGTCTTCCTTCTTCGTATTCGCATCCGCAGGCTCCGTGATCAGCCACAGACCGATCTCTTCCTGTTTTTTTACTTTTTTCAGATATTTTAAAAATTCCGCCTTGTCTTCGATCTGCCGGAAGCTTTCTGCGATCTTACTGTCGTTGGCAGCGGCATCTTTTTCAAATCTTCCCAGCAGATTTTTGAATTCCAGGCGCTTACACAGAGTGTAGGCTTCCGGGGTATAAAAACCTTCCGCTTTCGCCTGGTCATAGTCCAGCTGTAATTCACAGTCCGTCCTGATGGTTGCCAGTGTCTTGCTTAGCTCCGCCAGATCCTTATGCTCGATCAGGGATTCTCTGATACTCTTTTTCGAGATCTCTTCCACATGGGCATAAATATTGTCTAAGGAGCCGTACTCCACCATCAGCGCCTGGGCAGTCTTCTCTCCTACCTTCGGCACGCCGGGAATATTGTCGGCAGTATCTCCCATCAATGCCTTCAGCTCAATAAACTGTAACGGTGTCACCTGATAAGCAGCTTTTACATCCGCTGCATAATAATCCTCTATCTCCGTTCTGCCCTGCTTCGTCTTCGGAATACGGATCTTGATATGATCCGTGGCGATCTGCAGCAGGTCTCTGTCTCCGGAGACTAAAGATACTTCCATGCCTGCCTGCTCCGCTTTCTTCGCCAGTGTTCCTAAGATATCATCTGCTTCCAGTCCCGCCTGCTCCATGATGGTGATGTGCATTGCCTTCAGTACTTCCTTCATGACGGGCACCTGCTCCCGCAGTTCCTCGGGCATAGGCTTTCTCGTCCCCTTGTAGGCTTCGTACATCTGATGGCGGAAAGTCGGTGCATGGACGTCAAAAGCAACCGCCAGGTACTCCGGTTTTTCCTCCTCTAAGATCTTAAACATAATATTTAAAAAGCCATAGACAGCGTTCGTATGCAGTCCTTCTGAATTACTTAAATCCGGCACTCCATAAAAAGCCCGGTTCAATATGCTGTGTCCGTCGATCAATACCAGTTTCTGACTCATAATCTCTCTATCCTATCCTGTTTTATTTAAGAAATGATCCAGCCTAAAAATCCCATCAGGAAGATCACTGTCAGTACTTCCAACACGGCTCCCATCTTCATAAAAGCCATATGGAATTTCATCTTGCGCTTTGCCTCCAAAAGACGCACTTCCAGTTCCTTCTGTAAGTCAAAGGCATCACCGTCTTCCAGGCGCTGCATACCTTCCGTTACCAAAAACTGAATCACCAGTTCTTCCTTACATCCGGGACATTTTTCCATATGCTCCCCGAATTCCTGCAGGGTTAAAAAATCCAGTTTCCCGGAAATAAAATCAGGAATATTTTTTTCAAATTCTTTGCAATTCATGCTTCCACCATATCCCAAAGGACCCTTCTACAAGTTGCGTCCCCGTATACTCATACACTTCTACTATACAACATCTTGTGGAAAAAGACTAGAAAAATAGTATACATATTCCGGAAAAAAAGTCTTGTCAACCCATTTAATCTATGATAAGATAATCTCTGTTGTGAGTGTTTGAATGCCGGCGTGTCGGAATGGCAGACGAGGCAGACTCAAAATCTGTTGGTGGCAACACCGTATGGGTTCAAGTCCCATTGCCGGCAGTAGGCGCAGAGCTTAAGGTTCTGCGCTTTCTTTTTCCCTTTTTATACTCGAATCCCATTTCCTGCTTTTTCCATTTTATTGCCAATCATCTCCTATGGATAAATTGTTACAAAATTGTTACAATTCATTTGTGCTTAGCTAACACAGACGTAACCGGACACCATGCAACAGGAAAAGGAGGAAGAAAGTATGTGTTTCAGATTCATTAACTGTTCTCAGTGGTTGAATGCATTCTGCGGCTACTTCAATTTCGGCTGCTAATATCATTTTCAACGAATAGAGCGTGCCCCTGGCGCGCACACCACAAAAAGGCTCTCCCTCCCGGGATGAGCCTTTCTATTTCTATAGCATTTATGAAAATTTATACGTTTTTACCGGTAGTCATAACGGATGGTAATGTCATTGTTACATACCCTTACTTCCGCAAGGCTTCCTGTGACGATGGGCATCATCGGTGCCAGATGTCCCAGATCCACGTCCATGATCACAGGTACATTCTTCTCTCCCGCCACAGCGAGGATCGCCTGATACTGATCCAGTCCCATCATCTCCTGTCCAAAACACAAGGGTCTGCCGATCAGGAAGCCTTTGACATACTGAAACCATCCGGCTTCCTCCATCTGCCACATGGCTCTGCGGATAGCGAATACATTCAGGTCACATGCTTCTAAGAACCAGATGATTCCGTCCTCTTTATATTTTTCCAGAAAATCCTTCGTCCTGTCAAACCGGGTTCCCAACAGATTCACCAGACAATCCATGCAGCCACCTAATAATCTGCCGGAAAAACAGATCTCCTGCTCCTCTCCTGCTGCCTGTCTGCCAAGATAATTTTTCAGCACTCTGGGCTCCGTGGTGTTATATGGTAATAAAGGCTGTTCTTCATTTTTCAGAGACTCCTTTTCCCACTTGTCATACCCGTGCACCTCTTTGGTCTCTCCGGTGAGTATTCCGAAAGTATCTTTTAAGGATGCATGCCAGGGCTCCATGCCGAAAGCCGCCGCGCAAGGACCGTAGACGGACGCGGTATCGCAGATGGTTGCCAGCAGGTAGGTCATGTTGGTATTGTCGGAATAGCCCAGGTACCACTTCGGATCTGCTGCCCGCAGACGGTCAAAATCCACATGACTCATAGTCTCACACATCAGTTCGCCGCCACCGCAGGAGATCAGGCAGTCATTGTCCGGACTGCAATAATAGTCCGTCAGCTCCTGTCCGCATTTTTCGGGCGTATTGCTGATGCCGATGCCTTCTCCCGCATAACAGTTGGGACCAGGCTGTAATTGATATCCCAGTTCACGAAACTTTTTCTGTGCATTACCAAATGCACTGTAATAAGGTTCTATCTGACAGCCAAAAGAAGGGGCCACGAATCCGATGGTCCCTCCCTGCTGTATATTTTTCGGATATTTCATTGCTTTGTATCCTCCTATATATACTATACATATTCGACTTCTCCGGGCTCTGCACTCCCGAAATTGCAACGTCCATTTGCATTCCGGGCTATCGCCCTCCCTAGGGTTAAGTGTTATGCATCAAAGTCAATCTTGTTATATATGTCGAAGCAGTCAAAGGTTGCAAAGTAATCCTTCGGTGTCTCAGCACGACGAATCAATTCCACGCTGCCGTCCTCTTTCAGCAAAAGCTCTGCGGATTTCAACTTACCGTTGTAATTGTAACCCATGGCAAAACCATGTGCACCGGTGTCGTGGATAGCAATATAATCCCCGATGTCGATCTTCGGCAGCATCCGGTCGATGGCAAATTTATCGTTGTTCTCGCACAGGGAACCGGTCACATCGTACTTGTGGTCGCAGGGCTCGTTCTCCTTGCCCAGCACGGTAATGTGATGGTACGCTCCATACATGGCGGGACGCATCAGGTTCACAGCACAGGCATCCACACCGATGTATTCCTTGTGGGTATGCTTCTCATGAATCACCTGGGTCACCAGATGTCCGTAAGGCGCCATCATGTATCTGCCAAGCTCTGTGTAAATTGCCACATCGCCCATACCGGCAGGTACCAGAACCTCCTCATATACCTTACGCACGCCTTCGCCGATAGCCCGGATATCGTTAGGCTCCTGATCCGGACGGTAAGGAATACCGATACCACCGGACAGATTAATGAAGGTGATATGCGCGCCGGTCTCTTCCTTCAGCTTGACAGCAAGCTCGAACAGCTCTCTCGCCAGCGTGGGATAATAGTCATTTGTTACCGTATTGCTGGCAAGGAAGGAATGAATACCGAAATTCTCCACGCCCTTTGCCTTCAGGATCTTATATCCCTCGAACATCTGCTCCGTGGTAAAGCCGTACTTGGCATCTCCCGGATTGTCCATGATGTTATTACTGATGGAAAAATATCCGCCGGGATTGTAACGGCAGCTTAAGGTCTTAGGCAGATAACCGATGGTCTTCTCCAGGAAATCGATATGGGTGATGTCGTCGAGATTAATGGTAGCACCGATTTTTGCCGCATATTCAAATTCATGGGCCGGAGTATCGTTGGAGGAAAACATAATGTCCTCTCCCTTTACACCCATGGCATTGCTCAGCATCAGCTCTGTCAGAGAGGAGCAGTCACATCCGCAGCCATATTCTCTCAAAATATTAATCAGAAACGGGTTGGGAGTCGCCTTCACCGCAAAAAACTCCTTGTACCCCTTATTCCATGCAAATGCTTCTTTCAGCGCTTTAGCATTCTCACGGATTCCCTTTTCATCATAGATATGAAACGGTGTAGGATATTTTTCTGCGATCTTTTCGATCATTTCTTTGGTAACAAATGCCTTTTTTTCCATAAGTATCTCCTCTAAGTCTATATTTATTACAATAAAGTACTTCTCATCTCTTCCGGAGTCAGAGTGCTTAAGTATGCGGGTGCCACATCAAATACAGTCTTGCAGCCCTTCTGGCCTTCCTGATTCATGCGGTAAGCTGCTCTTGCATAAGCAGTCAGTACGCAGGAAGTGAACTCCGGGTTGGAATCCAACTTTAAGCTGTACTCAATCACATGATCATGCTCACCGTTTAAGCCGGTCTTACCGGTACGCAATACAAAGCCTCCGTGAGGAATGCCTGCATGGTCTCTCTGTAACTCTTCCTCAGTGATGAAATGTACGGTGGTATCATAATCTGCAAAATAGTTGGGCATAGTCTTGATCTGCTCTTCGATCTGTGCCTTGTCAGCACCCTCCTCTGCTACCACGAAACACTCTCTGGTGTGCTTCTGTCTGGTGGTCAATACCGGATTTTCACAGTTTCTGACAGCTTCCAGTGCGGCTTCTACGGGAATGGTGTACTGCTTGGCATCCTTAACCCCGGGGATACGGCGGATTGCGTCGGAATGTCCCTGACTGACACCCTTGCCCCAGAAAGTATAATCACTGCCGTCTCTTAAAATTGCGTTGGCATACAGTCTGTTTAAGGAGAACATACCGGGATCCCAGCCTACGGAGATCATTGCCACCTTGCCGCCTTCCTTAGCAGCAGCATCTACCTGTGCAAAATGCTCGGGAATCTTCGCATGGGTATCAAAGCTGTCTACCACGTTAAAATATTTTGCATACTCTGCAGTCTGTTTCGGCAGATCGGTGGCGGACCCTCCGCACAGCACCAGAACATCGATCTTGTCCTGCATGGACAGTAACTGGTCTGCGTTGTATACTTTCACATCTGTTAATGTCTTCACTGTGGCAGGATCTCTTCTGGTGAATACTGCCACCAGCTCCATGTCATCGTTCTGTTTTACTGCACATTCCATTCCTCTTCCTAAATTACCATAACCTAAAATTGCGACTCTGATACTCATTTTTGATTTCCTCTCTATTTTTTTCATTTTAATCATTTATTTGAACGCCTTTCTGTTCTTCCACAACAGAAAGCGTTTTTGACATTATGATCTTTTCGCTATTTTAATCAGGGCGATTTCATTGCGCATAGCGTCCTTAAATACTCTGACAAAATTCTTCTGCCCGCTGTAGAGACAGGCATCACCACTCTTCCCGGTCACCGTACCGGTGAGAATGTACTCGGAATCTATGATGAGACGGATCTGATCTGACCGCTGTTCCTCTTCCTCCGGCTCTCTGAAATGCTCCGGCACGAGATACTCTATGATCCCGGACTTTAATTCTGTATCTTCCGGAAACAATTCTCTGTTATCCTCCGAGATCAGTACTACCTTTTTCCCGGCAGACACCAACGCTGCAATCTCCGTTTTCCATGCTTCGAGGAATTCTCCACAGGCAGAAAAGTAGATCCGCATCTGTGCATCCTGCAGCATATGCCGGATCTTGTCACAGATATGATCGTACCCTTCAATGGTAATATAGCCTTCCCTCGGCAGGGATTTCTTCGGTCCGCTGGCGATCAGTGCATCTCTCACCCCCGTCAGATAACGAAGTCTGTTGTCACAGAACTCTTCTAATGATACCGCAAGATATTTAGAAGCACTGCCTTCGATCACATAAGCGGCACCATGTTCCACTAAAGATGCCAGGCCATTGTATACATTCGACCGGGAGATCCCCGTCAGCTTCGCCACTTCATATCCGGTCAGTTCTTCATTCTGAAGAAGGCACAGATAGATCGCAGCCTCCTGCCTGCTCAGTCCGAACAGGGTAAGTTGTTCTATGATTGCCGCTTCTTCCATAGATGCTCCTTTAGTAGTTCTTTACAGGAACACTATAATAAGGATTCCTTGTTTTGTCAATAGGGGAAATGATTATTGAGAAAAGATGTCAGTAACTTGAAAGTTAGTGAAATAGTTGTTCTAAAATCCACGCAGAAAGGGCTGCCCGCCCCGGACTCGGATGCTAGCTACAACTGTGGATTTTCTAAAGGAAAGTGGCCAAGTGCTTCTCATCATGACGGGGCCGCCTTTACGTTGCCATCCATG
>ERZ1026776.1635-NODE-1635-length-12209-cov-22.192118_pt1 | contig 12209 bp, 10 predicted proteins | sample MGYA00380125_ERZ1026776 | MGnify/ENA primary metagenome ERZ1026776 (study PRJEB33269, sample SAMEA4719761) | human gut metagenome | biome: human-associated habitat; feature: organic feature; material: feces | place: Cameroon | collected 2013-10 ... | reverse complement strand
TCCAGCCGATCTTCAACTGCTGTCTGATCAATATCAAGGACATGCTGGACAACGGTACTTCCATCAACGGCAAAATGATCGAATCTCCCAAGAGCTTCCAGGTGGCATGTACCGTGACCACCCAGATCATCGCAGCCGTAGCCAGCAACCAGTATGGCGGGCAGAGTGTGAATATTAAGCATCTGGGAAAATATCTGCGTAAGAGCAAGGAAAAATTCGCCAGACAGCTGGAGGAAGAATTCGGAGATACCCTGGATCAGGCAGCCAAGGATAAGATCGTGCAGATGCGTCTGCATGACGAATTAAAATCCGGCGTACAGACCATCCAGTACCAGATCAATACCCTGATGACCACCAACGGACAGTCTCCGTTCGTGACATTGTTCCTGCATATTGATGAGAACGATGAATATGTGGAAGAGACCGTACAGATCATTATGGAGATCCTGCGTCAGCGTATCGAGGGAACCAAGAATGAGAAGGGTGTCTATGTGACTCCCGCATTCCCGAAGTTAGTCTATGTGCTGGACGAAAATAACTGCTTAAAGGGTGGAAAATACGACTATGTGACCAAGCTGGCCGCACAGTGCTCCGCCAAGAGAATGTACCCCGACTATATCTCTGCCAAGAAGATGCGCGAGAACTACGAGGGCAATGTATTTTCCTGCATGGGCTGCCGTTCTTTCCTGTCTCCATGGAAGGATGAAAACGGAGAGTACAAGTGGGAAGGTCGTTTTAATCAGGGCGTTGTCAGCATCAACCTGCCCCAGATCGGTATCCTGGCAAAAGGAAACGAGGAGAAGTTCTGGAAAATGTTGGACGAGCGTCTGGAGTTGTGTTATGAAGCCTTGATGTGCCGTCATAAGGCACTGGAGGGTGTGGTATCCGATGTGAGCCCCATCCACTGGCAGTACGGAGCCATCGCCCGCCTGAAGAAGGGTGAGACCATCGATAAATACCTGCACAATGGTTATTCCACTATGTCCCTGGGCTATATCGGATTGTATGAGACGACCTATCTGATGAAGGGATGCAGCCAGACCGTGGAGCCCGGTAAGGAATTCGCCCTGCGTGTCATGGATTATATGAAGGATCGCTGCGCAAAATGGAAAGAGGAGACCGGCATTGCTTTCAGCCTCTACGGAACTCCCGCAGAGACACTTTGCTACCGTTTTGCAAGGATCGACCGTGAAAAATATGGTGATATTTCCAATGTCACCGATAAAGGATACTATACAAATTCTTATCATGTGGATGTACGGGAGAAAATCGACGCATTTACCAAATTTAAGATCGAGAGTGAGTTCCAGAATAAGTCTTTGGGCGGAGCTATCTCTTATGTGGAAGTGCCGAACCTGACCAATAATGTGGAAGCCATCGAGGAAGTGATCCGCTTCATCTATGACAATATCCAGTACGGAGAGTTCAATACGAAATCCGATTACTGTCAGGTATGTGGCTATGATGGTGAGATCATGATCAATGATAACATGGAGTGGGAATGCCCCCAGTGTCATAACAAGGATCATGCGAAGATGAATGTCACCAGAAGGACCTGCGGCTATCTGGGAGAGAACTTCTGGAATGCCGGCAAGACCAAGGAGATCAAGGCAAGAGTTCTTCATCTGTAATGTGCAGATAGTACAAGGGAAGGAAATGTCCTATGAATTATGCAACGATCAAGAAAACAGATGTGGCAAACGGCCCCGGGGTGAGAGTGTCGCTGTTCGTCAGCGGTTGTACCCATCATTGCAAGGGATGTTTTAACAGTGAGGCCTGGGATTTTCATTATGGACAGGCATACACAGAGGAAACAGAGAAAGAAATTCTGCAGGCACTGGCCCCGGACTATATCCGGGGCTTGAGCTTACTGGGAGGGGAACCCATGGAGCCTGAGAACAGAGGAACCGTACTTTCTCTGGTGAAGAAAGTAAGAGAGCAATATCCGCAGAAGACCATCTGGTGCTATACGGGATATCATTTTGACAAGGATCTGCTTCATTGGATGGAAGAAGGAGAACCGGTGATCACAGAGCTTCTGCCGCTTTTGGATGTGATCGTGGATGGAGAATTTATCGAGGAGAGGAAGAATCTGCGGCTGGCTTTCCGTGGATCGGAGAATCAGAGAATCCTGGATGTGCAGTTGTCTTTAAGAGAAAAATGTGGTAAACTCTTAGCTATATAGAGGATATGGGACGAATGGGGATAACGTTCCGGCACAAGGGAAATAAAGCATGAGGGAGTAAGATTTAGTATGGAGAGTTTTCTGGATACGATATGGAATAGAAACCTCTATATTGGTATTCCGTTGGGAGCTTTTTGCTGCTCCCTTTTTCTGTTGTTCTGTTTTTTCAATACCATGAGGAACCGGACAATCCGCGGTCTTCGGCTGGTGCTGACCGCTTGCCTGATCTGGACGGGCAGTGTGAGCTTTATGAGACTTGGGATATTTCCCGGAATTACTTTCTGGCATAATTTCGCCCTGCTTGGCCTTTTGATGATCCCGGTGTTCATGTATGTGTTCCTGTTTGGATTTTTGGAGATTACGGAGCATGATGCCCTGATCTACATTTATGGTGTGCTGACGCTGGCACTGGTGTTGGGAAATGCATGGAGTGGTACTATCCTGTCGGCACCGGAGCTTGTGGACCGCGCAGATGGAACCTGTGTTTATGTGTATCATGCAACTGTCGGAACCGGTGTTCTCACAGCCATGGAGATCGCAGTAATGATCTATGCCACTTATCTGGCACATTGTAAGATAGGAGCAAATGTGGAGCTGCGTAAAAAGCTGTTTCCATTGTTGCTTGGAACGGTGTTTATTCTGGGAGGAAATATGCTCTGTATGCTGCCCGGAAGTGTCTTTCCTTTCGATATGCTGGGCAGTGTGGGGATGGCAATATGCATGGTATATATCATGTACAAGCAGTATCTGTTTGATTTTTCGTATCGGGCAACGGTAGGTGCGGTGTATTTCCTGGCAGTGGTCGTGGCGGCAATTCCTGTGGTGATCCTGTCCTATAATCTGGAAATCGTGACAGGAAGCCTTGGACAGGCTGCAGTGCAGAGGCTGATCCTATGCATTGCCATACAGTCGGGATGGACAGTATTTGTGATCCTTTTTGCCAGGAAGCGGCTGGAGAATATTTTATATCAGAAGCAGAAGCATATGTTGGAGGGAATCCGGCAATTCCAGGACAGGGCGGCATCCATTCTGAGCCGCCGAGAGCTGTTTGCTACACTGCATGATATTCTGAGCGATGCGATCCCCGGATGTGAAGCCAGGATCTTCGAGAAGAATTCGAATGGAGAAGGGTATCACGAAGCGGTACAGAGTGGACACATTCCGTTAAGTGAGGAAGAAGCAGCGGGAATTTGTGACCTGGTGAAACAGGATAATATCCCGGAGCGGACGGTGATCGCAACCTTAAGATATGATAATCAGATCTGCGGTTTTATCTATATGGAGCGGATGCGGGCAAATAAGCTCAATTATCAGGAAGTGGACTGCATAAGGCAAATGGCGAATGTTGCATCCGGAAGCCTGAAAAATATTGATGCCTATGAAAGAGTATATCAGGTATCTATTCACGATGAACTGACAGGCTTGTACAACCGTAGCTATTGCAACAGATGCCTGCAGAGGGAGGGTGCTCTCGGAGATGAGAGAGGCTTCCTGTATATGGATATGGATAATTTTAAATTGTATAATGACCTGTACGGAGAGCAGACCGGAGACCGGATCTTAAAATGGTGTGCGAAGAAATTGCAGGAAAATGCAGAGAACGGCAAAGTGTTCCGCGTAGGCTCCAATGAATTCCTGATCTCTGTGCCGGAGACCGGCAGTAAGACGCTGGTGGCACTGGCGGAAAAGCTGACCCGTGCAGTGCAGGAGAATGGCGTGGACAAACCACAGGTCATGCAGCCGATTACTTTCAGCGTCGGCGTGGCATGGTATCCCGGACTGGCGTCGGATGCGCCGGATCTTCTTCAAAAGGCGAAGCGGGCAGCTTTTTATGCAAAGCAAAACGGCAAGAACCGGATCCAGGTGTATGAAGGAAATATTGACGAGGAACGCAGGAATAGAGAGACCGGATATGAGCAGGTGGCACCTACGGTGTATGCACTGGTGGCAGCCATCGATGCCAAGGATTCCTTTACTTTCCAGCATTCCACGAATGTATCTCAGTATGCGGTGCTGCTGGCACAGAAGCTGGGACTGCCGGGGGATGATATCCATACGGTAAAGGTGGCTGGATTATTACATGATATCGGTAAGATCGGGATTCCTGAGAGTATCCTGAAAAAGGCGGGAAAGCTTACGAATGAAGAATATGAGATCATGAAGAGCCATGTGCAAAAGTCCATCGAGATGATCCACTATCTTCCGAATATGAATTATGTGATCCCGGCGGTTGTGTCACACCACGAGAGATATGACGGCAAGGGATATCCCAGGGGACTGAAGGGAGAAGGGATTCCTCTCCTGGGAAGAATTCTGGCAGTGTGTGACAGCTTTGATGCCATGATCTCCAAGAGAGCTTACAAGGAAGCACTTAGCGTGGAATATGCTATGGGAGAACTGGAGAAAAATAAGGGAACCCAGTTCGATCCGAAGGTGGCGGATGCATTTATTGAACTGATCAAAGAAGGAAAAGTTCCATTGTAAAAAAGAGGCACCGGAGGGTGCCTCTTTTCAAAAGGGGAGGATTAAGTATTATCGTATCTTCCGTAGGATCAAAGGAGGGGGTCCGATGATAGTAGTAGTCTGCCCGGGATCCGTCTCCGTTATACATCTGAGATTGATATTTTTTTGTTGTTTTTGAAGTGAAGATGTTATATACTATGATTAATCATTCGGTCAATAGGTGAACTGCCTGACTGCTTGCAGGTAAGGCAGTTTATCTATTGAGCGGATAAATCGTATGATTAAATATATAATTATTATGTAAGGATGGTATTACAATCATGAATTTAATGGAACAATGGAGATCAGTAGCATATAATGAGGCAACCGGTAAAGAGAAGCTGCAGCAGCTTTGGGCAGCTTATTTCCAGGAGGAGAAGGAGATCTATGCACAGCTTCTGAAGAACCCCGATGAAGTAGTAAAGGGTACGGTAAAGGAACTGGCAGACAAATATCAGGTATCTCTGATGACCATGACTGGATTTCTGGACGGTATTAATGACAGCCTGGTAGAGAAGAACCCTCTCGATGATCTGGAAGAGGATACAGAGGTAAACTTAGGCTTTGACAAAGCTCTCCTGTACAAGAACATGGTAGCGGCAGAGGCTGACTGGCTGTACAATCTGGAAGAGTGGAACGCTATTTTCGATGAAGAGACCCGTAAGGAACTCTACAAAGAGCAGAAGTCTTCCACTACTATTGTGAAGGAGCAGAAGGTTTATCCCAACGACCCCTGTCCTTGCGGAAGCGGCAAAAAGTATAAAAAGTGCTGCGGCAGAAAGTAAATTGAACACAAAGGGGGTTTTCCGCAGGTTTGCAGAGAGCCCCTTTTTCGTTTTGGGAGTTTTAGGAAAGGAAGGGTTACATATGAAAATGCTGAAGGAATTGAAATGGGAAGCAATTCTTACCGGTGTGCTGTATATTCTCTTAGGGATCGTGGCACTGGTGATCCCGGAGGCCATGCAGAAGACACTGGGGTATCTGATCGGTATCGTACTGATCGTGGCAGGTCTCATTTCCATCATCTGCTATCTGCTCAGAGATGCCAGAGAGAATTATTATCACAATGAGTTTGTATTCGGTCTGGTAGGTATGGTGGTAGGTGCGGCAGTGCTGTATAAGGTGGAAGTGATCATTTCCCTGATTCCCTTTATTCTGGGAATTCTGGTGCTGTTCAGTGGATGCAGCAAGTTACAGGATGCTATTGACCTGAAGCGACTTAGTTATGGCAGCTGGGCAGGGATGCTTGTTGTGGCAGCTATCAATATTATTCTGGGAATCGTACTGATCTGCAATCCTTTCAAGGCAGCGATCGTATTATTCCGTGTACTGGGTGTGGGACTGATCTTAAGTGGCGCAAGTGACTGCTTTTCCACTATCTATTTTGCGGAGAAATTACGCAGATTCAAACAGGAACAGGAAGCAGTGGAAGGCACTTATGAAGAGATAACTTCTGAAAAATAAACAGCATACAAGAAGAGAAACTGGCAGGAGGAACATTGTGAACATTGCATCTTTTTTGTCTCCGAAGGAAGAAGTTACTTTTCTTCGGGACGATATGACCATCAGGCAGGGGCTGGAGAAGATGAAACGCTACGGTTACACGGCGGTACCGGTGATCGATGCCGAGGACAGGTATGTGGGCGTAGTCAGTGAGGGAGATTTTCTGTGGAATATCTTAAGCCACAACAGTGAACTGGACAGCATTACCATGAAAAGTCTGGAGAAGCTGTCGATAAGGGATATCATCCAGAGCGGCAAGATCCGTCCGGTATGTATCGATACGAATATGGAAGAACTGCTGGGACAGGCGCAGATGCAGAACTTTGTACCGGTGATCGATGACAGAAATGTATTCATCGGAATTATTACCCGAAGCGAGATCATCAAATATTTTATTAAAAAACAGATTGAAGTAGCAGAAAAGCAGCTATAATTCGTTAAATAAGAGAAAGGTGTGTAAAAATATGAAAAAGTTGGAAGAATATGTAAAGAGTATCCCTGATTTTCCGGAGAAAGGTATCATTTTCCGTGATGTCACAAGTGTACTGCAGGATGCGGACGGACTGCATCTGGCGATCGATACCATGCAGGAGAAGATCAAGGATCTGGATTATGATGTGGTAGTAGGTCCCGAGTCCCGCGGATTTATCTTCGGAACACCGATCGCATACAATAATCATAAGCCCTTTGTATTGATCCGTAAAAAGGGAAAGCTTCCCAGAGAGACTGTATCTGCTACGTATGATCTGGAATATGGTTCCGCTACCATCGAGATGCACAAGGATAGTATCAAGCCCGGTCAGAAAGTTCTTATCGTGGACGATCTGATCGCTACCGGAGGTACTACTGAGGCTATGATCAAGCTGATTGAGTCTCTGGGCGGCGAAGTAGCCGGCGTGGTAGTGCTGATCGAACTGGCAGGACTGAAAGGCCGTGAGCGCATTAGCAAATATCGTCTGGAGTCAGCCATCTGCTACGAGGGAAAATAAGACATCGATAAAAATAATATGGAGCTGTTTCGTCTATGACAGAAGAGAAGAACGAAGTCATTTTTGATGATGACAAGATAAGTAAATCAGAAGAATTCGTGAATCCGGATGAATTATATCAGGAGCTTATTCAATGTGTGCAAAAATATCATCCCAGTGATGATATCTCCATGATCGAGAAAGCCTATAAGGTTGCCAGCGAGGCTCACAAAAATCAGTTCCGGAAGTCCGGAGAGCCTTATATCATCCATCCGTTGAATGTGGCAATCATTCTGGCGGATCTGAAGCTGGATAAAGAGACCATCGTGGCAGGTATCCTGCACGATGTGGTGGAAGATACCGTGATGACGGAAGAGGATCTTAAGAGAGAATTCGGTGATGATGTTGCACTTCTGGTAGACGGCGTGACCAAACTGGAGAAGATTCCTCTGTCCGGCAGCAACGGAGAACAGTCAGATGCCAAGCTGGAGATGCAGGCGGAGAATCTGCGTAAGATGTTCCTTGCCATGGCGAAAGATATCCGCGTCATTATGATCAAGCTGGCGGATCGTCTGCACAATATGCGCACGTTGAAATACAAGACACCGGAGAGCCAGCAGAGGATTGCTAAGGAGACGTTGGAGATATATTGTCCCATCGCCCAGAGACTTGGTATCAGCAAACTGAAGATCGAACTGGATGACTTGTCGCTGAAGTATCTGGAGCCGGATATCTATTACGATCTGGTGGATAAGATCGCTGTCCGTAAGAGCGTCCGTGAAAAATATATCCAGGGTATTGTGGATGAAGTCAGTGAACATATTAAGAATGCCGGCATCGAAGCTAAAGTCGATGGTCGTGTAAAGCATTTTTTCAGTATTTATAAGAAGATGAAGAACCAGCACAAGACGCTGGATCAGATCTATGATCTCTTCGCTGTGCGTATCATCGTGGAGACGGTGAAGGACTGTTATGCGGCACTGGGTGTGATCCATGAAATGTATAAACCCATTCCTGGGCGCTTCAAGGATTATATTGCCATGCCCAAAGCAAATATGTACCAGTCCCTGCATACGACGCTGATCGGCAGCAACGGACAGCCTTTCGAGATCCAGATCCGTACCTTTGAGATGCACCGCGTGGCAGAATACGGTATTGCCGCTCACTGGAAATACAAGGAGGCTTCCGACGGCAAGAAGCCGGAGGTACAGGAAGAAGAGAAGCTGGTATGGCTGCGCCAGATCCTGGAGTGGCAGCGGGACATGTCGGATAACAAGGAATTCATGAACCTGCTGAAGAACGATCTGGACCTGTTCTCCGACAGCGTATACTGCTTTACGCCTACCGGTGAGGTCAAAAACCTTCCGGCAGGATCTACCCCGATTGACTTTGCTTACAGCATTCATTCCGCCGTGGGTAACAAGATGGTGGGAGCGAGAGTCAACGGGAAGCTTGTGACCATTGATTATAAGATCAACAACGGAGACCGGATCGAGATCATCACTTCGCAGAACTCCAAGGGTCCCAGCCGTGACTGGCTGAATGTGGTAAAAAGTACCCAGGCCAAGAACAAGATTAACCAGTGGTTCAAGAATGAATTAAAGGAAGACAATATTTTAAAGGGCAAGGATCTGCTTTCCGGCTACTGCAAAGCCAGAGGCATCAATCTTGCCAGCCTGCAGAAGCAGGAATACATGGATGCCGTCATGCGAAAGTACGGGTTTAGGGACTGGGATTCTGTACTGGCAGCCATAGGACACGGTGCTCTGAAAGAGGGTCAGATCGTCAACAAGATGCAGGAGCTGTACGACCGTGACCATAAGAAAGAGATGACAAACGAGGAAGTTTTGGCAAGCATTGCGGAGAACAATGCAGCAAATGCGCAAAGTGGTGCGAATAAGCCTGTCCTCATGAAGTCCAAGAGCGGTATCGTGGTAAAGGGTATCGCGGATCTGTCAGTGCGCTTTTCCAAGTGCTGTTCTCCCGTGCCGGGGGATGAGATCGTGGGTTATGTGACCCGTGGAAGAGGTATCTCTATCCACCGTACCGACTGTATCAACATCATCAATCTGCCGGAGATGGAGAGGGCGAGACTGATCGATGCGGAATGGCAGCCGGAGGAGGCACATGCGGAGAAATATCTGGCGGAGATCAAGATCTATGCCAACAACCGTAACGGACTGTTAGCGGATATTTCCAAGGCGCTGACGGAGAAAAATATTGATATTATGTCCATGAACACCAGAACCAACAGACAGGGACTGGCAACGCTGCAGACGACCTTCGAGATCAGCGGCAGAGAGGAACTGAACCGTATCATTGACAAGATCCGGGGCATCGAGAGCGTCATTGACATCGAGAGAACCACAGGCTGATATGGGGATGTCCGGAAAACGGCGGAACCTGTCGGGAAACAGAAAGTGAGATTATTATGAGTAATATCCGTATTGGACATATGACGCTGGGAATCTATCAGACCAACTGTTACTTTGTATACAGAGAAGACAGTGATAAAGTGCTGGTATTCGACCCCGCGGATCACGGAGAGAAAATTGAGGCGGCACTTGGGCAGCACGGACTGCATACAGCAGCGATCCTTCTGACCCATGGACATTTCGACCATATCGGTGGCTGCGCAGAACTGAAGGCGGCAGCGGATGCCTATGCCGGGGAGCATGGAGAGAACCCCGTGAAAATTTATGCAGGGGAGGCGGAGAAAAAGTTCCTTCTGGATACGAAGAGCAACCTGTCGAAAGATATGGGGCGTCCGGTAACGGTCACCGCGGATGTGTATCTGCAGGACGGCGAGGAACTGGATCTGGATGGCATCCGGATCAAAGTTCTGGCAACGCCCGGACATACCGCGGGCGGTGTCAGCTATTATTTCCCGGAGGGAGGTTTCCTGATCTGCGGGGATACCCTGTTCCAGGAATCCGTGGGCAGAACCGATTTCCCCACCGGCAGTATGAGTACGCTGGTGCGTTCGGTGAAGGAGAAGCTGTTTACTCTGCCGGAGGAGACGGTAGCCTATCCGGGACACGGCGACAGCACCACCATCGGACATGAGAAGAAATATAATCCGTTTTGCCAATAGGGTTCTGAATAGTTACAATACTGAAATATATTCGGGCACAGAAAGAGTTATCTCTGTGCCTGTTTGATTCGCGATTCCTCCGACGAAAGGAATCGTCTGCGGAATGGAGATTACAATGAAAGTAGTGAAATTATCCCATCCTAACTATGAATATGATGTGCATTCTCTGGTGAAGGCTTTTTATGCGGAGGACCAGGTCACAGTTATCACCCCGGAGACAAAACCGGAGAAGCTGGCAGAGCTGGAACCGCAGGTTAGTCTGGAAATCGAACTGGTCGAGACCGGGGCGAAGATCCGGGTGGAGGATGAGACTTTTTTATGGAATGCGGAGACAGAAAACCTTGCAGATGGGTATAAGAACGGTCTGAAGCGTTTCTTGTACCGCACCTTAAGCAAGGTGACCGGGCAGGAACTCCCCTGGGGAAACCTTACCGGCATCCGTCCCACGAAGATCGCCTACGGTATGCTGGATGAGGGCAGAAGCGATGCAGAGATTCTGGATTTCATGGAGCAGAGTCATTACGTTAGCGAAGAGAAGGCACTTTTGGGAATCGATATTGCGAAGAGAGAGCGGGATCTGTTAAAAGAGATTCATTATGAGGGCGGTTACAGCCTGTATATCGGGATTCCATTCTGCCCTACAACCTGTCTCTATTGTTCCTTTACCTCTTATCCGATCGCTGCATTCCGCAGGCAGGTGGACGCTTATGTGGACGCGGTGATCAAAGAGATGGATTATGTGGCGGAGAATTTTAAGGACAAGGTACTGGATACCGTCTATATCGGCGGTGGTACGCCCACCACACTGGAACCGGAGCAGCTGGACCGTCTGATCACGGCATTAAAGTCCAAGTTTGATTTCTCTACCGTGAAGGAATTCACTGTGGAAGCCGGCCGTGCCGACAGCATAACCAGAGAGAAGCTGGAGGTGCTGTACCGTCATCAGGTCAGCCGTATCTCCGTGAATCCTCAGACTATGAAGCAGGAGACCCTGGATATCATCGGCAGAAAAGCCAGCGTGGAACAGGTACTTGCGGCATATAGGCTGGCGAGAGAGGTGGGCTTCGACAATATTAATATGGATCTGATCCTGGGGCTACCGGGAGAACTGGAGGCGGATGTACAGCGCACCATCGAAAAGATCGTGGAACTGGCCCCGGACAGTCTGACCGTTCATTCCCTGGCGATCAAGCGGGCATCCCGCCTGAACCAGTGGATCCAGGAGAACGGCGTCTCCATGCTCCATAATACAGACGAGACCATGAAGATCGCGGCGGTGGGAGCTGAGCAGCTTGGAATGAAGCCGTATTACCTCTACCGACAGAAGAACATGTCCGGCAACTTTGAGAACACCGGCTACGCCCGTCCCGGCAAATACGGCTTGTACAACATCCTCATCATGGAGGAGAAACAGACCATTGTGGCATTGGGTGCAGGAAGCATCACCAAGCGGGTCTTCCCCGATGGAAGGATCGAGCGATGCGATAATGTCAAGGATGTAGGGCTGTATATTGAGAAGATTGATGAGATGATAAAGCGCAAACAGCAGCTATTCTCAGAAGAATCAATGCCGACATAGCGTAACTCAAATCGTAAATGAGCCAGACGCTAAGACGCAGAGCTGATCCAAAAAAGAACAGAGGATTAGTTCTGCGTTTTGTTAATTTAGCATTGGAGCAGAAAAGGCATAAGTTGCCTTACGATTTATCGAACACTTTATTGAACACTATCGGATACTTTTGCAAGCTATTGGATACAAAGTGTTCGATAAGTGACCGATAGTGACCATTTATTGGACACTTATTAAGCAAGAAAGTCTATGCTTGATGCCTATCCATCTTTACAGAATATGTACGCAGCAGACGCTGGAATTACAGAGATATTTTATTTTAAAAATGCGATAGCTACATTTTCATCATTTACACATGAGCCGGAAGTAGTGAAGTTTTAATGACTA
>ERZ1026776.1632-NODE-1632-length-12216-cov-4.137571_pt1 | contig 12216 bp, 7 predicted proteins | sample MGYA00380125_ERZ1026776 | MGnify/ENA primary metagenome ERZ1026776 (study PRJEB33269, sample SAMEA4719761) | human gut metagenome | biome: human-associated habitat; feature: organic feature; material: feces | place: Cameroon | collected 2013-10 ... | reverse complement strand
CAGTCCGAAGTCTGTCTGTTTCTGTGATTGCATCAAGGTTTTGATGTCGGTTTCCCGAATATTGCCCAGCAGGTACTCCGGATATACGAAGTGGTCACATGGATACAGGTCGCCGTTATGCTCGATTACGGCATTGCCGCCGCAGACTCTTGCATGAACACATGTCCCTGGCATGGCACCGCACCAATTCGCCAATGTGGCGTCAAAGAGGTTTACGTAGTACCTGCCCACGTCATTCCTGACCCAGTAATCAAAAATGTCGCACATGAATTTTCCGTAGGCGATGTCGCTTATCGACCAAGGGGAAAGCATTGCTCCTTCAGTTGAGGGGTTTACTATGAAAGGCCGCAATCGTTTGTTCATCTTTCCTTTTGCATCAGTCGGGTATTTGACGTGTTCTACGACTGGCATAAATTGCATGAACCGGCTGCCCAGGCTCTTTAGAAACAGGTAAACTTCCAAGCCGCGTCCTTCGCTGAATTTGTTTACGGTAGACATGGTGTTATACTCTACGCCGGCGCGTTGTAAATTCATCAATCCTGCCATTACCCTGTTGAATGTAGGATATCCGCCCTTGTCCCGACGGTATCTGTCATGGATATCGGCAGGTCCGTCTATGGAAATACCTACGAGAAAGTCGTTTTTTGCAAGAAAGTCAGCCCATTCGTCTGTAATCAGGGTGCCGTTGGTTTGCAAAGTGTTGTGTATTATTTTCCCGTCTGCATATTTCCGCTCGAATTCCAGAGCTTTTTTATAGAAATCCAAACCTAGGATCAGAGGCTCGCCGCCATGCCAGTTGAAAGTGACTTCCGGTACATCATTTGCGCCGATATATTCCTTGACGACAGTTTCCAGCATATCTGTGGACATGCGAGGCTCGTGTCCGCCGTATATCTCCGACTTGTCCAGATAATAACAATATTGGCAGTCGAGATTGCAAAGCGAACCGGCTGGTTTCAGCATGATATTGAAGGCTACCGGGCCGGATAGCCTGACTGCATCCTCCAATGACAATGTGTTCTCAAAAGGTTTCATGGCGGGTGTTGAATAATTTTTCTACTAAATTAAATAGTATTTTTCATATTCGCCAAATGCTTTTTTTCTGAGTGTCGGACAATTGGTTGTTTTCGTACAAATATGTCCATTTTTCGTATTTATACCATCAGGCTTTCTATATAAATTTGTAAAGACACATTAATAACAGTAGTCATGAATTTCAATAAAAAAATCGCATTGCCGGTTGCATTGCTTTCCACCATTCCTGCCGTAGCAGGTGTGGCCAAGGATAACAGGCCCAACATCATTGTTATACTTGTGGATGATATGGGTTATTCTGATCTCCAGTGCTATGGAGGAGAAGTCCAGACTCCCAACTTGAATTCTCTTGCGGAGAACGGCATCAGATTTACAAACTTTTACAACACGGCAAGAAGTTGCCCTACCAGGGCTTCTTTATTGACCGGATTATATCAGCACCAAGCAGGAATCGGCCGTATGACTTTCGATAATCATACGCCTGGCTATAGGGGAACATTATCCCGTGACGCTGTTACTATTGCCGAAGTCCTCAAGGGTGCAGGATACAATACTTCAATGGTGGGGAAATGGCATATTGCCGAAACCCCTCTGCGTGAAGACCAGAGAGATTGGCTTAATCATCAGGTGTTTCACGATACGTTCTCGGATTTGAGCAATTACCCTGTAAACAGAGGGTTCGATACTCATTACGGTATAATTTATGGCGTGGTAGATTATTTCGACCCGTTCAGTCTTGTCGAAGGTGAAGTCCCTATCAAGAATGTTCCTGAGGGCTATTATACGACGTGCGCTTTTTCGGATCGTGCGGCTGCTGATATCGACAGGCTTTCCGCAGAAGACAAGCCGTTCTTCATGTATCTGGCATATAATGCTCCTCATTGGCCTCTTCACGCATTGCCGGAGGATATTGAAAAATATAAGGATACATACACTTGCGGCTGGGAAGCTATCAGGAATGCCAGATATCAGCGTCAGTTGGAAATGGGGCTTTTCGGGGATGCTGAGGATTTCTTGTCCGAGCGTCAGTTCAAAGACAAATGGGAAAATAATCCTACTCAAGAATGGGATGCAAGAGCTATGGCCTGTCATGCTGCCATGATTGACCGCGTAGATCAAGGGATAGGGGAGGTCATTGATGCGCTCCGTCGCAATGGGGAATTGGATAATACATTGATACTGTTCATGTCAGATAATGGCTGTAGCAGTGAGGTGTGCCAAAATTATTCTCCGGGAGAGAACGACAGGCCGGACATGACGAGAGCCGGAGAAGAGATGGTTTATCCGAAAAACAAGGAAGTGCTTCCAGGACCGGAGACTACATATGCTTCTCTTGGAGCCCGTTGGGCCAATGTCGCCAACACTCCTTTCCGTTTCTGGAAGGCCAAGACCTATGAAGGCGGTATCTGTACTCCGATGATTGCTTATTGGCCAAAGGGTATAAGCAAAAAGGAGAAGGGAACATTCAATACTTCAAATGGTCATGTCATCGACATTATGGCCACATGTCTGGATTTGGCCCATGCCGAATACCCTTCCAAGTTCAAAGGACATGACATAATCCCGATGGAGGGAAAGAGTCTTGTTCCTGTTTTCAAGACTGGAGAACGTGTCGGGCATAAGTATATAGGCTTCGAGCATTTCTACGAAAGAGCACTCATTTCAGATGACGGGTGGAAGATAGTCCGTCCGGGGAATAAGGCAAAGTGGGAATTATACGACCTCAACAACGACCGTAGTGAGAAGCACAACCTTGCGGACCGGTATCCGGACAAATTGAAGGAAATGGTGGAAGCATATCGTGAGTGGGCTCATCGTTGTATGGTCGAACCTTATCCTGAACAGGTACATAAAAACAAATGACAATGAATGTCAGGACCTCATCCCAAGTCATTGGATTTTGTCCTCAAGTATAAATTCACTCTTGACGGGAAGGCGTATTCTGTTGAAGACAGGATGGTATTCAGGAACAGAATTTGCGATGATCAAGGCAATGGCGTGAAAATCAACAAGTGGGAGGGGTTTTAGCAGAGTTATGTCTAAAAGCTGATGCGGAGATACGCCAAATTGTTTTTTTTAACATTTGTCTGGGTGTTGTCCTTTCAATATGAAGGGGCGGCCCAGACAAATACCGTTATGGAGATCACCGTCATAGACGCCCTTACATCCGAGAAAATGGAGTATGTCACGGTTTCTTCAACCGATGCCAAGGGCGGAAAGATTGAAAGTTATGCCGTGTCTGATGCTGACGGGCATGTATGCTTCGAAGGTCTTGCTTCCGGCTCACATATATTGAAAGCAGAATTGCTGGGATACGAACCGGCTGACAAAAAGGTGGTACTGGGTAAATCTGGGGTCAGGCGCGATACACTGTATCTGAATCCGTTAAAAGAAGCCCTTGAAGCTGCTACGATATCTGCGGCAGGGAACAATATGGTCATCAAGAAAGATACCGTTGAGTACAATGCCGGTTCATACCTGATGACAGATAATGACTTGCTTGAGGATTTGCTGAAAAAACTTCCGGGCGTTGAAGTCGATGACGACGGCAAGGTCATGGTCAATGGTGAAAAGGTCAATAAGATAACAATAGGCGGAAAAACGTTCTTTCTGAATGACCCTAAACTAGCGACAAAGAATATTCCTGCCAAATACATCAAGAAGATAAAAGTCATTGAAAAGAAATCGGAACAGTCGGAGTTTACCGGAATTGATGACGGAGAAAGAGAAACGGTCATTGACCTGGATGTCGGAGATAAGATGGGCAAGGGCCTTTTCGGAAATATCATGGGCGGCGTCGGTCATGATGTCGCAGGGGGAGACTTCCGTTTTCAGGGTTCTGCATTTGTCGGACAATTCAATAAGAAAAGACAGTTGAGTCTGGTGGCAAATGGGAACAACACGAACAACAAGGCTGTTACCAATTTGTCAGGGAAAACGGTGAGTTCCGGCAATAATGGAGGCATCAGCACGTCGTACATGGCCGGGGCCAACGGCGCGTGGACTTTATTTGACGGACGGATGGATGTCGGCGGAAACTACGTCTTCAATGATGAAGATAATGTGGCTTCCCGGCATATCGAGCGAGTGTCCTTTCTGAAATACCGTAATTTGGAATATTCGTCTGATGAATATAATATCTCGGACAGTCATGGACATCGCATAGGTGGAAGATTGGAGCATAAATTCAACAAGAGCGCGTCAATCCTTTTCGAACCGTCCATTGATTTCGGAAAGAACATATCTTCCGGCAATTCCGTTTATTCGACGATGTCCGTCAATGAGACTGAAACATGGAAGTCAAACGACGGCTTCAGAGATAATTCTGCCGAAAGCAGCAATGTGTCCACTTCAGGGCGGTTCCTTTTTCGTCAGCGGTTGGGGCTGCCTGGGAGAACCATGACAGTCCTTGCACGATACTCTTTCAGGCGTAATGATGTAGATGGAACAAATTTCTCAAGGATAAGCAGTTATACTAAATCGGGGGAGAGCAAGGACTCTCTTTTGAATCAGACATATACAAGGGTCGCCGACAATGCGTCCGCTTCGGCGAAATTGACTTATACCGAGCCGTTGGGTTCCGGATTTTATGTGGAGGGGGATTATACTTTCAGCTGGTCTCACAACAACTCTGAGAAGAAGACATTTGACGACGGCGAAAGATTTAATCCGCTGTATTCTAATGAAGTGCGGAGCGCTAGCCGCAGCAGCAGGTTCAGTGCCAACTTGAGGTATCAGAAAGGGAAGACAAAGGGACAGCTTGGAATTGCTCTTGTTCCAATACATTTCTCGAATGAAACCGTCAGGCGCGGACAGCCATATGAGTTGAATACCAATGTCTTCAACTGGGCACCGCAATTCTCTTTTTCGACAGATCCTTCTGATAATCTCAGTGCGCGTCTTACATATTTCGGCCGTTCGGAACAACCTTCGACATCAGATCTGATGCCGGTGCCGGACGTGGGAAATCCGCTTAATGTGAAGATGGGCAATCCGTATCTGTCGCCATCTTTCAACCATGCCGTCAAGAGTGTTTTCAGATGGAGTAAAAAGAAGCAGTTCATCGCGTTGAATTTCAGGGCGAACGTGAATGTCATTCAGAATCCTGTCGTGACGGCATTGTGGTATGGGACCAATGGCGTGCAATATTCTATGCCTGTCAATGGACCTGTATCTTGGAATACGAATGTCTCATTGACTTTCAACGCCCCCTTGGTAAAGGGGAAGCTGTCGGTGACCAATTACTTGAATGTGACGGCTTCTTCCCGTGAATCGTATGTCGGCAGTGAAAAAATCAATCTTGATGCGTATTATGATGGCGGGACATTTGATTTTGACAAATTTCACGAGGACAACAAGAATATAACGGATTCCGATTCTTTTTCCCGGAACAAGACCACCGGACAGGGATTGAATGAAAGAATATCATTGAGGTATCACTCCAAGTCATTTGAAGCGATTCTAGGGGTAAGGACCAATGCCAGGTTTGCATGGTATTCCATAAAGGACAGGCACACCTCCACGTGGAACAACAATCTGAATGCTTCTGTAAACTATAATTGGCGTAGGGCAGGACTTGCATTCGATTCCCAATTCAGTTACAATTGGTACAATGGGTATTCGAGTGCATTGGATGATGAGTTTTTACTGAATGCGAGATTGAGCAAGGTGATGTTCAAGAAAAAGGTCACAGCGGCCATAAGTGTCACGGATATCCTGAATCAAGTAAAATCTATGATGGTTACGGACAATGCCAATCAGCATAGGGAAGTGCGTTCCAATTCTCTCGGAAGATATATTATCGGAACTTTGACGTGGCGTTTCGGAAAAGGTTATGGCGGCAGACAGCGTTGACCGTCATGCCGCCATTCGGCTATTCCGCAAACAGATAGTTGTGGTCGTACCTCTTGAAATGGTATCTGTGTCTCGGGACAGGAATCGGATCGTTGAGTCCGATTTCCCATTTCAGAAGTTCCTGCATCATCTCGGCTTTCTTTTCAAGATATTTCTTCGAGCCGAAGAGGTTGTCCATCTCTGAAGGGTCTTTCTTCATGTTGTACAGCTCTCCCTTTCCATGCATGTCCATGACAAGTTTCCAGTCTCCTTTTCTGACCATGCTGATGGTACCGCTCTGGCTCCAGGTGTTGAGCTCGTCGAAGAAAAGTCCGTTCTTTCGCATTGAACCTTCCTCTATATAGTCTGTACGGTCCTCCTTAGTGATGTACTGGCCGCCGAAACCGGCTTCCGAAATGATGCTTGAGAATTCTTCTCTAGGATAGTTCCTTCCGGCAAGCATCTCCGTAAGGCTTCTGCCCTGCACTCCCTGCGGAATCTCCATCCCCATCTTTTCACAGGCGGTAGGCATGATGTCCACTATTGAAATGTGATCAGCCCTTTCTCCTGATTTCGCGACACCGTTGCCGAACCATACCATCGGAATCCTGGTGATGGCGTCCACAACTCCTGCACCTTTCTTCATCAGTCCGTATTCTCCTGCATAGTCTCCATGATCGGAGGTGATGACGAATGTGGTGCTGTCATATTCCCCAAGAGCCTTCACGCCGTCCACGAACCTTTCCATCTGGTCGTCCAGAAGTCTTATCATGCCCATGTAATTGGCTCTGAGCCGGTCAATGTTCTCGCTGAATCCTTTGTGCCCTTTGCTCATCATAGTGTATAGTTGACGAAACTTCTCGCCCTTGATGTCCAGCGCTGTGGAATCCGTCCTCGCAGGCGGAATCTTGCCGTCGAACATAGAGAAGTAAGGCTCGCAGACTTGATATGGGTTATGCGGCTCCGGGAAAGAAAGTATCATGACGAAAGGCTTCTCATCCCCATGTTCCTTTATCCATTCCAGAGCTTTGGTGACCATCCTGTATGGAATCTGGTGCTCTACACCATATGGCGACGGCTTCATTGAGGCATAGAAGGATGTTTTCTCAAGAAATTCGTCGAATCCGCGGTCTTCATCTGAAGCTCCGTCCTTTGGCCCCTCCTCTCCAAGATGATTGAAAGGAATCCACCAGTCTGCACTCTCCTTGGTCATGTATGTGTGGTTCTTCCCGACCAGGATTGTCTGATATCCTGCTTCTTTCGCCACGGTGAAAAGGTCCTTTCCGAAAAATGCGTCATCAATGTTATGGTTGGAGTCGGCTCTGGTATATCTCGGGAATCTGCCTGTCAGCATTGAAATCCTTGCCGGGGCACTTGCCGGGCAAGATGTATAGGCATGACTGAACCATGCTCCCTCCTGCCCCATCCTGTCTGCGAACGGGGTAAGGTCGAGAGGGTATCCTTCCCGTTCCGTAAGGTCTGCCCGCTGCTGGTCTGTCATCATTATTACGAAGTTCGGCTTCTGCGCATTGAGCGATACTGCCTGACCTATTGAAAGAGCTGCTAAAGATGCTTTTACGATATTGTTCATGGTAGTGTTTTTTAGAATTTTTGAACTTCCTCGGCTCCTGGCTCCGCGTATGCAGGATCTATTGCGCGGATAAAGACGTCGTTTTTAGTGATAGTCACCTCAAGCGGGACAAGAGTCGTTCCGACAGGATTGATGGTATAAGCATTGTCGCTGAGATCCCGGGTCCGTGCCTCTTCTCTTGAGACGGGAGGAACATTCGCGTTGTAAAAGGCAGTGCACCACCACCTGCCCTGCTTGTCCATGAAAGGTGTGCCGTGCCCGAGATAGCGTCCTGCGAATCGTCTTTCGCTGTAAGGGCCTGTTACCTTGTCCGCTGTGCAGTAGTAGAGATTGTATGTGCCGTGGCGTCCTGTATCCGTGGACCATGCGGTGCCGAACAGGACATATTTTCCGCCGATTTTCTTGATTGTACATCCCTCGTGGCCGATTCTTCTGTTTGCCGGGAATATGTTGACAGGATCTGCCGCGAGACCGGAAAAATCTTTCTTGATTCCTGCCATTTTTGTATTCCCCCAAATTAAATACCACGTTCCGTCATCATCTTTGAACAATGAAGGGTCATGTTTTCCTAAAAAATCTTGGAACGGGGCTTCGTGCCAAGGACCTTTAATGTCAGAACCGTCGCTTGTCAAGAGCTCGCTGACACCTTGTGGGCATTTGACCATCAGCCATTTGCCGTTATCCCAGTGAAGCTCGGGTGCCCATACGAATTTGTTGTTGGGCGCGGAGGCGGCATGAGCCGCGATTTGGTCATTATTCCAAATCTCACCAACATAGGCCCAGTTCGTCAATTCGCGGCTTTTCCATACTCTTACAGTGTTGCCGACAATGCTGGAACGGCCCAGGCCGGAATTGAACAAGTCCGCTGTCTCCCGCGGGTCACCTTTACTGGTGGTGGTTCCGGTGAGGTAATAAAAGTTGTCAGGTCCTAGGACTATGTATGGGTCCCTTATCCAACCTGGTTTTACCAGGACTGCCTTGTCGTGACCTTTAAGTTGATTTTTAATTATTTCCGCCCTGTTGTGAAACGGCTTGTCCATCTCCCCGCCCTTGTCTCCCTGCGCTTTCATCCATTTGAGCAGTTCTGCTTTCATTTCGGCAATTTTTGCCTGGTATTTCTTCTCACCGGCGAGATTATGCATCTCCCAAGGGTCTTTCTTCAAGTCGTAGAATTCCACTGCAGGACGGGTGACGAAGCGGTCGATTAGCTCCTGTGAGTGTTTGTCCGTTTCCGCTGACAGGAGCCATGCCGGCCATACGTTTGTCGGACCGCCTTCCGTCCTCATGAGATGTTTTTCATAATAATCTTCATTCGGAGTAAGATTCAATATGAGTGCATATCTGTCATCCCTGATGCTTCTGATAGGATATGGCGTCCCCTCCGGAATGTTGTTGTGAATTCCGAATGCATATTTTCTGGATTTGTCGGATTCCCCATAGAGACAATTCTTGAAACTGATGCCGTCCAGTTCAGGACGAGGATCTCCTCCGGCGATGTCCAGGAATGTCGGTAAAAGGTCTTCATATTGAACAATGGCATTGCTGGTTGTCCCCGCTTTGATTCTTTTCGGATATCGTGCGAACAAGGCGCTGTGGACTCCAGGATACCATAATGTCCATTTTCCTCCGGGTAATTGAGGCCCTTGCTCCCCGAGAAACATGACGATGGTGTTGTCCAGTTTCCCTGTCTCTTCAAGCATCTGGTAGACCGAGCCTACCTCATTGTCCAGAGCACGTATCTCCGCGAGATATTTGCAGAAGATTTTTCTCATTTCAGGGCTGTCTACACAGTTTTCCGGCATTATTAGCTTGTCCGGGTCGAATTCGTCCGGATTCCCCCATGTCCATGGTGCGTGAGGGTTTATGCTGCAGACATATAGGAGGAACGGGTCTTGTCCCTCCTGCACCCATTTCCTTATTCCATCAACTGAATAGGCGGCAGTCTTGCTCGTACAGCCGACGGTGAAACCGGATATTTCGTCAAACAGATATACATCTTTCGTGACCGGATGGTCTTTTCCCGTGCGTCCGACTCTGTATCCTTCCTCAGGCATATACTCGTTCACTGTCTTTGTCCCGTAGTAAGTGTCGCGGTGGTTCGAATATGAGCCGTTCCTTACAGGATAAAGTCCTGTGTACATTGATGCGCGGATAGGAACGCTCATTGCCATCGAGGCGTAGCAGTGATTGAAACTGATGCCTTCCTGTGCAATCCTGTCAATGTTAGGCGTATGAATATTCCGTCCTCCCAGAAAACTGATTTCGGAAGAAAGCAAGTCGTCAGCAACGATTACTACGATGTTCGGCCTTTCATCGCTGCCGTCAGTTCCCTTGTCCTGTGCGACAGCCATCTCCGGAATCAGTGGAGCTGCAATTGTCGCGGCTTTTACAAAATTTTTCAGCATGGAATCTATTTTTTTTGTGTTATCAGTCTATTCTTTAACGAAAGGCAAGAGCCTATTCGAGTTTCATGGTGATATTGTCAATCCATATGTTGCCTTCGAGTGAATCACCTACATAAAAGCATAGTTGCTTTTGTCCGGCTTTGATCGGAATGTCGCTCAAGGAGATGGTGCCGTCTGTCGGGCCATTGCACGCCGTTGCTATTGATGATACTGCAAGCAGTGAAGCTCCAAAATATAAGTTATTATGTTTCATAATTGTTATGTGCTATTATCGGTTGCATGGTCTTGGCGCCCCTCTTATGGAGAAAATGTAACTATGACAAATATATTGATTGTTATGACGCAGATGGCACAAACCCGTGCCAAAGAAGTCCGAAATTTTCTTAAATTTGTGCAAATCCCGAAATTATGAAAACATCATTGAAATTGGTAACGGCATGGGTGTGTCTGGTGGCTTCTGTATGGTCTTGCGGCTTGCGTCAGCGCGAACCGCAGGGAGACTGGTATACTAATCCCGTCTGCAAAGGGCTGGATAACGACGGCTTCTACCTATATGAGGGCAAGTACTATATCCTTCAGAATAATGGAGGAAGTATATATATTCAAGCTGTCGAGGACCCTTCAGACGCGGAATTTGCAAAAATGAAAGTGGCCGTGGAAATGCAGAATGAATACGGGCTTACCCACTTGTGGTATCCGCAGATTACGCGGATTGGCGGCAAATGGTATATATACGTTACTGCTGATGACGGAAATACGGATAATCACAAGATGTATGTCCTGGTCAATGATAATGAAAATCCTCTGGATGGGAAGTTCCAAATGTCAGGGCGTTTGAAGACGGACGCGAATGACAACTGGGCCATTCATGGTCATGTGTTTCAATATCGGGGCCAGCTGTACATGGTTTGGTCAGGTTGGCAATCCAAGCGTGTTTATGCGGAGCGCCAGAGCATCTACATATCCGGGATGAGTGACCCTGTTACACTTTCCGGGAAACGTGTCATGATATCTGCTCCTGAGCATGAGTGGGAACAGCAGTGGATTCAGCGCGATGGCGGCAGTCCCGTACGTTATCCTGTGTTTGTAAATGAGCACCCGTGCTTCTTTTCAAATGACAAGACCGGCATGATATATATTTTTTATTCCGCAAGTGCGCACTGGACTGCGTATTGCTGCATCGGGGAACTTTATGCAGATAAAGATGCCGATCTCTTGGACAGCGCATCATGGCACAAGCTCGCTCATCCTGTTTTTTCTGAAAACCGTGAAGCTGAAATATATGGACCTTCCGCACCTGTCTTCATATCATCTCCCGATGGAAAACGGACATACTTGATATACTCGGCTACCGATACGGATAAGTCGGGTCATCATAGAGCGCTATATATGCAGCCTATTTCATTTTCGCCGGAAGGACATCCTGAATTGGGAAAGCCCGTTCCGCGAAATGTCAAGCTTCCTCGTGTTTCGTCAATGAGCCCACATATTTAGTGGGGGAGACACCATACTTTTTCTTGAAGCATAGTGAAAAGTAAGCGAGGGAATTGAATCCGACTTCTTTATAGACCTCGCTTGCCAGATATTTGCCGTCACTGAGCATTTCTGCAGCGCGCTGAAGTTTGAATTCCTTCACAAAATCATTAGGGGAGACTCCTGTCAATGTCTTCACCTTTCTGTAGAAAGAACTTTGGCTCATAAACATGTCCTCCGTAAGATTCACCAGACTGTAATCTACGTCTGAGAGATGTTTTTCCAGTTCTTCTTTCATTTTGTTCATAAAATCCGAATCGCTCTTGGTGATTTTTGAGATTTTTGAAGGATGAACAATAGGAAGGCCTCTGTAGAACTCTTTAATCTTCTGTCTGTTGCTGATTATTGAACGGACTTTTGTTACCAGGAGGTCCGGAGAGAATGGTTTCTCGATATAATCATCTGCGCCATATTTCAAGCCTTTTATCTTGTCTTCTACAGATGCTTTTGCAGTAATCAAGATAATCGGAATGTTTGAATATCTCGGATCTGTTTTCAAAAACTCGCAAAACTCATATCCGTCCATTTCCGGCATCATGATATCGCTTAATATCAGGTCGACAGGCTCTTTTCCAAGAATATCGATACCTTCTTTTCCATTGCCGGCTTGTATTACGTTGTAACTGCTCTTCAACATCTCTGCAATCATCCTCCTCAAGTCTTCATTATCATCAATGACCAGGATGGAGGTTTCCTCTATGCTGATTGGTGTCGGGGTGTCCCCGGATGATTCTTTTCCGGTTTCTTGAGCCAATGATCTTTCACCAGGGATTTTGACCACGAATGTAGTCATGTCGCTTTCGGGATCAATTGTGATTG
>ERZ1026776.1631-NODE-1631-length-12223-cov-4.252712_pt1 | contig 12223 bp, 7 predicted proteins | sample MGYA00380125_ERZ1026776 | MGnify/ENA primary metagenome ERZ1026776 (study PRJEB33269, sample SAMEA4719761) | human gut metagenome | biome: human-associated habitat; feature: organic feature; material: feces | place: Cameroon | collected 2013-10 ... | reverse complement strand
TGATAGCCTTACGGTCATCGTCCGAAGGCTTGAACAGATACCAGTTCCGGGCAGCAGAAAGAGAGCTTCTGCCCTCGGGCGGCAAGTTTTTTTCAGAGCTCTGCCCACCTTACTTGTTTTTTCCAAATAGCAATAGTATAATAAATGCAATTTCATTCGTTTTTTTCTCCGTTTATTCAGCCTCGCAAGTCATCAGGAGATAAATGCCATGGACCCTTACGATCACAGTGATCTGCACCGGACCGAACAGGTGCGTCAGCAGCGGCATGCCCGGCGGCAGAAACACTGGCAGCAGATTCAGGCTCTTTGGAACAAGATCACAACCTTCCACCGGCGCAGCAACCAACGCTTTTCTCACCGCTGGTCAGACGGCATGTTCACCACTGCTGCCGTTGGTGCGATTTTTCTGGTAGCAGCCATCATGCTCTGGCTGCCCTCCTACCTTGGTATGGCTAACGATGGCACGGTGACACGCACTATGCAGAATGCGGGGCTCTCATACCTAGAGGCCGATGCCTCCAATGCCAACGATTATTTCACCCGGGTGTACCAAACCCACTACGCTGGTGCCGATGACCATTCCTTCCAATTGGTGCTGCTGCAGTTGGCCCGCGGCCTGGATAATCTATTCACCCACGATCGGTTGTTTGATATCCGTTTTCTCTCCATACTCTATGTATTGTTGGCGCTGCCCGGGTGGGCCATGTTGGTTCACTCCATTGTGAGGCGGGCGGATGCTTTTGTGGAAAAATGCGTGCTGTGCGTGTTGTGCGTGCTGGTGTTCGCCGATGTTTCCTACCTGACATACTTCAATTCACTGTACCCGGAGGCCATTTACCAGATTGGTCTTTCCTATCTGTTCGGCGGCTGCATGATGCTGCAGCAGCGTTCCCGATTCACACCACTGCATTGGCTAGCTCTGGTGACAGGTACCTTGCTGCTGTGTACCACCCGCAGCCACTGCGGTGTAGTTGGTTTTGTGGCTGCTCTGTTTTGCATCGCACAGCTTCGGCTCAGCGAGCAGACCATTGGCCGGGCCGGGGCTGCTGTGGCAGCGGCCGCCGTGCTGCTTGGCAGTTTCTGCAGTTTTGCCTTTGTGGAAACGGATTTTGATGTCACCAGCAAGGTACACGCCATGACGCGGGGCGTGCTGCTGCAATCGGCCGACCCGGACAAGACGCTGCAGGAGTTCAACATCAACGGCTCCTACGCCCTGCTGACGGATGCCTCTCTGTACGATGCCTGCACGTTGACTGAGGAATCGGAATATTACTTACAGCATGGGTTTCTGGATCAGTACACCACCACCGACATTGCCGTGCACTATTTGCGCCACCCGGGCGCACTACTTTCCATGCTGGACCTGGGTGTACGCTCTGCCACTGATTTGCGCCGCACTTACTGCGGCAACTACGAACGCACTGTTGGAATGCCTGCTCAAGGCCGCAGCATCTTTTTTGCAGCTTACAGCATCTTCAAATCCCGGTCGCTGCCGCACACCATTGCCTTCCCACTGTTGTTAGTCGTCGTATGTGCGGTTTTATCTCGTAGCGGCTGGTGGCGGCAAAAAGATCCCGACCGATTTTATTACGTTTACTTCTGCACCACAATGGCCGCAGCCGCCATTGCGATAGCGCATCTGACCGAGGTGATCTGCCTAAGCGGTGATGCGCAATTGACCCAATACAACTTTATAGCCGGTTACAGTCTGGATTGCCTGTTGCTATTCACGGCAGCAGAGCTGCTGCACAGGTTGAACATTTTGGAAGAAACGCAGGTGAACCGCAAATGAACAAGATAGAAATGGCCCCTGTACGGGCACTACAGGAAAATCTTGCCATTCGCCGCAGCAGCAGTCTGATACAAGACATCGGGCTGTTGATATACCTGTTCACCCTGATGGCAGCAGCATTGACGATATCCTTCAGCGGTGATCATCAGACCGAGTATCTCGTCATGTTTGCCGTAATGGGTGCTTCGGCTTTGCTGGCCGCCTACCGATTCCGATATCTTTCCGCCGGGCTCACCGGCCTGCAGATTTTGACCTTCACGATCTACACCCTATTCCAGTCGCTGGTGCATAGCGTCTCCATCCGGCCGCTGGACTATGTGTGGGTATTCCTACCGCTGTTCTCGTTGGCCGGAATGCAGCTGTTCACCCATGAGATGTATAAAATGGAGCAGACCAATGAGGAACTCAACGAGCAGATGGAGTCTGTGGTGTTGCTGGATTCCCTGACTGGTTTGTACAACCTGCGTGCGCTGTACATCGATCTACAGCGACAGATGGCCTACTGCACCCGTAACAAAGAGCCCATCTGCCTTATGGTCATACGGCTGCGATACTCCGATGAACTTCACACCCTGCTGCAGCAGCACCATTACAAGCAGCTGGTGCAGAGGCTGGGTGAATTGCTTTCCAATACGGTACGCATTGAGGATCGCTGCTACACAGTGGACCCGCAAACTGGTGAATTTGCTGCGCTGCTTACCTGCAATAAGGCCGGTGCTGCCTTTGTGCGTAAGCGCATCGAAAGTGCCTGTGCCCAGCGGGATGCATTTTCCGGTATCGTGGACAATGCTATCCGGGTAGATCTGCGCATTGCCTGCGTGGAGTATGAAGAGGGAATCAGCAATGCGATCGAATTCAAGCACAAAGTGGACAGTGAGTTACAGTATGACGTATAAAGGCCGTTTTTTCCTGTTCACACTGCTGCTGTGCACCCTTTTGTCCGTGCATGCTGCAGCGGCGCAGCAGCATTTACCCGGTGAGGCAGATATCCTGCTGCTGCATGATGAGCAGCTTTCGGATGCGCAGCTTGACAACCTGCGTCTGCTGGCCGATGCGGCCACCGCACTGGGCAAAAGCATGGAACTGGGTACCCCCGTCCAGGCCAGCGGTCGATACAGCCGATATGCGCTGATTATTTGCTATGACTTGCAGCCGGATGCGGCTTTGGCCCGCACCCTGACCCGCAGCAATGCAAAGCTGCTCCTTTTGGGCGGGGAGTTGTTACCGGATTGCCTGCAGACTGTTGCCCCGGACCTGACCGTGCACGCTGTGCAGCGGCAGGAAACCAGCGGCGTGTTGCGGTTCGATTTTGCAGGACAACAGAGCTACCAGGCTATCGTCCCACTGGCCCAGCCCCTTTACACCACCGACACGGAATATAAAAGCGGCACACTGGAAGCCGATGGACAGGAATACCCTTTTTGTATGCAAAGCAGAGGCATTCGTTACATTCCTCTGGTCGACTTCACCTCCGACTTAGCCCGTGCCGCCCTGATGTGGGAACTGGACGTCTGGCTGTGGGATTACAGCGGTCTGCCTCCGCAGAAAGGCCAATATTGGGTGCTGGACGAGGTATATCCTTATATGCCCGCCCAGCAGTTGCTGGATCGGGTGCAGGTGTTAGTGGATGCCAACATTCCTTTCGTAATCTCGGTGATGCCGCTGTACCAGAACTCGGACTTTCCCGCCATGCAGCAGTTCTGTGAGGTGCTGCGCTATGCGCAGGCTAATGGCGGGGCTGTCATTCTTCATACACCCATCTTGCGCGGAACCGTCACAGATTGGAATGCCTTCAACACCGCCGTAACCACTGCTGTGACCAACCTCACAGCGCAGGGCGTGTATCCATTGGGCTTTGATGTACCCTACAGTTGGACTTGGGCTTCAGATGCCCTGGCTTGGATGAAGCGCAGCCGCACCATCTTTGTGCATCCGGACACCGCAGCTTCTGACTTCACTCGCGATACCACCCAGAATCTGCTCTACTATAACTACAATGCACTGGTACTGCCAGCACTTTCGCTCGATGATGGCGGCGAGAACAGCATCCTGCAGTTTTCCGCTGCCCAACGGGTAGCCGCCAGTATCCCTCTGGAACAGCTGCAGGTTCTTGTTCAGCAGCTGCAAAGCGATCACTGCCCCTATTACAACCTGTGGGACAGCGAACAGTCTGTCTGGGCCGATAACTTTCACCTGAGCTGGAAAAATGGGGCCCTGACAGTGAACGATGTGCTGTGCAGTTTGGCCTACACCCCGCAGCCCGCCCCGGAGCATTACAATTACCAGCGCAACATTCTTAAACGTTTTACCGTCAGTATCCAGAATGAAAGCCACTTTCTTATTTTTCTGGTGGCAGTGGTAACATTGCTGTTCCTTCTAATGATTTTGTATGCACGGCGGCGGCAGCGTCTGCATTTTCTGTACCGCATGCCAGAGACTGCTGCGCCGCCTGCGGGCAGTTCTGCTGGAGCCCATGCCGCACCCAGCCGCTTTTTACGCTGGGATAAAGGAGGAAAACACAGATGTCACTGATCGACGGCCTTTCTTTATATGCCATCTGTGCGATCTGGTCGCTGATGATCCTGAATGTGGTGCTCTCCATCGGCGGGTTTATCCACTATATGCGTTGTGAAAAAGACGGCGGCCATGTCCCCCTGCGGGAGCCCCCAATGGTCAGCATTTTGGTGCCTGCTCACAACGAGAGCATCGTAATTTCCCGCACAGTGCGAGCCCTGTTACAGTTTGATTATCCGCAGGATAAATATGAGATCATCGTCATCAACGACAACTCCACCGATGACACGGAACAGAAATTGCAGAATATCCAGCGTGAGTTCCCGGACCGGCGGCTGATGGTGGTTTCCACCGATAACGTAGTGGGCGGCAGCGGCAAATCCAACGCCCTGAACATCGGCTTCACCCTCTCCAAGGGCAGTGTTATTGCCATTTACGATGCCGACAACACCCCGGAGCCCCAGGCACTGCGCATTCTTGTGGAAAATCTGATGGCTGATCCAAAGCGTGGCGCTGTCATCGGCAAGTTCCGTACCCGCAACCGTAATGCCACCATCCTTACCCGCTTTGTCAACATTGAGACACTGGCTTACCAGTGCATGAATCAAGCCGGCCGGTACTTTTTCTTCAAGCTTTGCACGATTCCCGGGACCAACTACGTCATCCGGCGCAGCATCATTGAAGAAATCGGCGGCTGGGACCCCAAGGCTCTTTCGGAAGATACTGAAATCAGTTTTCGGCTCTACCGTATGGGTTATTACATCCAGCACATGCCCATGGCGGTGACCTGGGAGCAGGAGCCTCACCTTCTGCCGGTGTGGTTCCGCCAGCGCACCCGCTGGGCCAAAGGCAATCTGTATGTGCTGGTCAAAAACTTCAAATACGCCTTTGATCCAACCGCCGGCAAAATGCGGCTGGATGTGATCTATTATCTCATTGTTTACCTGATGATGCTCTCGGCCTTGGTCATTTCGGATACAATTTTCTTCACCGGCATTCTTGGTTTTACTCATGTGACACTGGGTGGCTTTTCCACCCTGCTGTGGCTTATGGCAATTCTGGTGTTCGTGGTGAATATCATGCTCACTCTGGTCACTGAAAAAAACGAGTTTTCGTTAGAGTCTGCTCTTTTGGCCTTGCTGATGCTGTTCACATACTCCAAGCTGTGGGTGTTCGTGGTGGTGCATGCGCTCTGGCTGAGCATCTCGGATGCGGTCAATGGCAAACAGGTGGTGTGGGACAAGACCGTGCGCTACGAAGAAAAAGCCTCGGACGAAGCCGATGATGCTGCCCTGGAAGAGATGATTCACACCGGCCATCACCACCGGTAAAGCAATGCTTTGGTTTTGGGAAAGGAGAATCCCTATGGTGCGATTCAAACAGATGGCTTCGGCGGGTCTGTGCCTGCTACTGCTTGCCTCCAGTGTGCTGCCCCTCAGGGCAGCCGCCACGGCTCTGTCTCAAGAGGACCCTGCGGTCTCCGCTGCGGCGGACACTACCGAGCCTACCGTACCCGAGGCCGAGGATACCGTACAGCGCACTTCCAGCGATGAATTGATGGATGCCGTGCTCAGCACTGACCCTGCGGATGCCGCTTCGCCCATTACGGCACAGCCCCAGTACCCGGAGGCCCCTTATGTACAGGAATTCAACTACAGTGCGGACGTTGTGTTCAGCGGCATTTTTGATACCGACCAGTTCTACTTCCGGCTGCGCAACTACTGGAAGGTGCAGTACGCCTACGCCCGGGTGCAGTTCACCCTGAGCCAGCTCATCGGCGATGGCCCTGCCTCGCTGACTTTCTCGGTGAACAACAAGCCAGTCTACTCCTGCAAAGTATCCTACAACGAGGGTCGGGAGCAAATTGTATACGTGCCCATTCCGGTCAGTATGCTGAATGTGGGTTACAACAGCTTTGGCATCACCGGTTATGTGCGCATCTACGATGAAGAGGGCTGCATCGATGATTTGAGCGGTGCCAACTGGGTGCGGGTGGAAGACAGCTCCTCGGTGGCCGTTGGCTATGACGTCGCGGACAGCCAGAACCTGCTCTCATGGTATCCCTACCCCTATCTTTCCACCACCGACTCTTCCGGCAGCCACACTGCTGTGGCTGTCTCAGATGCCATGGATGAGACTGAGCTGGCCGCTGCCTTGCTGCTGCGGGCCGACCTCTCGGCAGAGACCGGCAGCGAAGACGCCATCACTCTCACCACCATCAGCCAGGCCGCTTCTGCTCCCAAAAAGGTAGTTGTGAGCTTACTGAAAAATCTGCCCGCCGCATACAGCAGCCTGTTGCCCGCAAATGCCGGTACACTGACTGACCGCGCCCTGCTGCTGTGCACCGGCACCGGCGATGACAGCACGCTGCTAATTGTCTCGGCGGACGGCAGCTGCCTAATGGAAGCTGCCATGCTGCTGGTAGACGACACCCGTGTGTCGCAAGAGACCACCTCACTGACTTATGTAGCCAAAGATGCTTCCCAACTGATGCAGGATGCTCTGGCCTATAGTGATAACAATGCTACTTACACGCTCAACAGCCTGGCAGGCGGCGGCTTGAGCTATGTAGGCCCCTTCCACCAGAAGCAGACCATCTACCTGCCCTTTTCCGGTGGCTATGTGCTGTCCGGCACGGGAAAGATCGACCTTGCTTTTCGCTACAGTGAAAATCTGGATTTTGAGCGTTCGCTCATCACGGTGTATTGGGGTGATACCCCCGTGGCCAGCAAAAAGCTTACCAAAGAAAACTCTGGCGGCGACACGCTGAGCTTCGCACTGCCCGCCGATGTGCTAGGTGCTACAGCCGGCAGCCTCCAAGTCGCATTCGATCTGGAACTTCCGGACCTGTTCTGCACGCCCCGCATGGACGAGATGCCTTGGGCCTATGTGGCAGAAACGTCTACCTTCTACCTGCCGGTAGGCAAAACCGGCACCCTCTCCTTTGATAACCAACCTGCACCTTTTGAGCTGAGCAACCGGTTCAACGAACTCACCGCCGTGATTCCAGATGCCATTACCCCCACCGAGCTGAACACTCTGGGGCAGGTGGTCGCTTTGTACGGCGTGAACATCAGCGCCTATGGCAGCATTCAGGTAGTGCGAGCCGGGCAGTTCGATGCGGACAACACGGATCGTAATCTCATCGTACTGGGCACATACCGGGATAACGCGTTACTCCGCGCCCTAAATGATCAGCTCTCGTTCCAGTACACTGCCGATGGCACCCGGTTTGCCAGCAACAGCAGCCAACTGCTCTCGGATGACTTTGCTTCCCGCATTGGTGTGATGCAGTTGCTGCATTCACCTTATGGCGAAGACCGCGCCCTGCTGGCCGTATGCACCGTGGACGATGCTGCCATGGTCCAGCTGGGCAGCTATCTGCAGAAGGACTCCAACACATGGAAATTGGCCGGGGATGCCGTGCTGCTGGACACCAACAGTGAGATACGCACCTACCAGTTCCTCAACGCCCCCACTACCCAAACCCCGAGTCTGAAGCAGTTCATTCAGCACAACAAGGACACTGTGCTGTTTGCAGTGGTGGCCGTCGCTGCAATGCTGCTGTTGCTTTTGGCAGTCGTTCTCATTCTCATCCGTATTTATCTTGCACGCCGAAAAGAAAAATAAGGAAGATAGAATATCATGGAACAGTCTAAAAAAATACTGCTTGTGTTTGGCACCCGCCCCGAAGCCATCAAAATGTGTCCCTTGGTGCTGGAGCTTGCACGCCGCCCGGTGTTCCGGCCGGTAGTATGCGTCACTGGCCAGCACCGTGAGATGCTGGACCAGGTGTTGGAATGCTTCGGCGTTGTACCGGACTACGACCTTGCCATCATGCAACCGGGGCAGACATTGTTTGACATCACTACCCGCATTCTGAACGGCCTGCGCCCTATTCTGGAACAGGAAAAGCCGGATGCGGTGCTGGTTCACGGCGATACCTCCACCGCATTTGCGGCGGGGCTGGCTGCCTTTTACCTGCAGCTGCCCATCGGCCATGTAGAAGCCGGGCTTCGTACTTACAATATTGCCTCTCCCTTCCCGGAAGAATTCAACCGTCAGGCCGTGGATGCTTTTTCGCACTGGTACTTCGCCCCCACCCAGACGGCTCGCCAAACCCTGCTGCAGGAGAACAAAGACCCGAAAAAAATCTTTGTTACCGGCAACACCTCCATCGATGCACTGCACCAGACCGTGCGGACCGGCTATACCCATCCCGATCTGGACTGGGCCAAGGCGGGCGGAGCCCGCTTTGTGCTGCTCACCGCCCACCGGCGTGAGAACCTAGGTGCCCCCATGCGGCACATCTTTCAGGGAATCCGCCGCGTGTTGGACGAACATCCCGAGGTTCGGGTACTGTACCCTATTCACAAAAACCCGTTGGTACGCCAGACAGCGCAAGAAGTGTTTGGCGATGAGAGCCGTCTGCGCCTGATCGAGCCGCTGGACGTACTGGACTTTCATAACTTTATGGCGGCGGCAGACCTGATTCTGACTGACAGCGGCGGCATTCAGGAAGAAGCTCCTGCGCTTGGAAAGCCAGTACTGGTGCTGCGCGACACTACAGAACGTCCCGAGGGCGTGGCTGCCGGCACCCTGCAGCTGGTTGGTACTACAGAAGAGGGCGTTTATACCGCCTTCCGAGCTCTGCTGGATGACCCTGCTGTTTACCATCGCATGAGCAAGGCTGCAAATCCTTACGGTGATGGTACCGCCAGCCGTCAGATTGCAGACATTTTGCAGGCTGAACTGGCACAGAAAGTGTGAACCATGAACACAAGGCGGACCTTTTTGCAGTCACAACAGAATCTAGTGGCAGCAAGTATTGCATTGTTGATTTTTCTGACAAGTCTGCTGTTCCTGCTGCAGCCCCCTCGCCCAGGTATGCTGGACACCGGTCTATATGACCGCATCCTGCCGCAGCTGGGTCTGGAACGCGGCAGCCTTGCCGCGCCAAAGACAAACTTCACCCAGCCCAATGAACAGTTCGTCATCAGTCGGTTTCCTTGGAGCGGCATACTGCAGCTGACATCTGCCCCCAGCCTTGTGTATCCGGCGGCGTTGGTCAGCGTCCTGTGCAGCGCCGTTCGTCAGCCTTTTTCCACACCGGTACTGGCGGTAGTGTTGGCCGCATTGCTTGCTCTGGCTGAATTCTGGCTCATCAAATCGCTGTATGCACTGGTGGGCGGCTGGGGCGTACTGGCTGGCGGACTGTGGGGTACAGCGGTATTGTGCGGTAACTACCTGCTGTATTTCAATGCTTTGTACCCCGCCGCCATGTTTCTTGTCTCCTTAACCGCCTTTGCTGCAGCGGTGTTCCGCTGCATTGCCCTGATGCGGATGCCGCAAAGTCATCTCTGGGCAGGCTTTCTGCCTGTCTGCGGGGCAGCACTGTGCCTGCTCACTGCGTCCGAGATTTCCTGCATGCTGCTGGTGCCGGTGCTGGGCATCCTGCTGTGGTTGGGACTGCGGGCTGCAGCCCGCAGTCCACGGGTGCGCCGCAATGCTGCGCTGGTACTGCTGGTCTGCGCTCTGCTGGTCGGCTGCGCAATGCGTTTTGCTCGGGAGAACGAGCAGATATTCTCCCGTTCCAACTTGTACCACAGTTTTTTTGACGGTGTACTATTTGCTTGTGATGACCCTGCCCAGACTCTTGCAGACTTTGGCATGGATCCCCTGCTGGTACAGGATGTCGGCAAATCCGCTTATCTGCCTGACACTTCTTATTACATCTCTCCTAACGGCCCCGAGGCCGATGCCATCTACAGTCATCTGACCTACCTCCGGATAGCCGGGTATTACCTCTATCATCCGGCAGCCCTGCTGCGGCTGGCGGCGCAGGTGCTGCCGCAGGCCTGCCATGTGGACACTTCCCGCTGTGTCAGCGTAACGGACAGCGCCCCTATGCTGCGGGCCGATTATTGGGATCTTGTCCGTAGTTTCCTGTTTTCCGGACCTGCTGCATTTCTGCTAGTGAGCCTGTGCTGCGTGGTGCTGGGGCTCTGGTGCCTAGTGCGGCGGCGCGGCGGATGGGCAGCGGTGCTGCTTTTAGCTCCCGGCTGCAGCTGGATGATGTTGCTGGCGGCGCTGCTGGCCAGCGGCACAGCAGAGATCAACATGAATCTCATCCCTTTCCAGTGTCTTTTTGACTTGCAGCTCTGCCTGCTGCTACTGGCCGCTTCTATAGGCGTGCACCAAGCGGTACAGTTTTTGTTTTATTCCACGCTCAGTGTCCGCACCATCCCGGCCCCCATCTTCCCGCTCGAACCTTACGTGCCGCTAATGCTGCACCGCCCCACTTGGGTGCGGCGGCTCCTGACCGAAGCGCGGCAGGTACTGGCTGCCCCGCGTAATTTTGCGCTGGCCTCGGCGGCGGTTTGCCTGCTGGTGATGAGTATCGTACTATTCTTTCCCCGCATCGGTGCTTACAACAACGGCGACTTTGGCCGTATGATGGATGCCATGGGCCTTGTGTACACCCCGGAGGATTATTTTGACCCTGCTGTGCAGTACCAGAAGGTCATTGAACGCTACGACTATCTGGAGCCCTACGATTGGACCCGCATCCGTCCCGGGCGGATGGAGCTGACCCAAAGCTGGCTTTCCGCCGGGATGCGGATGCTCTATGATCTGACCGGGCTGCCCTTCTCCACGGCCACGCTGGCTGTGTTCCACCTGCTGGTGCTGGCCGCCTGCGTCGGGCAGCTGGCCGGGGCAGCCCACTGCCGCTGGGGGCCCCGGCCGGCTCTGTTGGGAGTAGGATTGTATCTTTTTCTATTCTGCGGCAGCTATAATCTGGGCTGGCTCAACTCGTTGTTTGGCGAAGGCATCGCCTTTATCGGGCTGATGCTGGTGCTGGCGGCCAGTGTGAAGACCATTGAGTACACCACGCCTGCCACACGACGGCATGGGCTTTGGCTGCTGGCGTTTGCCAGCGTCTATCTGGCCTGTGCCAAGGCGCAGTATGCGGTACTAGCCCCAGTGCTGATGGTCTGGTGGGCTGTGCTGGCTTTGGCTACTGCACCCGGTCCTCGGCAACGCTGGATGGCCGCTGCAGCCACTGTGCTGATGGCAGTATTTCTGGGCAGCAGCGCCGTGGGTATCTACCGCAACAACGAATCCATCTCGTCCCAGGACACCCTTTACAGCGGCCTGCTGAACGGCATCCTGCTCTATGCAGATGATCCCGTGCAGGCGCTGGAAGAGCTTGGGCTTGACCCCAGCCTTGCAGCGGACAAGGGCAAACATCCCTACCTGCCCAAGGATGCGTACTACTGCCCTCCCCGCACCGAGATGGCTGAGCAGCTCATTTACAATAAGGTGAGCTCTGTGGACTATCTGCTGTGGTACCTGAGGCATCCCAAGGCATTCTGGCACCTGCTAGACGACACCGCTGCCGCATCGGCTCAGGCCATGCCAGACTATAATCTATATGTAGGTGAGAACAACACCGGCCCGCACCGCACCGTGGACCGCTTCAACCTGTGGGCTCAGTTGCGCACCAGGCTCACGCCCCGGTGCTTCGCGCTCTATGTGGTGCTGTTCGGAAGCATCTGTCTGGCCATGCTGGCGCAGCTGGTGCACCACACTGTGCCCAAGCCTCAGAAACTTTATGCCGGTCTGCTGATCGTGCTCATTGCTCTGGGTGCATTGCAATATCCTTTACCTATGGTAGGCAACGGTCACTCAGACCCGGTCAAGCAGCTTTATCTTTTCCGCGAGGTATACGATATGGTGTTCCTGCTCTTGGCGGTATGGGCCGTGTTCCGGCTGTGGCCGTGGCTTCGCCGTACAGGCTGGAAATACTTGAGTCTGCCCCCATTCCACCGTACGGGCTCGCCGCAGCGAGAGAAAGGAGCACATTATGCAGGTTCGTAAAACCTGGTTTGCCGGAATGTGCATTTTCCTGTATCT
>ERZ1026776.1628-NODE-1628-length-12226-cov-4.166379_pt1 | contig 12226 bp, 10 predicted proteins | sample MGYA00380125_ERZ1026776 | MGnify/ENA primary metagenome ERZ1026776 (study PRJEB33269, sample SAMEA4719761) | human gut metagenome | biome: human-associated habitat; feature: organic feature; material: feces | place: Cameroon | collected 2013-10 ... | reverse complement strand
CCGTCGTCTGTGCAGAAACCATTTTTATATGTGTGTGTTCCGTCCGCGGTTTCTGTGTCCGGATCTGCTGTTTCTGCATCCAGATCTGTGTTCTCTGCTTCCCTGTTCTCAGCTCCACCGTTTTCTACTTCTGGCTCACCTGTATTTTTCTCTGCTTCTACTACTCCCGCTCCCGTTTCCCCTGTAACAGCATTCTCACTGACTGCCAGCACTGTTTCTTCTGCATTTACGTCTGCCACATTTGCAGAGGTAAACACAAGCATTGCTGCCATAGCTGCTGCGATCATTTTTCGGGCTTGTCTGCCGACTGCTCTGTTTCTACTCTCTTCCATCATTTTATTTTCCTTTCACACATTTTCGTCGTTTTTACCAAACACCATATTTTTTCCCATAAAGCGCTTTGCGCAGCCGGTACTTTTAGTATCAACATATGTGAAAATTATAAGAGATATCTCTCTGCCTGTCAATGTTTGCCAGCATCCGCCGCCAGAGTATCCATGAAATTTCGTTCGCGGATTTTGGACAGCGTTTTCTTGCAATTTCCGTCATATTACGTTACAATGAGCTTCACAGTTATTTCTTTATATAATATCATTTCATTTCACAAATCTTATTTTCACATCAGGAGGTATTCTATGAACAACACATCCGGTATTTTTCCATCTCTTACGGACATATTGGGCCAACCCATCAGCAGAGAACAGGCTCTTTCCCTGATTCCCGATGATTACACCACACAGGACCGGCTAAAACAGCTTTCCCCCGCTTCTTATGAGAAACTGCTTTCTTTTTTGCAGGGCAATTCCGGTCTCTTGATCACCTATGATAACTTTTTCAAAAAGATCTTTGATCCTTTATTGCATCCCACCCGCATTCAGGATTTTTTATCCTGTATATTGCAAAAAGAGATCAAAACACTCCAAATACTCCCTTTAGAAGGCATTAAGCTATCTGACACCGGTACTTTTGTTATGATGGATATCGTTATCGAAACAACCGATGGTGAGATCATTGACGTTGAAATGCAAAAGATCGGCTATCATTTTCCGGGGCAGCGCAGCGATTGTTATGCTTCCGACTTTATCATGCGTCAGTATAACCGTATCAAAGCGCAGAAGGGAAAATCCTTTACTTATCAGGATCTGAAACCGATCTATATCATTATTCTGATGGAACAAAGCAGTTCCGAATTCAAAAACACTTTTCCTGCTTATATCCATCGGGAAATCCGGTCTTATGACAGCGGAGCTGATGTCCGTCATCTATCGAAAAACATTTACATATCCCTTGACGTTTTCAAAAGCGTAGTCCACAATATAACTAACAAATTAGATGCATGGTTGACTTTTCTAAGTTCTGATAAGCCGGAGGATATCATAAACCTTGTATCCGCCTATCCGGCATTTATCGACTTATATCACGACATAGCAGAATTCCGAAAGGATCCAAAGGAGCTGATCTATATGTATTCAGAAGCATTATCCATTTTAGACAGAAATACAGCCTTTTATATGATCGATGAAAAACAAAAAGAGATTGATGATCTGCAGTCGCTTGTAGCAGAGCAGACTACCTCACTTGCTGAGAAAGAGAATGCTCTCACTGAAAAGGAAAATGCTCTTGCCGAGAAAGAAACTACGATCGCAGCTCTGCAGGCAGAGATCGCACGATTGAAAAAGAACCAGCCATGATATCATGATATTCCGTTACAGAAAGGATTACACCCATGTGGATAGCAGATAATTGGAAAGATTATGAAGTACTGGACACTTCAGACGGCGAAAAGCTGGAGCGCTGGGGTGATTATATTTTAGTGCGCCCGGACCCACAGGTCATCTGGAGCACAGGGCATGATGCCAAAGAATGGAAACAGAAAAACGGACACTACCATCGCAGTGTCAAAGGCGGCGGCCAGTGGGAATTTTTTGACCTGCCAAATGAATGGACGATCTCCTACCGGGAGCTTACCTTCCATCTCAAGCCGTTCAGTTTTAAGCATACAGGACTTTTCCCGGAGCAGGCGGTAAACTGGGACTGGTGTGCACAGAAGATCAGGGCAGCCAGAGAAAAGGATCCGGGCAGAGAGCTTAAGGTATTAAATCTGTTCGCTTATACCGGCGGTGCTACGACCTCCGCAGCAAATGCCGGTGCAAATGTCACACATGTCGATGCCTCCAAAGGAATGGTTACGTGGGCAAAGGAAAATGCGGTTTCAAGCAATATTCCCGGCGATAAGATCCGCTGGCTGGTAGACGATTGTGCCAAATTTGTAGAGCGCGAGATCCGGCGCGGCAATACTTACGATGGCATCATCATGGATCCGCCATCTTACGGAAGAGGACCAAAGGGCGAGATCTGGAAGATCGAAGAAAACATTTTCCCATTCATTGAACTGACTTCCAAAGTGTTATCCCAGGATCCTGTTTTCTTTTTGATCAATTCTTATACGACCGGACTGCAGCCTGCAGTTCTCTCCTATATGTTAAATACCGTACTGACGAAGAAGCTTGGCGGATGTGTTGCTGCGGATGAAATCGGATTACCGGTCACAAGATCCGGGCTAGTTCTGCCATGCGGTGCCAGCGGCAGATGGAGTATGGACGCATAATTGAGATTCGGATATATTTTGAATACGAAGAAAAGAGGCAAATGATGAAAAACGGAACAATGATGCAATATTTCGAATGGTATCTGCCATCCGACGGTTCTTTATGGAACCAGCTTAGTGAAAAAGCTCCTGCGCTTGCAGAAGCAGGTATTACCGCAGTCTGGTTACCTCCGGCTTACAAAGATGCCTATGGTACAAACGGCGTCGGTTATGCGGTGTATGATCTGTACGACCTCGGCGAATTTGACCAGAAAGGCAGTGTTGCAACCAAATATGGCACAAAGGCGGAATATCTGGCTGCAATCCATACCTGTCAGGAATATGGAATTGATGTTTATGCTGATATCGTACTGAATCACAAGATTGGTGCTGACGGAACAGAAGTAATAAATGCCGAAGAATGTAATACAGGTAACAGGGAACAGGAAACAACAGGCATCGAGCAGATCACCGCCTGGACAATTTTTAATTTTCCGGGAAGAAACGGCAGATATTCCGATTTTGTCTGGACATCCAAATGCTTTGACGGTGTAGACTGGGATGATAAGCAAAAAAAGAACAGTATTTATCTCTTCGAAGGAAAAGAATGGGACAAGGATGTTGATCCGGAAAACGGAAATTATGATTATCTGATGGGGGCAGATATTGATTTCAGCGAACCTGAGGTAATTGCCGAACTTACCAAATGGGGAAAATGGTATCTGGATCAGACACAGGTAGATGGATTCCGTCTGGATGCAGTAAAACACATTGACTATGATTTTTACCGCGACTGGATCCCTGCCATGCGCAGCTATGCAGGACGTGAGCTGTTTACCGTCGGCGAATACTGGCACAGGGAATGCTGGGCACTCGAAGCCTATCTGGAAAAAACAAATTATGCTCTGTCTTTGTTTGATGTACCACTTCATTTTAATTTCCACTATGCATCCTATAACAGCGAAGGCTTCGATCTGCGCAAGATCTTTGATGGCAGTCTTGTTGCTGCAAAGCCGCAGAATGCAGTTACTTTTGTAGACAACCACGATACAGAGCCGGGGCAGGCACTCTGCTCTTTTGTAGACAGTTGGTTCAAACCGCTTGCTTATGCGCTCATCCTGCTGCGCGAAGCGGGATATCCGTGTGTCTTTTACGGAGACTGCTACGGTATTCCGTCCCGGAATGTAGCTCCGGTCGGCAAAACGCTTACCAATCTGCTCTCTGTCAGAGCTTCCCATGCTTACGGAGCACAGCATGATTACTTTGATGACTATCATTGTATCGGATTTACCAGAGAAGGGCTTGCAGAAGATGAAAATACAGGCCTTGCCTGTATCCTTTCTTCCAAAAATGATACCAGGAAGACCATGTATGTCGGAAAACAACATAGTGGGCAGAAGTTTTTTGACGTGTTATTCGGCTATCGCCATATGATTACGATCGATGCGGACGGAAACGGTACGTTCCCGGTTCACGGCAGATCAGTTTCTGTCTGGATTCCAGTGTAGAAGCAGTCCATCCTTGCAGGTCATCGGTTCCACATCCGGAAAATAGAGCAGCATACGATAGATATAAAACAGGAGCATGCAGGCAATGAGAACGATCATCAGCTGCAATGCTCCTTTTGGTTTGCAGCCTTTGACATAGCGGCAGAGCATGACATACAGCAGAAGCGCTGCCCATCCGTAAATAAATGGGTGCATCTGAAATGCTGCTGCAAAGTGCCCGGTCAGAAGCAGGACACCCGCTCTCGTCAGACCACAGCCGGGGCATGGCAGTCCATACAGGATCTGCACCGGACATACATCATGGAAAATAAGCGCAAAAAGGATAAGACATGCCAATACTGCAGCACATCCTATCCCATTCTTTTTCAGATCATCTTTTATTCTCTCTACAATATGGTGCATTCCGCTTTTCTGCATGCTTTTACTTTCTCTGTGCTTCCAGCAGATCAAAAAGGGCATCATCACTGTCTTCCACCCACGCGGTCTCTTCCTCTTTATTCAGTCCCAGAAACTTTGCCAGAGTCTCCTCTGTATCGGAATTGTTCCATTCGATGATGTAATCATCGATTGCTTCCAGTTCTATCTCATGCGAAAGATATCGTTCTTTAAAAGTTTTGCTCATGTAAGCCTCCGTTCTGTACCTCTTGCACGCTATTGCCCGCAACTTGTCTTTTTTACTCTTCCTGTCCGTAAATCTCCTGCTTCAGGAGCTTTTTATTTGCCTCAAAATCAACCTGCAGAACTGCCATCTTGCGGATCGTGGCATTGGAATAAGTGCCTTCTGCCGGAACCGTGCTCTGTACCACGTCATAGGTCAGAAGTTTACTTGCCTGCGTTGATAAGCTGTACATTTCCGTCTGCGTCAGGTTTGTCGTCAGATTCGGGAACAGACCGTCTATCAGTTCACCGGAATTGGTTGCCATGGCAAGTGGCAGCTTTTTCATAACGGCAGAGAGTACTTTCCTCTGTCTTTCTGTTCTGCCAAAATCGGTTCCGATATATCTGTTCCTGCTGTAAGCAAGTGCCTGCGGACCGTTCAGATGGATTTCTCCGCTTAATGAGGTATCCAGATAGTCGGTCGTCATCTCTTTTCCTTCCAGCAGGTTGTATTCATTCAAATATGCATTGATCCACTGGACTTCCTCATTCGTCACTTCCAGATCTACGCCGCCGACTGCATCTACCAGACTTGCAAATGCCTGGAAGTTTACAAGTACATATCTGTTTACTTCAATATCCAGATTCTGCTTGATCGTCTCACACAAAAGCGCAGGTCCGCCATAAGCGTAAGCCGCATTTAACCTGTTACCGTCATGCCCTGGAATGTCCACGTACATATCACGCAGCAGAGAGGTCATGTGGATCGTCTTTGTTTTATTGCTGATAGAGATCAGGATCATCGCATCGGAGCGGCCGTCTTCTCCGTTTTCACGGGAATCGTTTCCGATCAGCAGCACATTGATCACGCCCTGCTCCTTTAAAGAACCGCTTGCCAGTTCATCCGACTTTTCATAGTTCATTTTATGGTAGATCCGTCCCATGGTCAGATACCACCACAGGAAAAGTGCCAAAATGACAATTCCGATGATCAGCAGTATTTTCTTTGGTTTGGACAGTCTGTCCTTCTTGTTGCCATCTTTCTTTTTCTGTCTCTTATCGGCTTTTCTGTTGGACTTTTTATGCTGTTTCTTCCTATTTTCAGATACAGGCGGTTCATATCCCCGGTGTTTTTTCTCAGGCACTATGCTCCGGCGGTCAGAGATAGTTTCCGGTCTCCGGTGAGCTGACGCTTCCCTGTCTATGTTATGATATCTGTCTGTCTCTTCGGACGTTCTTCTCCTGCTTGCCGCATCTGCCGCATGGCTCATCTGTCTTTCACCCACGCTGCTTCTATGTTCCGGCTGTCCCGCCGCAGCTGTATATCCGCCTGCGGGTCTTCTCTCATAGCTTGCCTGCCTCTTTGGCGTTACTTCTGTGACAAACTCAGTCTTAAGTTCTTTTTCTTTTGGCTCTTCGTTGTATATGATGGTTCTGTTCGGTGCCACCTGTTCCTTGCGGACACCTGCCAGCTCTTCGTCCAAAAAGCGTTCCAGTCCATCCTGTATTGCCTTATTTTCTTCAATCGAATCCTTATTCATCTTTATCACCCTTCGAAAATCATAGCATGCCTTTCTGAAAATTCCTAGCGAAAAAAGGAATCTTAAACAAATCTTCAAAAAGTTCCTGCAAAATTTACGAAGAGACCTGTGCTTTTTTATGGAAAGGATCCTTGGATATGATGATACCACCAACAACCAATATTGCCCCTATCATGCCACTGATCCCCAAATGCTCTTTCAGAAAAATACTACCCATGATCGCAGAACTTACCGGGCTGACTGCGGTAAGCAATCCTGACCGTTCTGCAGTCAGGCGGCTTTGCGCCACCGGCTGGAGGGTAAACCCGAAGCCCGTACAGACAACTGCCAGATAAATGACCATAATCCAGCTTGTCTGTCCCTGTGGCAGTGTCGGCTGTTCAAACAGGAACGATGCAATCATTCCGAGCGCACCAATCGTTCCGACCTGTACCATTCCGATCAGCAGAGAATCATCATTGTGCGATAATCTGTCTGTGATAATGATCGCAACCGCATATAAAACACCGGACAAAATACCAATCAGTTCTCCTGTTCCCAGTGCGATCCTGCCACCTTCCAGCGTCAGAAAGCCAATTCCGGTCATTGAGATCAGAGCACCTGCCACACTATATTTTGCGGGCAGTCTGCGCAAAAGCACCGCTTCAAAGATCGGTACAAATACGATCGCCATATTTTCCAAAAAAGATGATGTCGATGAGGCTGTCAGCCGGAGCGTAAAAAGCTCTGCCGTCATAACGCAGAAAAAGGCCAGTCCGACCAGCAATCCCTTTAGCAGGGTCTGTTTTCTGATCTTCACAAGCCTTTTTCCAAATGGGATGCAGAGAAGCAGAAACGCCAGCAGAAATCTGACTCCCAGCAGGTTAAACGGATCCATCGCATTCATTGTGACCTTCGACATCACAAAGGATGTACTTCTGGCAACCAGTACCAGGATCAGTAAGATCTCCGCACCGCGCTCTGTTTTTATGCCTTCCCATTTTTTCATTTTTCTATTTGCTCCTTATATCTTCTGCCTTTTTATTCTGTTAAGGAGTCTACCGTTATGGTATACCCGCTTTCGCCATTCGCAAGTATTTTACCATTCGTGTCAAGTATTGTCACGGATTTCCCGTCTGCATCCGCGATCGTTCCGTTATTTGTAAGACTGGTCAATACGCTGTCTCCAGTCACGATCCATGTCGAATCTTTGTCGATCACCAGATTGGCATAACCATCACCACCATCTGATGCTTCTCCGTCCGGCTTTTCAGGCGGCGTATTCTGATCTGTGTTTTCGTCTGCCGCAGTGCTTTCCTCCTGCGTCTGCTGCGCCGTATCCGTCTGTGTGCCCTGATTACTGCAGCCTGCCAGAATACAGCAGCCGGTGAGCATTGCGATTGTCCAAAGATTCCTTTTTCTCATGGTCATTCCTTCGGTTCTTCACATCTTTTATCTGTCTTTATTATAGCCGGTAAATTGTGTTGCCTTTTTGACCTGTCTGTGTAAAAAAAGTGAAACAGAATTTTCCATTTATCCGTCGATCATACTCTCCCGCAAAAATGAGAGAATCTTCTGATAGCTTTCTTCTCTTGCCTCCATGCACTCTTTCGGGTATTTCTTTTCCATTGTGAGAAATTTTCCAAGCATACGCATCAGTTTATCCACATCCCCCATGGCTGCCAGTGCTTCATTTGGCATGCCCAGCAGATGGCTTCCTTTTTCATAGATCACACACTCATAACGGTGTGGATATTGTTTTTCCCGCAGAACCTGTATCATACGTTTCACCGCCTGATCGGACGGCCATGTATCGTCATAGCCCGGTGCCAGAAACAGCCAGTCGCAGTTTCCTTTTTCTACCTTGATCCTGCTTGCATCTGTCCTGTCTTTGAAACATTCATTATAATAGAAGCGGTTCATTGCCTTGGAACCGTAACGAGGATCCTTTTTCCACTTTTTCAGTGTTACAGGCAGGTGCGAAAGTGCCTCCGCCGGCTCATACGGTATATTTTCCCCATGCAGGGTAAAATATGATCTATGCTGTCTGATGACCATATTTTTGCAGCCTTCCACCACAAAATCAAAGCCCGAAACAACGATCGCACAACTGATCTGCGGAAAATAAGCACCGCAAAGTGCTGTGTAAGCAGCACCAAGTGAAAGTCCGATCATACCGATCTTGGTTACCTTCACCGGACATTTTCCCTTTAACCAGTCGATTGCACGCTCCACATAATCGAGTGGGATCGCTACGGTCTGTTTGGAAAGCGGCTTCCAAAGATAGTAGCCCACTGCTAACACACTGTAGCCCTCTCCTGCCAGTATTGCAGCTCTTGCCTCTACCACATTCCGTGGTTCTCCACTGCCTCCTACAAAAATGACCGCTTTATCCACATAACGGTCTCCCTGATAAAAGCTGCCAAGAAACCCTTCCTTTTCCAGGCTGCAGACCAGATCCGGTTTTCTTTCCTGTCCGTTTTGCATAAAAAAACTCCCTTCTGTATTACATGTTAGTCTTTTCTAACTCAAATTATAACACAGAAGGGATCGTTTTACTATCCTACTACCACAGAACTTTCCAGACCTTCCCTTACAAGCTCTTCGTTTTCGATCGCAAACTTGTCAAATGTGATATGCTCAATTGCTTCCTCCGCAATTGCTGCACAGTTATCTGCCATTCTGTCCATATTATATAAAATAGAGGAATACGTTGCTGTCAGCTTACCGGAACAGGTCTTTTTCTTGACTCTGGCCAGATGCGCCTTGTTGTTCTGCTTCTGTGCCTTCGTCATTTTACGTTTATCCATGACTACTCTTTCAGCCGCTTGTTCATTTCCGTCTGTAACAGCTTCCACACATCCTTTGAAAAGTCTTTCCAGAATCTGCATACAGTCCTTTAATTCCTTAACAGCCGCTTCAGAAAAGTACTTGTCTTTTTCTTCCATTTTTTCAATAAAACCGCTTATTTCCTGACAACGGTCTGCAATCCTGTCCACGTTATTATTGATGACCAGAAGACCTGCTGTCTGCTCTGCCTGTGTTTCGGTGAGGTTACCACCGGCAAACATTTTGGATATATAATCCGTGATCCGGTCCTGCAGCTTTTTCACTGTTTCATATTCTGTATGATATTCGCTTCTGCGTTCTTTATCTTTCAGATCAGAAAGTGTTTCTTTCATATTAGAAAGCATATTGGCTGCATGACCGCAAAGCTTTGTCAGCTCGCAGGATACCAGATACATGGCAACTGCTGACTGTCCGATCAGATGCTCATCTAAAAACTGTGGCTGATAAGACACAACCGGCTGTTTGTCTTCTCCGCGGATAATAAATTTCACGATCTTTACCATGATCGGAATAAGTGGCAGCCAGATCAGCGTACATACGACGTTAAAGGTTGTGTGCGCATTGGCGATCTGTCTGGAGATCACTTCTATTTCCGGTCCTTTCGGTGAAATGAACTGTACAAACTTTGTCAGTACGGGGATCAGGAACAGAAACAGGATACTGCCCGTAATATTAAATACACTATGCGCAATCGCTGTCCGCTTTGCATTCTTGGATTGTCCGATAGAAGCAAGCAATGCTGTGATCGTAGTACCGATATTATCACCAAGCAGGATCGGGATTGCTCCTGCAAGTCCGATCACACTGACTGTACTGTCTGCAGCGACCGGCTGTGTGGCAAAATTCTGTAAAACGGCAATCGTTGCAGAACTGCTCTGTACAACAAGTGTCATGATCATACCAAGCAACACGCCGAGAACCGGTATATCGCTGACCTTTCCCATCAGCTCCAGAAAAATCGGGCTTCTTGCCAGCGGTTTCATAACACTACCCATAATTTCGATACCCTCAAATAACAGACCAAATGAGAATATGACCATACCGATATTTTTGATTTTCTCTTTTTTGCAGGCGAAGAACAGCATAAACCCCACAAAAATGATCGGATAAATATAATCACTGATCTTAAACGCCATTAACTGTGCAGTCATTGTTGTTCCGATATTTGCACCGAAGATAACAGAAATTGCCTGTGGCAGTGACATGAGTCCCGCACTGACAAAACCGATCACCATGACGGTTGTCGCAGAGCTTGACTGCAGTACAGCTGTTACCAGCGCTCCCGCAAGTGCGCCCATGATCGGATTCTTTGTCAGAAAGCCCAGCACCTTTTTCATCTTTTCACCGGCTGCTTTCTGCAGAGCATCACTCATACTGTTCATACCATATAAGAACAGCGCAAGGCCGCCCACCAGACCAAATATTACCTGTACTTTTTCATTCATAATTTTTCTCCTTTGTCTGATACACTTTTTTCAGTGTATCAGCCGGGAGAAAAGTGCAATATCGCTTTTCCGTAAAATGAAAGTAAATTTTGTGTCAAGTGTGCAGCAGCTTTGCCAGATCTTCTTCCGGTGTGGAGATCTTGCCGATATTATAGTTCTTTACTAAAATATCCAACACATCCCCCGATAAAAATGCAGGCAGTGTAGGCCCCAGCAGAATATCATGGATGCCCAGATGCAGCAGCGTCAAAAGGATACAAACCGCCTTCTGTTCGTACCAGGAAAGCACCATGGAAAGCGGCAGTTCATTGACACTGCAGCCAAATGCCTCTGCCAGCGCAAGTGCGATCCTGATCGCACCATAGGCATCATTGCACTGTCCGACATCCATGATACGCGGAAGTCCTGCTATCGTTCCAAGATCCAGATCATTAAAGCGAAACTTTCCACATGCCAGCGTCAGTACGATCGTATCCGGCGGTGTCTGTTTGACAAATTCCGTATAGTAGTTTCTGCCCGGCTTTGCACCGTCGCAGCCACCCACCAGAAAGAAATGGCGGATCTTCCCTGCTTTGACCGCTTCCACCACTTCAGCCGCATGCGAAAGCACTGCGTGATGTCCGAAGCCTGTCATCACCTTTTCTCCACCATTGATGCCATAAAGCTGCTTATCCTCCTGATAGCCGCCCAGCGCAAGTGCCTTTTCAATGACCGGTGTAAAATCCTTATCGTCTCCAATGTGCACCATTTCAGGGTAGGAAACAACCTCTGTTGTAAAGATCCTGTCTGCATAGCTTTCCTTTGGGGGCATCAGACAGTTAGTTGTAAACAACACAGGCGCGGGAATATCTGCAAATTCCTTTTGCTGATTCTGCCATGCGGTCCCGAAGTTTCCTTTTAATTGCGGATGCTTTTTCAGCTCCGGGTAACCATGCGCGGGCAGCATTTCACCATGTGTATAGACATTGATGCCTTTCCCGTCTGTCTGCTCCAGCAAAAGTTTTAGATCCAGCAGATCATGCCCGGATACGACGATAAACGGTCCTTTTTCGATTTTCAGCGGAACCTCCGTCGGCTCAGGATTTCCGTAGCTTTCCGTGTTAGCACGGTCTAACAGCTCCAGACAGAGCAGATTCTTTTCTCCCACTTCATCTACGAGGGGCAGCAGATCTTCTACTGTCAGTTCTTCGCCCAGTAAAAAGAGTGCTTTCATAAAGAAATAGTTTACTTCTTCATTCCGAAAGCCAAGTACCATGGCATGATACGCATAAGCTGCCATACCACGCAGTCCGAACAGCACAAGAGATTTTAAAGATCTGATATTTTCCTCTGCCTTCCAGATGCTGCCAAGCTGCAGATCCTCTGTCATTCCGCATGGATTGGCGCAGCTCCTGCAGCCGGGCTTTAAGCTGTCCTTTTCCTGCTGCACCGCTGCGATCATTTCTTTGATAGATGCTTCATTAAAATTGACATTTGTCAGTGTGGCAAATAAAGAACGGATCACAAGATCACTTGTCCTCGGCTCTACTTTCCCGGCTCCGTTTAAAGAACGGGCAAGCCCGATCAATGCGCCGGTCAGCTCATCCTGCAGATTTGCCACCTCCGCGGTTTTACCGCAGACACCTACCTTTCCGCTGCAGCCATCACAGCCCGCAGTCTGTTCACATTGGAAACAAAACATATTCTGTATTTCTTTTCCCACCGGACAATCTCTCCTTT
>ERZ1026776.1627-NODE-1627-length-12226-cov-4.699450_pt1 | contig 12226 bp, 13 predicted proteins | sample MGYA00380125_ERZ1026776 | MGnify/ENA primary metagenome ERZ1026776 (study PRJEB33269, sample SAMEA4719761) | human gut metagenome | biome: human-associated habitat; feature: organic feature; material: feces | place: Cameroon | collected 2013-10 ... | reverse complement strand
CGTCAGATGTGTATAAGAGACAGTGTTACTCTTATAGAAGACAATATTCTGGAAAAATATCCTGATTTGTATGTGATAAAAAGTATATCAAAGTCTTATGGTGTTCCGGGTATACGCTTGGGTATTCTGGCTTCGGCAGATATAAATTTACTCAATAAAGTGAGAAAAGAATTGCCAATTTGGAATATCAATTCCTATGGAGAGTTCTTTATGCAGATCATTAATAAGTATAAAAAGACTTATGCGGAGGCTTTGACAGAATTTAGAAAGGCTAGAAGTCAGATGATAGAACATCTGGCACAAATATCATATCTTCGTATTATTCCAACACAGGCAAATTATGTGATGTGTGAAGTGGTAAAGGGAACAAGTGAGGAGCTGTGTGTCCAAATGTTTGAAAAAGGATTTTTAATCAAAGATCTGACTGCAAAAGTGGCAGATGGAAAACAGTATATTCGTCTTGCAATTCGTAAATTTGAGGAAAATGAGAAATTAATTAGAAACTTAGAAACATATACTGAGGGAGAATTAGAATGAGCGGATATTTAATCAAAGATACAACAAAAGAAGAACGTGAGGCAATTGTTGCAGGATCCCTGGGAAATATTTCTGCAACCTGCGATGGATGCAGTGCCGGAATCGTGGAAATGTATCAGGCATACATTGATGGAGAGAAGGAACTCCGGGAGATTAATATGGAATTTAATGCCCGGTATGTAAGCGGCATGGAAGGACCGGAACGCCGGGGATGCCCAATGGAATAAAGACGGTTTACATAATATAAAGGAGAAGGAAAAATGAGCAAAGAAAAAACAGAATACAGATTTAGCGTGCATGCGGCACCTGCAGTGATTAACCAGGTGATTCAGAATTATCTGGCAGCCAACCAGTATGTACAGATACCAAAGCCAAATGCTAATTACTATTTCTTCAATGACCCGTGGATGAAGGGAAAACGTTCTATAGAATATTACATTCATGGAACAGAAGTAATCGTGCTGGCATATATGGGAACTTTTGAGAAACCAAGAGGACTGGAAGGCTTTGTAGGTGCCATTCCAAAGAAATCTTTCCGGGATGATTTAGAACCGCTGTTTGTAGAACTGCATCGCATTGATATGATGGGTCTGGCACCACAGCAGGGAATGCCGATGCAGCAGGGAGCACCAATGCAGCAGGGAGCACCGATGCAGCAGGGAGCACCGATACAACAGGGAATGCCACTACAGCAGGGATATATTCCGCCGCAGAACAGTGCCAATCAGTTTGTGGAGAAATCCAGAAAGACACGGGAGAACTGGACAATTGCAGGTTTTGTAATCGGCTTGGTGGGACTGCTGTTATCCTTCTTTGGCATTACATACGGAGCAATTATAATTGTGCTGGAATTCTGGTGTGGATTCCAGGGCTTACAGACGAAGAAAAAAGGACTTGCAATTGCAACCATTGTGCTGGCGGGAATCAGTGTACTGCTTTTAATCCTGTCAATCGTGTATACTGCAAGCCATCCGGTGAGAAGTTACAGGTATTATTAAAGATAAAAAAATGAAAGCGAAAAGGGATACCCCGGCATCAGAACAGATGCCGGGGTTATTCTTATAGGCTGCTAACAGGAGGAAAAATCAGCAGGAAAAATATTTTCTTAAAATTGTGCTAAGTTTTCCAAAGAAACGTCCGATAAATAGATTAGACAGCAGAAATGCGAATCATTTCAAGGAAGAAAGGAGATGCCGTTATGCGTATAGAAGCTTATAACCAGATCGCATCCATATATAAAACAAGTAAGACTGGTAAAGTACAGCAGCCATATGGTGTAAGCACCGGCAGGGATGAAGTGCAGATTTCCCGGTTGGGAAGAGATTACCAGATCGCAAAACAGGCAGTCGCAGAAGCTTCGGATATCAGGGAAGATAAAGTAGCAGAACTGAAAACAAGTGTCCAGTCAGGAAAATATGATGTGGATTCCGGAGATTTTGCAAGTATGTTACTGGCAAAATATAACGAAATGAAGAAGTAAGAAGTGAGGATAAGCCGTGGCTAGTTTGATGGATGATTTGGCAGATGTACTTCTGCAGGAAGATAAACAATATCAGGAGTTGATTGTTCTTTCAAAAGAGAAGACAGATGTACTGGTTGCCGGAAATGTAAAGAGATTGGAAGAAATTACTGCAATGGAGCAGGAGATGACAGATGTGCTTCATGGATATGAAGTGCGCCGCAGAACCATCTTACAGGATATGGCAGATGTACTGGGTAAATCAAAGGATGATTTTACCATTGAGACCATGATACAGATACTGGAATCACAGCCAAAAGAACAAAGCCGCCTTATTTCACTTCGGGATAAACTTCACAGGACGTTAAAGGAAATGGCACAGCTAAACACACAGAATCAGGCACTGATTAAACAGTCCTTAGAGATGGTGGAGTTTGACCTGACCTTGTTTAAGAGCCTGCGGCAGGCACCGGAAACGGCAAATTATAACAAATCTGCATACAATACCGGAGATTTGTTAGGAAGCAGTGCTTTTGACACGAAACAGTAGGCAGGAGGAAATGTACCATGGCAAATGGAATGGGAAGTTTATATATTGGTTCTTCTGGACTTCGGACAAGCCAGAATGCCTTGAACACGACAGCAAATAACCTTGCGAATGTTGACACAACCGGATATGTGCGCCAGCAGGTCATTCAGGCGGACCGCCATTACAATACATTTGATAAAAATGCAGCAATCAGTAATCAGCAGTCCGGACTTGGTGTAAGTATTGCAGATGTCATTCATTCAAGAGATATATTTTTAGATAAATCATATCGTACAGAGACTGGAAGACAGTCTTTTTATTCCGCATGCTACTCTGCAACAAATGAAATTTATACTTATTTTCAGGAGCTGGAGGGAGAAGCATTCCAGGATAGTATCTCGTCTTTATATACTGCATTTGAAGAGTTCTCCAAAGATCCTTCTGATTCTGTAAACCAGAACCTTGTAATGCAGAAATCGAGTCTGTTTATCAGCCGGGCGAAAGCCGTTTACACAAGTTTACAGAACTATCAGAATAATTTAAATACAAAAATTTCCAAAGATATTGACCGGATTAATGAACTGGGAAAGAAAATCTATGATTTAAACGAAAGTATTGTAAAAATCGAGGCTGGTGGAGTCGAGACTGCAATGGAATTAAGGGACCAGCGGGATAACGCACTGGACGAACTGGCAGGTCTGGTTCATATTGACTATGATGAGAAATACGATGGAACTGTATTTGTTTCAATAGAAGGTGTTGATTTCGTAAATCGTGCCCAGGTATATGAGATGGGAAAAAGCGTAGATGACGAGACCGGTTATATTACACCATACTGGCCGCAGATGTCAGATACGAATCGTGGACAGACAGCCGATGTATTTAACTTTAATGTAGATATTTCGTCTGCTTATAACACCGACATCGGAGAATTGAAGGCACTGGTAATGCAGCGTGGAAATTATGTGGCAGATTACCGTGATATAGAAGGAAAATCCCGTCAGGAATATAATGATGATGCAGGAATGTCTGTAATGCTTTCTACAGAGGCAGAATTAGACCAGCTGGTACATAAAATGGTTACAGCAATCAATGATATCTTCTGTCCGAATGTAGAATATACCGGCACAGATTTAACCGGAACAACAGCAGATGGAAATGCGTTTACCATTACGCAGGGAATGAAAGTTTTAGATACAGATAACTGCGCAGTAGGAAGCGATGGAAAGCTTCCACCGCAGGAGCTGTTTTCCAGGGTAGGAACGGATCGCTATACAGAGGTGAATGTAACGGATGCGGCTGGAAATACCAAGACATACTATGTATACAATGAGGAAAGTGCAACAGATATTTCTAAAATGTATACCTTGTCCAGTCTTAAGGTAAATGATGAAATTATCAGCCAGCCATCTTACATCCCACATCTGACACAGGATAGTGATAATAAACAGGTAGCACAGCAGCTTGGTACCGCATTTACAGAGATGTGGAAGAAGAATGAGATTTCTTTGAATCCGAATGCTACCAGTAAATGTACCTTTATGGAATATTATGCACAGATGATTGGTGAAACAGGAACAGCAGGTTCTGTTTACAATACCATGTCAGAGACACTGAATAATACGGTAAATACCGTTGATAATAAGCGTCAGCAGGTAATCGGAGTTTCTTCTGACGAGGAACTGACCAGTATGATTCAGTTCCAGAATGCTTACAATGCAGCCAGCCGCTTTATGAATGTGGTAAGTGACATGATAGAGACTTTAATTAACGGATTGTAATATAGAAGAGGTGGGAATATGCCGTCACAATTTTTTGGATTAAATATAGCAGCATCTGCATTAAATGCATTTCAGGCATCTGTAAATACTGCTGCCAATAACGTATCCAATGTACAGACCAAGGGTTACAGTAAACAGGTAACGAATAAAGAAGCCGGTGAAGGAATGCGTGTCAATGCAAAATACGGAACCACCGGAACCGGAGTAAATGCGGTTTCTGTTACACAGCTCCGGGACAGTTATTATGATACGAAATACTGGAATAATAACGGAAACCTTGGATTGTATCAGAAACGTCTTTACTATATGGAACAGATTCAGACATATTTTACAGATGATGATACGGAAAAGGGGTTTTCCACATTGTTAAAAACCATGTTTAATAATCTGGATACCACACAGCATACGAACTTTGATGAAAATGTAAGAAAACAGTTTATCGGAAGCGCCCAGAGTCTTGCCACCTATTTTAACGGAGTTGCTACGAACCTTCAGGAATTACAGGGAACCTTAAACAATGAGATTAAATCTACCGTAGATAATGTAAACTCCATTGCAGAGAAAATTGCATTGATTAATAAGCAGATTAATCAGGTGGAAATCAATGGTGGACATGCCAATGAGCTGAGAGATAAGAGAGCTCTTTTGGTGGATGAACTTTCTGCAATTGTTCCGGTTGAAATATCAGAAGTGCCGATTACCAATAGTAACTATCCGGATATGGATCTTGGAATTAATAAATACACCGTGAAAATCAATGGACAGACCATGGTGGACGGATACGATTACCGTACCCTCTCTTATGAAGCGAGAGAGCAGAAGATTAACCAGACAGATATTGATGGATTATACGACCTGACCTGGTCAGATACCGGAGTAAAATTCAATGCAGCCAGCGCATCCATGGGTGGAAGCTTAAGAGCTTTGTTTGAAATGAGGGATGGAAATAATGCAGAGAACTTTACCGGTAAAATAGGAACAGAAGCCGGAAGTATCCAGAATACTGTGGTAGATGGAAGAACCGTAACACAGATTACCGTAAAGAATCCATCTATGACGGATGTAGAGAAATTATCCATTGCAGAACAGGGAATCATAACCGTATTAAACAATGATTATCTTTATTCCGATTTTACCATGAATGCAGATGGAAGTTATACTTTTACATTAAAACAGGAGTTAAATGCATCCCAGAGAAGCAAGTTCTTAGGAGAAAGTGTCAGCATTGGAAAGAGTGTGGATGCCATGGGAATCCCATACTATATGTCCCAGATGAACCAGTTCTTAAGGAGCTTTACCAAAGTATTTAATGATATTGAACGTGGAGACGCAGCTGATCCGGCAGTAGATTTAAATGGAAAAGAAATGGGAAGCTTCTTTGTAGGAAAGAGAGCTTTAGGCGGAGAATATGATTTTACAGATACACAGATATCCTCCGGTTCCAATACCTATTATCAGCTGACAGCATTAAACTTTGCTGTAAATTCAGAGTCCATAACAGACCCGGGAAGATTTGCAGCAGTAACCAGGTCAGAGTACACCGATGGTGTGGATAAATATACATTGCTGGATAGCTTGAAGAAATTAGAGAGTGATACCAAGCTTTACCGTGGAACGGGGGCGAATGATTTCTTACAGTGTCTGCTTTCGGATATTTCTGTAGATACAGAAGAAGCGGAACTTTTCAGCAAGAATTATTCCAATATAGAGTCGACTATCGATATGCAGAGACAGTCGGTATCTGGTGTAGATGAAGATGAAGAAGCACTGGACTTAGTAAAATTCCAGAATGCATACAATCTGGCATCCAAGATGGTTTCTGTTATGGCAGAGATGTATGACAGATTAATCTTAGAGACCGGAGTATAAGGAGGTTTGTTAGAATGAGAGTAACCAATAACATGATCATGAGCAATACCAAAATAAATATCAATGGAAATAAGACCAATGTGAATACATTGAATAATCAGATGACTTCACAGAAGAAAATCAGTAAGCCATCCGATGACCCGGTTATTGCTATCCGTGCACTTCGGCTGCGCAGCAGCTTAAGCCAGATTAATCAGTATTATGAAAAAAATATTCCGGATGCAGAGGCGTGGTTAGATGTTACCGAAACCTCTCTTACTAACATGAAAAAGCTGCTGACTACCATCCACACCCAGTGTGATGCAGGAGCCAATGGAACACTGACGGAAGAAGACCGTAAGACTATTTTAAAGCAGTTACAGTCCTTAAGTGACCAGATTTATTCTGAAGGTGATGCAGATTATGCAGGAAGAACAGTATTTACCGGTTATAAGACGAATTCAACCTTGACATTCCAGGCAGACAGCAAAGAGACTTATAATATCAGCGAGTATTTATCCGCAGATAAAATCGAAGAATATAATTATTCCTATGGAAATGTTAAGACCCCGACAGCTGCAGACGTAGCTGCAAAGACAGCACCGGGTACACCGGAGAATACTACACTGCACAGATTGCGCCTTTCCTATGATAATATTACCGATATTACTGGAGGAAAAATCAGTTACAGTTATACAGACACCACAACCGGACAGATGACCACGAAGGAACTGAATGTTACCACTGTTACCACCAGTGATTTAGAAGCGTCTTCTTATGCAATAGCAGATAATGACATCGTATTTAATAAAGACACCGGTGAATTCCTGATGGGAAAAACACTGGCATCAAATCTGAAATCAATCGGAGCAACGGTTTCTGTAAATTATGACAAGACCGGATTTTCCAAAGGAGAATTAAGACCGGAGAATTATTTTGACTGTACCAATAATACAGATGCGGCTAATCCAATCCAATATACTAATTTTGAAAATGGAAAGAGAGTCCGGCAGGATATTGAATATACCATTGCATCGAATCAGACACTGGTGGTAAATACACAGGCAAGCACAGTGTTCAATTCTGATATCGCAAGAGATTTAGATAATCTTACTTCCATTGTGCAGTCAGCGATTGACGCACATAGTGTAGTGGATAACATTAAGGAAATGAAAGGCTTAAGCCAGTATTCCTCAAAGGATGACCAGGAATATTTGGAAAGCTGTCTGGCTGCCGCCCAGAAACAGGCAGATTATGCAGACCATCAGCTGCAGACAGTGTTTAACAGGGGACTGACAAAATTCGAAGGCTATATGTCAGATGTAAACCTTGCAATCACGGATGTGGGAAGCAAGGGACAGCAGCTTGATATCACAAAGAACCGCATGTCTAATCAGCAGCAGACGGTAGAGGCATTAAAATCAGACAATGAGGATAAGGATTTATCAGAGATTATCATTGACTATACTTCTTCCTATACTGCATATCAGGCATCTTTACAGGCGGCCGCTAAATTAGAAAGACAGACTTTACTGGATTATCTGTAAGAAAGGAGAAACTGGCATGAAAGCAGCAACAAGATTGTTTGGGGAAATAGAAATTGACGAAAGCAAAATCATAACATTTGAGGATGGAATCATTGGATTTCCGGATATGAAGAAATTTACCTTAATTTTCGATGAAGAAAAAGAAGGCAGACCATCCATATCCTGGTTACAGTCCATGGACGAGCCGGAGATAGCATTTCCGGTAATGGATCCGCTGTTCGTTTGTGAAACATATAATCCAAGTGTGGAAGATGAATTGTTAAAGAACCTTGGAACCATAAAAGAAGATAACCTTTATGTACTGGTAACAGTTACCGTGCCGCAGGATATCAAAGAACTTGCAGTAAACTTAAAAGCACCGATTGTAATTAATACAGACACAAGAAAAGCGAGTCAGATTATCGTAGAGGATGACCTGCCGGTAAGATACAGAATTTATGAAATTTTAGAAGAAGCAAAGAAGAAGGCAGGTGAATAAGATGCTGGCATTAACAAGAAAAAAGGGAGAATCCCTTGTTGTCAATAACAATATTGAGATAACAGTACTGGAAATCAGAGGAGACCAGATTAAAATCGGCATCTCAGCACCGAAGAATGTGCCGGTATACCGGAAAGAAGTATATTTACAGATTCAGAAGGAGAATGAAGCTTCTCTTAAAGCTGATGGGTTAGAGGCTTTGAAAAATTTACTGTAACCGCTAAATAAATTTATGGGTTCTACCGATATAAGAGTTAGAACAATGGTAAACGGAAATGACAAGAAGCACATGGAGGTGTAAGCAATGTCAATTGAATCAATCAGAAACAGTGGATCGGTGTATCAGGGAAGTTCTCCGGTTCAGGGAACAATAAGAGAAAGTTCAGCAGTAACAACAGAAGGATTACAGACAAGTGCAGATGAAATGCAGCAGGAAAATGCCAGCGTATTAGAAAATGCAGCAGTAGCACAGAGTCAGAATCCAGCAGAAGAAGAAAAAGCAACTGCCTCTTCCTCGGAACAGGTTAAGAAGGCGGTGGAGAGCATCAATCGCAGTCAGTCTCATACAGAAGCAATCTTTGGCATTCATGAAGGAACCAATCGTGTTACCATTAAGATTGTGGATAAAGAGAGCAAGAAAGTGATTAAAGAATATCCGCCGGAGAAGACACTTGACATGATACAGAAGCTCTGGGAGATGGCAGGGCTGATGGTAGACGAGAAGAGATAGGAGGTACTTAAGATGGCAATTCGAGTATCAGGATTAGCGTCAGGAATGGATACCGAGTCGATTGTTACACAGCTCGTATCTGCATATAATGTAAAGAAAAATACATATGTAAAAGCACAGACCAAGCTTTCCTGGAAGCAGGATGCATGGAAAACATTAAATAAAAAGGTAAAGAGTCTTTACAGTAACATGACAAGCTTAAAGTACAGTTCTGCATATAAGACCAAGATGGCGTCGGTGTCGGATACTACCAAGGCAAGTGTCAGTGCAGAGGGTACTGCTGTAAACGGAAGCTACAGCTTAAAGATTAATCAGGTGGCAAAGTCCGGTTATCTTACCGGCGGCCAGTTGGCAGCTTCTACAACAGGAGCAACCAAGCTCAGCGAGTTATTGGGTGATGACAGCTTTGCCGGTGGAAAGATTGAAGTGACATCCGCAGGAAAAACCAGCACCATTGAAGTGACAGCAGATACAACTGTCAGTGATTTTGTTTCCAAATTAAATGGTGCAGGCGTAAAAGCATCTTATGATGCTACGAACCAGAGAATCTATGTAGCAGCATCCGGTACGGGAGCAGCCAATGATTTCAGCCTGGCAGGAGCAGATGCCAACGGAAGTACAGCATTAAAGGCACTGGGCTTGAGGGTAGCTTCCAAGAGCAATACAGAGAATTATAAGTCATGGGCAGCGTATGATGGACAGGATATTGCTCAGATTCTTACAGATCTGCAGAATTCCAAGGATGCAATTTCTGCAGCCAATAACAGCATTACGCAGTCACGCTCTAAGATTTCCGGTTATACAACAAAGGTAAATTATGCATCTTCTTATGAGACCATGATGAATGCATATAAGGGACTTGATAATGCAGGAGAAATCCGTGATTTGGATGAACTGGCAGCTATGTCCAAAGCTGATTTATCCAAAACATATGAATTGGATGATGATGGAAACTTTAAAAGAGATTCAGAAGGAAAGCTGATTGTAGCAGACGATACAGTCGCAGATGATAAAAAAGCAACCGGTACAGACCGCTTGAATGCCCTTGCAGCCAAAGCAGGTCTTGTTGAGAAGAAGGATGAAAATGCCGGAGCAGATGTAAAACAGGTTACCATTGCAGAATTTGCGGCAGCAAAGGCTGCAGTAGACAAGTATGATGCCCAGGCAGCTGATGACACTCTGACAGCTGATGAAAAAGCGGATATGAATGATTTTATCACCAGTGTACAGCATGCTTATAAGGGGGCAGCAGATTCAGAATATGCATCCATAGAAGAACTTACCAATGCATACAATGATAAGATTACGAAAGAGCAGGACAGTATTACTGCCCAGAATAAGATTATCAGTGATAATAAAGCGGTCCTTGAGAAATATGCCCTGCTAGATAATGGGGAAGATCAGGCGGCATTAGAGGCACGTATTTCCTATGCGGTAAAACAGCTTGCCAATGCAGCTGACAAGACACAGTATAATACCGATGCAACCCGCGTAGATGGACAGGATGCAGAGATTTATGTAAATAATGCAAAATATACGTCATCCTCTAACTCCTTCAGTATTAACGGACTGAAGATTGAGGCACTGGCTTCAACAGAGGGCAGCGAGCTTAATGTGACGGTAAAGAATGACGTAGACGGTGTATACAAGAAAATAAAAGATTTCTTAAAAGAATATAATTCCCTGATTAATGAGATGACTTCTCTTTACAACGCAGATTCTGCCAAGGGATACGAGCCGTTAACAACAGAAGAAAAAGATGCCATGACAGATTCGGAGATAGAGGAATGGGAGAAGAAGGTAAAGAGCGCATTGCTTCGCCGGGATGACAGTCTTGGCAATCTTTTGAATTCCATGACCAGTGCCATGTATAAGGGATATACTGTGAATGGCAAGAGTTATAGCCTTTCCAGCTTTGGTATTTCAACCCTGGGATATCTCAATGCAGATGAGAATGAGGAAAATGCCTATCATATTGATGGTGATGCAGATGATGCAGCGGTTTCTTCTAAGACCAATAAGTTAAAACAGATGTTACAGGAAGACCCGGATACAGTTACGGCATTCATGCAGCAGCTTGTTACCGGTGTATACAATGAGATTGATACCAAGATGCGCTCTAATTCTCTGAGCAGTGCAATGACTGTTTATAATGATAAGCAGATGGCAAAAGAATACAGCAATTACACTACCACCATTAAGAAGTGGGAAGATAAGATTACTTCGATGGAAGATTCTTATTATAAGAAATTTGCAGCGATGGAAACTGCACTGGCAAAATTACAGCAGTCTACATCCTCACTGTCAGGTCTCTTAGGTTCATAAGAGCCGATAAATGTCAGTCACAGGCATAGACCGGTGATAATGTGAAAATACATGGAGGTAACACGATGACAATGAACAATGGATATGCAGCATATCAGAACAGTAAGATTATGACTGCTTCTCCGGCAGAATTGACACTGATGCTTTATGAAGGTGCCATCAAATTCTGCAATATTGCAATCATGGGAATTGAGGAGAATAATATCCAGAAAGCCCATATCAATATTATGAAAGTAGAAAATATCATAGAAGAGTTTCAGGCAACCTTAAATCATAAGTATCCGGTTGCAAAGGACTTTGAAAATGTGTATAAGTACTTACAGGAACGCCTGGTTGAAGCAAACATGAAAAAGGATAAAGAAATCTTAGAGGAAGTACTGGTACACCTTCGCACCATGCGTGATACTTGGAAAGAGGTAATGAAGCTTGCACACAGCAAATAACAGCTATATTGAAATCTTAAAACAGAGCCTTACGAAAAAAATAGAACTGCTGGATACAATTATGGCATTAAATGTATTGCAGAAGGACATGCTGGAAAATCCGGATTTAGATCCGGATGAGCTGGAAGAAAATCTGAACCGTAAGGCAGATCTGGTAGAGCAGTTATCAAAGTTAGATGACGGATTCAGTCAGATTTATGACCGGGTTCGAGCTGACTTGACAGAGAACCGCGGAGCATATGCGGAAGACATTGCTCAGATGAAGCGGGATATTACCGCAATCATGGACAAGAGCACTGCAATCCAGAGTCAGGAAAAACGCAATCAGGTATTGATGCAGCAGAAGTTTACTTCCGTGAAGAAGCAGATTAAGGAAGTAAAGAAATCCAGACAGGCGGTGAATTCCTATTACAGAAATATGATGAAGATGGGAGCGCCGGAGGCTGCATTTCTGGATGATAAGAAGTAGACTGGAAAAATTTAAAAAATTTTTCCATTTACTATAAAGTATCGAGACAACTGTCCGATATATATAACAAGTAAACAAGA
>ERZ1026776.1622-NODE-1622-length-12252-cov-6.343937_pt1 | contig 12252 bp, 7 predicted proteins | sample MGYA00380125_ERZ1026776 | MGnify/ENA primary metagenome ERZ1026776 (study PRJEB33269, sample SAMEA4719761) | human gut metagenome | biome: human-associated habitat; feature: organic feature; material: feces | place: Cameroon | collected 2013-10 ... | reverse complement strand
GCCTAACAATTCATAATTGAACAATTCAAAATCGCCGTAGGCAACCAATTCAAAACTCAAAATTCAAAATTCCTAACTCCTCAACAGGCTTCCCGTTGGGCATACGAATCTGCAATATGGCCTCGGCACCCATACCGAAAGGACGAGAAACAATACGGCAAACACTATTACCCACACCGAAGCCGAGGAGTATAGAAACGCCGTGAACAGCTCGTAGTCCATCCATGCGGTCCACGTTGCGGTTAGCATGAGCACCATAAGCACTCCCCACAGAACGTTGCGGAACATGTTGAGCGCTCTGTTCAAGCGTGGCGAGATTCGGGGTTTGCGTCGAGTGAGTTTGCCAGCAAGTTCCTGAGCCGAACCAAACGGACACATGTGGGCACAGTAGTGTCCTGGTCGACCTGCCAAAGGATAAAGCATCGCCACCACTACCATCAGCAATGGGGCTGCGAGGGTGGCGAGTATGGCGAGGTTTATGCCTCCCGAGAAGAGTCGCATGAGCAGGGTGTAAGAAACGAATGTGCCGGTCCACAAGCCGAGAACGATGACGTTGAGAACCAACTGCACATAATGCCAACGGCGGTTCTTGACAAACAGCGGAACCACAGCACCCATCAACACCACTATCAAAGCCACGATGCCACCAAGAGTAAACCCACCAGACGAGACAGAAGACCCCGACACATCTACAGAACCAGTGGCATCGGGCGCATTGCCGAGCGTTGCGTGTTGTTTGGCATAGGCGAGTCCACGCTGCACATTGGCTATGATGGCACGCGACGAGAACGTAGCTCCCGTCACACCATCCACCTCCATTGCCGTAGCCTCATCAACGGTCTTGCCCTGCCATTGAGCAAGGATAGCAGAAGCATGATTGAAGAAGTCGGGCGTTTCGGCATTAGGCTCTGCCACGATGCTGTCCACCACCCCACTCTTGCTTACATGAATGCGCAGCGGAACCGGTCCGCCATATCCCTGCACGTCTTTGGCAAGCAGGCGTGTATTCACAACTATTGTGCCATCGGGATGCACCGACATGGTGTCGTTGCCTAATGCCACGGCATCATTCATGGTATGTGCGTGGCGCAGATCGATACCGAATATCCTGCCGTCGCGCACTATTGCCGCAGCCGAGAGTATCAGCACTACAACCACAAGCGATAGCAGAGCAGGAATAAAGTTTTTGTTTTTCGCGTTTTGCATATTTAATATCAATTTGTTTTATTAAGTATGTGTTCATATATAAAGATAATTCTGAACTGTTACTTATTGTATGCAAAAATAACAAAAAATGAAGAACAATCCAAATATAAAAATGTTTATTAACGCAATATGGGGGTGTGGCAAAACTCATAAAATGAGATGCCACACCCCCATATACTACTGTCTTGCCATGTTCATTCCACAAGACTACATGGCTGACTATTCTCCATAAATAAATCCATCATTGTCAGGCTCTGGTTCATTTCCCGATCCAGGTCTACCTATTGGAATAGTTTCCGACCCAGCCATAATTCCTACAGCATCGATAGCGATAACATTGATTTGGGGCTTATGATACTTTTTCTTTTCCATATTGTTTTTATTTCGTTATTAATTATGTTTATTGATTTAACTTTCAATAGTTCTGTTATTTGATGATTATCTTCTTAGTCTTTCCCGACTTCATGCGCACGATGTTTACGCCACGCTGTGGTTCGTCGAGACGCTTGCCGCTGAGGTCGTAGTATTCTGCCTCGGCATCGTTGAGGGCATCGAGAACCTCCGTAGCGTTGATGCCAGTGGTAGAACCGTCGATGCGCATGCTGAGTTGGGCAGGAGCGTTGGCAGAAGTGCCGTCAAGCCAAGCGCGGAAAGGTTTAACCTTAACACCATTAACCAAATCTGATTTGTTCAATTCAGCCACATTCCAGAAGCAGTCTTTGGCAATGATATAACCGTCGGTAACGTCCTTGGTCCAGTAAGTGCCGCTGAATTTCATGCCGTCCATAGGTTGATCATTTATTGCCATATTCAACGCTGCCTTGTTAGCGCCAAATGTCAGCTCTGCTTCGCTGCCGTTGCGCTTTACCACGCATGGAGTTCCGGCAGCCACTTTGCCATCAAGTTGTTTCAATACAAGCTCATTTTCAGAAACTGCACTAATAGCATACAGGCGGTAAGACTCCTCGCCAGTCAGCGTCAAGGAGTAAGGCAACACGAGTGTGCCCCAGTCGCTCGACATCTGGCGGGTGTAGGATATGGCATCGACTGTGCCGGTTGCTTGGCCGCTGATATATGAGGCATCGCTGAGGCTTACGTATTTATTCAATTTTGGAGCGTTCCATATATAGTTCGATATGCCTTTTGGCAACGACTGGAACACGAGACGTTTTATTAGAGGGTTTTCCTGAAATACATTTTCCCCGAATGATTCCAATGTCGCAGGCAATACCAATTCTTCGCAATGTAGTTTGCTGCAGCTGGCGAAAGCTTTGTCTCCAATCGTTTTCAGATTCGTGGGCAATGTCAAATTGCCATTAAGTCCACCGCAGTTGTAGAATGCATAAGCACCAATCTCTGTAACAGAATTGGGTATGGTGAGGTCGCCGATAAGTCTAGAGCATCCGTAAAAAACATAGTTACCAATTCTTTGCAATTTGTCAGATATTGTTAAATAGGCATTAAGTCCTTCGCAGCCATAGAATGCGTTGTCACCAATCTCTGTCACAGTGTTAGGTATCGTAAGGTAGCCTATCAGTTTTTTACAACCACTGAATGCCTCTTTTCCAATTTTTGTTAAGTTCTTCGACAATGTCAGGTGTTTATCGAACGAAATGCAACCACGGAATGCTCCATCACCAATCTCTTTAACGGTATTGGGTATCATAAGCGCACCGGTAATGTTTCGGACACCAGCAAAAGCTTCTTTCCCTATCTTTATCAAATTATCCCTTCTTGATGGATGTGTCATTTCTAGAGTGCCAAAGAATCCTATGCAATTACTGAATGCTCCATCGCCAATCTCTTTGACGGAACTGGGTATGAGAAGGTTGCCGCCAATATTCTTGCAATCAGCAAATGCATAGGAACCGATTCTTTCCAAACTCGTCGGCAATGTCAACTTCCTAATCTCTCCGCATTTATAGAAAGCGTAATTGCCAATCTCTGTTACCGTATTAGGTATTGAAAGATCTATAGGGAAGGTACATCCGTTAAAAGCCTTGTCGCCAATTTTTTTCAGAGAAAAACCGAAGTTCAGATATGAAATATTTTTGCAATTCTCGAATGCTCCTTCGCCGATTTCTGTTACGTCTTGAAAGGTAAGAGTTCCTGTGATAGAAGTATTGGCGAAAGCATAAGCACCTATGGTTGCTACAGAAGACGGGATTCTCAAAAAATAATTATTTATTGAGGTGTTTTTAAATGCCCCGTCTGGTATCTGCGTGATGGGGGTTTCAAACTCTATTGTGCAATTGCCTGTGTTGTCAATAGTGTGCGACAGCATCTTTGCACCAAAATCCATATTGGGGGCAAGAGACACCATCCTACGGTCATTTGTGGTGTACCTAAAGAAACTATGATCACATGTTGTGCATCTTTCGTTATATATTAATTCATGACCTCCTTTGGTACATGATTCAGTCAGACCGCTGATGATTGCTTTTTCGCTTAGCACATTTGGTTTGAATGTGACATAATATTTTGCAAAACAGTTGAATTCCTTAGGAATAAATGTTTGAATACAGTATCTGATATTGCTAAATTCTTTTATTTTTTCATATTTGTTATTCTCGTATTTGTATAACAGCCACTTGCCTTGGCGAGCTGCATCATCAGTCCACCCAGACATCCACCATGAAATTCTTACTTTTTTAGAAGTATTAGAAAAATCATTACTTATTTCTAATTTGGTGGGGTAAACGAAGCCGCGGAGAGTATTCTGGAGGTCCCATTCTTTATCGTTATAATTTTTATCGTCGCATCTGTCACGCCAATTGCCTTTCACGCTTACAGTATGGGTACGATAAGAAAACGAATTGTTGAAAGAGAGTTGAAGCTCGATAGTGGTCCACTTACCAGTATTGCTATTATCGGGACATTTCTGATCTTTTTGGGCTTTTCTGAACTGTGCATTGCCCACTACTTCACTGTTAAGTATAATAGTGCCTTTAGAACCAACATTGCCTCTATTCTCAAAGCCTTTAATCTTTTTCTCGTCTTTGTTATAGACATTGGAAATCAAGCCCCACATATCGTTAAGCTTGCATACAGCTACGCCATCTATGCAGAGATTGACATCACTTATAAAGTGGGCATTGTCGCCATCGTAGTTGTACATCCATAGTTTAAGCGTAACCTCGGTGCCATTGTCCGAATAGTTCGGACCGTAGATAAGTTTCACAATCGGATTGCGAGCTGTTCTGCCAGACATACTGCTTGCTCCTAACATGCACATCAGGAATGAAAGCAAAACGTAGAGATATACTCTGCGTGGGTGTTTGAATTTGAATATTTCCATAATAGTTATTTAATTTAATTTTATTCGATGTGGTGCAAATTTAAGGGGTGATATTGGGTGTATTATGCATTGTCTTTTGTTATTTGATGATTATCTTCTTAGTCTTTCCCGACTTCATGCGCACGATGTTTACGCCGCGCTGTGGTTCGTCGAGACGCTTGCCGCTGAGGTCGTAGTATTCTGTAGCTGTATCGTTAAGAGCATCAATAGTGCCCGCAGCACCTATGCCCGTTGCTGTGTCGCTAACACATATAGACAACTGGGAAGCGCCATTAGGCGATGTGCCATCAAGCCAAGCGCGGAAAGGTTTAACCTTAACACCTTTAACCAAATCTGATTTGTTCAATTCAGCCACATTCCAGAAGCAGTCTTTGGCTATGATATAACCGTCGGTAACGTCCTTGGTCCAGAAAGTTCCGCAGAAATACATGTTGCCTACGGGTTTATCAAGTGTATATGCTACATTCAACGCTGCATCGTTATTACCAAAGGTCAGCTCTGCTTCGCTGCCTTTACGCTTTACCACGTATGGAATTCCGGCTCCCACTTCTCCATCAAGTTGTTTCAATACAAGCTCGTTTACAGTAACCGTCTCAATCTTATACAGGCGGTAAGGCTCGCTGCCAGTCAGCTTCAATGGGTATGGCAATATGAGTGTGCCCCAGTCGCTCGACATCTTGCGCGTGTAGGATATGGCGTCAACTGTGCCAGTTGCATTGTAGCTGATAAATGAGTTGTCGCTCAAGCTGACTGCCTTCTTCAAAGAATTACCTAAGTATTCCGATATACCTTCAGGCAACGACTGGAAGTTGACTGTTTTAATCTGGTCACAGAGATAAAACGCATATTTTCCAATTTTCCCCAATGATTCAGGCAGCGTCACTTGTGACGGATTTTCCGAATCCTTATTTAGATTTGTGCATGAACTAAATGCATACATTCCAATCTCTGTTACCGAGGCAGGAATTACAAGTTCTCCTGAAAGATTTGTACATCCACTAAAAGCCCCCTTAGGGATTGCACTCAGAGCATCTGACAATTTAAGATTTGTAAATCCTGAACAGCTGGCGAAAGCCGATTCTCCGATAGTTGTTACTGAGTTGGGCAATGTCAAAGATCCCTTAAATCCCCAACATTCATAGAAAGCATCTGCTCCAATAGCTGTTACCGATTCGTGGAATGTCAAAGCTCCCGTAAATCCCGAACAACTGTAGAAAGCTTCCTTCCCAATCGTTTTCAGTTTGCTTGACAGTGTTAGAGTGCCATTGAATCCTTTGCAAAAGTAAAAAGCCCCATCGCCAATCTCTGTTACTGAATTAGGAATGACAAGATTTCCTGAAAGACTGGTACAATTAAAAAAAGCCCTCTCAGGGATTACACTCAGAGCATTAGACAACGTAAGATTTGTAAATCCCGAACAACCCTCAAAAGCCACTATTCCAATAGTTGTTACTGAGTTGGGCAATGTCAAAGATCCCGTAAATTTCGAACATCCGCAGAAAGCACGCTCCTTAATAGTTTTCAGGTTACTTGACAGCGTTAGAGTGCCATTGAATCCTGTGCAATAGCGAAAAGCATAGGTGCCAATCTCTGTCACCGAATTTGGAATGACAAGATTTCCTGAAAGACTGGTACATTTTTTAAAAGCATTCGATGGGATTACACTCAGAGCATCTGACAACTTAAGACTTGTAAATCCTGAACAGCTTTCGAAAGCCGATGCTCCAATAGTTGTTACAGAGTTGGGTAATGTCAAAGATTCCTTAAATCCCGAACAATTGTAGAAAGCACTCCTCCCAATCGTTTTCAGGTTGTTTGACAGCGTTAGAGTGCCATTTAATCCTTTGCAATTGTAAAAAGTCTCGTTGCCAATCTCCGTTACCGAATTTGGAATGACAAGATTTCCAGTAAGACCAGTACAGTTATTGAATGCATAATCCTGGATTGACATCACAGTATTCGGTATGCGAAGTTCGCCTACCAATTTTTTTTCGTGAAATGTATACCGGGGAATTTGCGTAATAGGAGCGTCAAACTCTATCACGCACTCACCATCAACAACTTCATACGACACAACATTGGCACCAAAATCTCTTTTCGAGATATCCACCTTATTGCCGTCGGATGTATGATAACGGAAGAAACTATGTCCACACATTTGACAGATATCATCGACGTTTGGCTTATGTCCAGTGGCAGCAAACGTAGTGGTAAGACCGCAAACAGTCTCTTCCCCCTCACATACATTGGGGAGGAATGTCATAATGTAATCTTTCGAGCAGCTGTACTGCTTCTTCTCTATGCTGAGTGAGTGCTCATTGGCAGCCACCTCGCCCAGCTTGACATTATTGTCGCCTTCGCGCTTGTATACTATCCACTTGCCCTCAGTAGATGTTTTCGTTGTATAGCCTTGCTGCGCCCAGGTGAACATCATCTTATCGCCAGAAGGCTGCACCTTAAAATAGATAGGACGAACGTATCCGTCGGTTTGTTGTTTAAGAGCCACGTCCTTTTCTACTACAGAACCGCTGCTTTGGTCTTGCCATTTGCCCTTCACCGTAATCTTATGGCCATAATAGGTGAATGACTTGTTGAAGGAGAGCTTAAGGTCGACGGTCCACCATGAATTATCTGTCGTGTTGCTGTTGTATGGGTATGTCTGTACACTCTTAAGATCTTGGAATTGTGCCGTGCCTACGTTTGTGCCATCAAGATTAATATCCGAAGACTTGCAGACAGCACCAGATTTGTCATTAAGCATATTGTAGCTTGAACCAGATATTAAACTCCACATGCTGTTAAGCTTGCCTACCTCTTTGTCGTCGATGTAGAGAAAAACATCGCCAGTAAAGCGGGCGTTGAATTTTTTTGTGTTCGGAACCGCATATTTCCAGTTGAACATCCATAACCTAAGCGTGACCTCCGTGCCACTGCTTGTATAGGACGTTTTGTTGATTTTGACAACTGGGTTGAGTTCTTCTGCGGCTGACGCCTTGCCAGCAACCATACACAGAAATAGCGAGAGCAACGCAAATATAAATACGCTGCGGGAGTGTTTAGAGAGTAAGAATTTAATCATGATTGTTGTAAAGTTTAGTACTATTGACCACAAAGTTAGACCAAATAATCAATACAAAAAAAAAACAACTACCGTAAATTAACGTAAAAGAGTGAAAAAAGAGGGGTAAAAAGGGGTAAAATCCACATAAAGGAACTAACTTTGTACAACAAAACTCAGAAAACAATGAAATCGAAACTAATACAACGACTAACCATATTTCTTGACCGTCGTAGCCACAACTGGCAACAACGAATGTGCCTTATCACGTTCCTTATGCTCAGTCTGTCGGTGGTATTGGGTGTGCCTATGCATATCATAGGAATGATAGGTCGCTGCGACACTATATTATATACCATATCGGCAATGTCGTGGGCTGCAACACTTACTATACTGATTATGTACCTTACGCAGCGTATGAGGCTGACTGTGGCGATATCATCGTTCGGAATATTGACACAGTTGGCAGAAAGTGCCCGTATAGTATACGTGGCAATGGAGCGTCCGGATGGGTTTGAGGAGACTATTGTGTTTAACCAGGTTATATCACTCGCCCTGATAATCTATATGGTAATGGCTGCCGTAAGACATATGCCAACCATATTAGCCCTAATGAGCATCGCAACGATAACATCGGCTTACCTATACACCGACGGGGAAATAAACAGACAGATTGTGGTGATATTCGTTATTGTGGAGATTTTTACATGTATTCTTGGCGAAATGATAAGGCGGGGAATAAGAAGTATGCAACGGGAAAATGCCGACTATCACTCTACACTTAACCGAGTGCTATCGACCTTCCACATGACCAAGACCGAGCTGTTGGCTTATATACAATTAGGACGTGGAGGACAGAGCGAAAAGGACATCACCGACTTCTTCAATCATCTTGACGAGCGTACAGAGGCTAACCTTATAAGGGCTGTGGAGCAACGTGTGGCTCAGCGCAAGATGCAACATGCCGACATATCGGCTATACTCCCTACCCTAACGCCCACAGAGCAGGAAGTATGCCGACTGATTATCGGTGGAAAGACTATAATAGAGATTGCCTCAATCCTACACAAAAACGCCAACAACGTAAGCTCTGTACGTATACATATACGCAAGAAGCTGGGGCTTGCTGCTGGTAAAGACCTGAGAGAGGCTTTGCTGGAAGTAATGCAGAAATAGTTTTACTTTTTGTGGACGTTGTACGATTTATTCTCTTCCTTAAACTTGTCCTTGGGCTGCGGATGTTCTGCCGGATAAAAATAACAAAAAAAGGAAGAATGAAGCAAACATGGCTTTCATTCTTCCTTAAAATTATATGTTTGTGACAAAATTTCACAACACACTAACTAAGTTATTTGACCTCAATCTGGCGTGTTGTCTTCTCCTCTTTCTTCTCAACCTTAGGAAGGGCAACAGTCAATACACCATCGTTGACATTGGCTGCAATGTGCTCCTTGTCGACATCGTCAGGCAAGATAAGAGTCTGCTCGAACTTTGAATAAGAGAACTCGCGACGCAGATAATGCTCCTTCTTGTTCTCGTCCTTCTTCTCGTTCTTCTGCTCCATCTTGATGTGCAAATTACCATCGTTATCTATATTGATGTTGAAGTCGTCCTTCTTCATGCCAGGAGCTGCAAGCTCTACTGTATACTCGTGTTCGGTCTCCTTAACGTTGATTGCCGGTGCCGTAGCATTTGTACGTGGCATAAAGTCAGTGTCGAAAAAGTCGTTGAAAACTTCAGGCATCCAAGTATTTCTCATTACTGGTAACATATCAAAAACCTCCAATTATATTTTAGTTGTTTATTTATCGTTTTGCTTGCCCCGAGCTTGTCGCTCTCGGCTTGCACTAATGATAATACAACTTACATGCCAAACGATTGGAGAAGACACAAAGTGTTAAATAGTAAGCAAAAGCGACAGAAAAGTAGACAAATAGACACAAACGATTGACAATTTGTCCATTCGCTCGGCTTTACCGCTTGCTTTAGCAAGAACTTTATGAGCGAAAGAAGTTAAGAAGTTAAGGAGTTAAGCCAATTGTCCAAATGGCCTGCATAATAAAGCGGAATGTTGTAGAGAGTGAATGCTCGGCCGTCGGTTCGGGTGATGACATCGGAGGTCAGCGGACCGTTCCACAATCGTAGGGCGATATTCTCACGCGACTCTTCCATAAACTGATGCAGGGAGCGGAGCTTTGAATTGTTGCCAGTCTTTACCTCGATGGGCAGCAGATGCGACTTATAGCGTATCACGAAATCTACTTCTGCCTGAGAGTTGCGAGCATCGCGCACCCAAAACATACGCTTCTCGCCAAACATAGTTGTAGCGCCAAGAAGTTCCTGAGCTACGATATGTTCAGCAATGTCGCCGTTCCAGAGTTCGTCGCTGTCGGTAGTGAAGAGCAGTTCTTCTTGCATTCCTGCTACGTAATTGACCAGACCAGTGTCAAGCCATAACAGTTTTGGACTCTTCTTCAGGTCGGGCAGTATGGGGAACGATGTTGACGTAAGAGGATAAACAAGTTCGAGGAGCAGAGTCTTCTCAAGCGTACGGAAGGCATTGCTAACATCAGCCGACTTGAACGAGGAGTTGGTGAATTTGGCAAACTGTATGCGATGGGCAGCCGATGTCCAGCCATAATTAAGAATATAGCGTATAGAATCCTGCTCCTTCGGCTTGGCGGCATACTTCTCCACATCGTCGCGATAGCCCGAGAGCAGCAAATTGAATATGCCTCCAAGCCGCACCATGTCGCGATACTGTGCATAGTTGGCAACAACTTCTGGCAGTCCACCTATTATCATGTATTTCTTGAAGAGGTCGAGCGTATAGCTGTGCAGTGACTGAGGTACCGATACAGCCTCAACCTGCTCGGCAAGAAGCTGCTCGCCTATAGCCGAAAGGAACTCTACAAATGTGCAGGGATGGAGAGCCATATACTCTACTCTACCCACTGGAAACGATATGTGACGGTCCATCAGACTCTCCAATAGTGAGCCAGCAGCTATAACATATATGTCGGGACGCTTCTCATAGAAGTAGCGTAACGACTGCACAGCCTTAGGTTCGTTCTGTATCTCGTCGATGAATATAAGTGTGCGGCAGTTGTCCTGACGTACATTTGCCTTGAAGAAGATGCCCGACAGCAAATCGTCGAAAGAATAGTCGGCTGCAAACAATGCAGCATTCTCGTTCTCCTCAAGATTAAGGTAGATGTAATTGTCGAATTCCTCGGCAAACATCTTGACAAGCGTTGTCTTGCCCACCTGGCGGGCACCACGCAAAACCAAGGGCTTACGTTCTTCCTTACGTGCCCAGTCGCGAAGATAATTGAGTGCTAATCGTTTGAACATATATAAATGGTTATAAATCAATCACAAAGATACACAATATTTTCAAATCCAAACCAAAAATCAACGAAAATCCGAGCAAATCCAAACCAACTTTCGCTGAATTTCGTATCAAATCCAAACCAACCAGCAGAAAAACCAGTATCAAATCCAAACCAACTGGCAAAGAGAAGGACTTTCAGTACACATCAAACCACCCATTCCATCCAATTGTTTGGAGTAATAACAGCTGTCTCCTTAACATCATACGCATTAAGGAATGATGATGGAAACTGAGTATTGGCGCGACGCGGATTCCACTTCATCTCGAAGACGGTGAATTGTCCGTCACACTCTTCTATATAGTCAATCTCCTGCTGCTGAGTAGTGCGCCAGAAATAGCTATAGGCATAACGACCAGAATAATGATTGGCTTGCCTGCAAACATACGCGACTCTATCTTTTGCTGTAACTGTCGTTCTATCATAGATGTATGGATTGTTTGTCGAGGCAAAGATAAGAAAAAAATAGCCTAATCCCAAAAATCATATGCAATTTTGGGATTATGGGGTTCTGCTTAATCAATTTGCACGTGTTAACTCACCATACGTGCCAATAAGGTGCTATGCTTGCGTTGAGAATGCTAACTATAAGAAATTACAGCTCTGCTTTGTGCAGTTCTGCCAATAGCTTCACGCTCTGACAATGCAGGTCGATGTGTTGTTGCAACTTCTCGTAGATGCTGTTTATCTCGACATAATAGACAAGGGCGGTGATTTCGCCATGCTGCAAAGCCTTGGCAAAGAGCGTGAGCGACTCTTGCAGAAGCTTTACATCGCTGTGGTCGATAACCTGCTGCAAACCCTGCAACTGCTCGTAGTTGGTGCGCATGGAAGCCTCAGCCTCATTCTGTGCCTGCATCACCTGCAACTCGGCACTCTCGCGGCGCTGGCGTGCTGCCTTAAGATTGCTACTGTTGCTATAGAGGGGGAAGCTTACGCCCACGAGAAAGCCGTTGATGCCTTCGCCACGCTCGGTGTTGCGACGATAGCCGAAGGAGATGTTGGGCAACCACTCGTTCTTCTGCACCTTCAGATTCAGGTCGGCTGCGCGGAGCGATGTCTGAGCCACTGCCAAGTCGACATCCGACGCGAGCGCCAAGGCACGATACGACTCGAAGTCGGCTATGGGCTGATATTCGGGCAGCACGGTATCGGTGACGTCAACGGGCTTGCCTCCGTTGAGCTGCTGAAGCTGCTGCAGAAGGGCCGTGCGGTCGCCCTGTGCCTCGCTGACGAGGGTGCGCACCTCCATGCAGTCGAGCTTCACCTTGTTAAGTTCAAGTGCATTGGCATCGCCT
>ERZ1026776.1621-NODE-1621-length-12252-cov-18.429286_pt1 | contig 12252 bp, 9 predicted proteins | sample MGYA00380125_ERZ1026776 | MGnify/ENA primary metagenome ERZ1026776 (study PRJEB33269, sample SAMEA4719761) | human gut metagenome | biome: human-associated habitat; feature: organic feature; material: feces | place: Cameroon | collected 2013-10 ... | reverse complement strand
GCGGCAAAAAGAATTTTTTTCATGTAAACCCTCCACATATGCTACGGCTTGTATTTCAAAACATAGATTGATTATACCATGTTTGCAATTCATAGAAAAGAGGGCATCGATAATTTACAAATCTTTTAGAGTCTGCCGTTTTTGCCTCAGCTTCTGTATGAAAGTCGGATCCTGTCAGCGATCAGAGCGATGAATTCAGAATTGGTAGGTTTGCCTTTTCCCGTGTCGATGGTGTAGCCGAACATGGCGTCCAGGGTCTCCATGCGCCCTCTGCTCCAGGCAACCTCAATGGCATGACGGATAGCACGCTCCACGCGGCTGGGTGTGGTCTGAAAACGTTTGGCAATGGTCGGATACAGGATCTTCGTGATGGAGCTGATCATCGTCGGATCCTCCACCGACATCATGATAGCTTCCCGCAGATACTGATACCCTTTGATATGTGCCGGGACGCCGATCTCATGGATCATATCCGTGACATCCTTTTCCAGGTCATGGATGACTTCCTGGGTCTGTTCCTTTTTTTCTGTCGCTTTTACTGTGCTGTCTTTGGCGTTTTTCGTAGAAGGAACCGTGATCATAATTTGGAATTCCTTGTTGGCATTCATCAGATCCCCCAGGATTTTGTATACTTTTTCATTATCCTTTGTAGTTGTAATGTTTAATTTTTCCATTAAACTACCTCCATGACTACAAAACTACTTTTTTCACGTACCGTTCTATTATAAATAGATATGCGTCATGGCTTCAAGCAGAACCCATCGCAAGATTTTTCCAAATTTCGCAGTATAAAAAAGGTAAAAAAAGGCGCCCGGAATGACCCGGACGCCAATAAGAGGGAAAATGTATAAGTAGAAAAACTACGAGTAAAGCAAATTAAATTAATGATGCTCTGCCAGAGTGTGAAGTGCTTCCTTGATGGCTGTCTTCACGGTCTCATCCTGTTCTGCATTCAGTCTGTGCAGCAGATAGGTCTTGGCATATTCGGTGCCGATGCTGCCTAATGCTTTTGCTGCTTCGATACGGATCTTCGTATCCGGATTGTCGATCATGTGGGCAATGCTGTTAACACTGTCTTCATCCTTGATCCGGCTCAGAGCTTCCAGTGCAGCTACCACCACGGTGTCATCGGAAGAACTCAGATATTTGATGATCTTGTCGGATTTTCCTTTCTCCTGTAATTTCTGGATCTTACTTAAATCATGTTGTTCCATAAACACGCGCCTCTTTCTTTCGGCCAGCGCGGGGGCGGTAAAATCGTCTCCGGATCATCACTATATGTCGCCTGTGGTGATTGGCTTCTCTTGATAATGTTATGATAACACCTTATCTGTCAGAAAACAATTATAGCAAAATGAAAGATTTCTAAAAATTCTATAACCTGGATCCACTTGTCCCATCACGTTTTTTATACTATACTGATATCATCAAATCGAAAGAAGGTACTCTCATGACAAAACAGGAAATCAGCGAGATCAAAAAGCTGTTCACCCCGAAAAACTGCTCCATTACCCGAATCTGCGGATGCTATGTGGATGGAGAGAAAAATAAAAAGACGGAATTAAAGCAGGCGTTTCTGGCACTGCCGGAGGAGGAAATGTTCAAATATTTTGAGATTCTGCGTAAGAGTCTGTCCGGCACCATCGGCAAGAATCTGCTGAATCTGGAGTTCCCGTTAAAGAGTGAAACGGAAGGCGGCACTCAGGAATTTCTCCTGCGTCTGCGAGACAGCCGTCTGAAGGATGATGCATTGCTTGAGCAGTTCTACGACCGCATCATTGAGTCTTATGAATATGTGGGCAATTATCTGATCCTGCTGATCCACGATGCCTACGATGTGCCGGGACGCACCAGAGACGGCATCGAGATGGAAGATGCTTCCGATGAAGTCTATGACTATATCCTTACCTGCATCTGCCCTGTGGATCTGTCCAAGCCGGGACTAAGCTACAACGCAGTGGAAAACACCTTCCAGAACCGTATCCGGGACTGGGTGGTAGGTATGCCGGACGCTGCTTTCCTGTTCCCCGCTTTCAATGACCGGAGCACGGACCTGCACAGCACTCTGTACTATTCCAAGGATGCGGAAGAATTAAAGGAGAACTTCGTGGATCTGATGTTAGGCTGCCCTCTTCCTCTGTCCGCAGGCGGTCAGAAGGAGACTTTCCAGTCTCTGGTGGAGGAGACGTTAGGCGATACCTGTGATATCGAGACGGTGAAAAATATCCACGAGAAAATGAATGAGATTGCACAGGAACATAAAGAAGATCCCGAACCTGTGGTATTGGATAAAAATGAAGTAAAGACCATTTTTGCCAGCAGCGGTGTAGCCAATGACCGTATGGAGGTCTTCGACCAGTGTTTCGATGCCACTGCCGGTGAAGCTACTTCCCTCATGATGACCAATGTCTACAACCCCCGCAGCTTTGAAGTGAAGACGCCGGATGTGGTCATCAAGGTCAATCCCGAGCGCACAGATCTCGTCAATACGAAACTGATCGATGGCAGACAGTGTCTCGTCATCGAACTGGACGGTAATATCGAAGTCAACGGCATCGCCGTGCGGGCTGCCGGAAGCGAAACATCTGACAATTCCATAGAAGATTAAAATACATGAAGTCAGGGGCAAAAACCCCTGACTTTTCTGTCTACGGATTGTTCCGTGCTAAACATGTTCCACTGGCACATAGCGCCCTACCCAATATTCGCATATCGTGGGATTATCATCCCACTTTTATGCTCATATAGGCTTAGACCTTTTGACCCTGGCATCATATACATTGCATTATGATACTCTCACACTTAGAATATCCAATCTGAGAGCTGTTCAGGGACAGCGTATAATTATCTGCCATCCCCCATTTCTGATCCGTATAAAAATTGTAGTTTGTTCTGCGCCGTTTATCTGTATCATTTATCATCTTTACAGCATCTGATTCACTGACATTGTATAGTTTGCAGATGCGCTGTACCTTTTCCGGCATATTGCCGTGTATGAATACATTCAGTACATCATCTCTGCTTTTTAAGATAAAATCCGCATTTCTTCCTATGATCACACAGCTTTCCCTTTCAGCAATTTCCATGATCACTTTTCTTTGTGCCTCATACACTATGTCTTCGATTGATTTTCCGGTAATGTCACGTCCTGTAAAGGCATAGGCAAACATACCTTTCTTAGGAGATAACTCTGCATTTTCCTGAATATACTTCGGTGACAGTCCCGACTGTTCTGCGATCTGGCCTATGATATCCTTATCATAATAAGCGATACCAAGTTTTTTGGCCACTTCTTCACCGATAAAACGGCCGCCGCTTCCAAACTCTCTGCTGATTGTAATGATCCTTTTTGTCATAGCTGCTTCCTCCTTAACCTAAGCTTTCTACTTTGTTCCTTTCGATTTTCTTTAAAAATACATATCCTACCAGACATGCGATAAACTCTGTAATGAGAAATGACCACCAGATCAGAGAAACTCCCATTTGTCCGTTTCTTACAAAAATGGAGAATATCCCGGCAAGCGGTAATATAATGACAAGCTGTCTGAGCAGTGAAATCACAAGGGATTCCAAGCCTCCGTCCAATGCCTGGAAAATTCCCTGATATGCTACATTGATCCCTGCAAAAATAAAGCTGAGGGAAATAATTCTCATTGCTCCGATAAAATACTCTCTTGACTGTCCTGCATTAAATAAAGTAGCAAAAGCTCCCGGGAATATTTCTGTGATCGCCACTCCAATGACCATAAGCACAATCGTATAAAGCAATCCATACCGGATGCCATCCCGGATTCTCTGTTTGCTATGCATTCCGTACGCAAAAGCGATGATCGGCGTGATCGCATCTCTAAGTCCGAAGGCAAGAAATAACACAAACTGCTGTACCTTATAGAACAATCCATATGCGGTCTGCGCCGAAGGACTGAATTTCAAAATCAGGTTCATAACATAAACCATGATAGACATAAGAGCCTGTGCAATAATGGCCGGCAGCCCGATCGCATAGATTTCCCTGATGATCCCACCATCCGGCTTCATGTATTTCACACCATGCTCAAATTCCTTATTGCATTTTATGTGGAATACAAACAACAATACCGCAGACGCAACCTGACCGATCACAGTAGCATAGGCAGCTCCCTTTACTCCCATTTCCGGGACAGGACCGATACCATAAATCATAATCGGATCAAGAATAATATTGACCACTGCTCCCACGACCTGGCCGATCGTAGAGTACAGGGAACGTCCTGTTGCCTGCAACAGCTTTTCAAATAATGAAAAGAAAATAATGCCAAATGCGATCACACAGCATATTCTTAAGTAGTCTGTTCCCATGGAAATCACTTCCGGATCAACTGTCTGTGATGAAATATAAGCTTTTACCCCAAATATTCCAAACAGAAGGCATATTACATATATGAGTACTCCGAGAAATAAGCTGTTGCCTGCAACTTTTGAGGCTTTTTTCCCATTCCCCTGTCCAAGTGTTCTTGCAAGCAGTGCATTTGTCCCTACTCCGGTTCCGATTGCAACCGCTACCATAAGCATCTGGACCGGGAACACCAGCGTAAGTGCATTAAGCGCAGACTCACTTCCCGATCTCATATTTCCGACAAAGGCGCTGTCCACAATGTTGTAAACCGCCTGCAATGCCATAGATAATATCATTGGTATTCCCATCTTCACCATGAGCTTATTTACCGGCATCTCCTTCATCCTGTTACTTTCTGCCATCTTCATTTCATCCTCCTTGTTTTGCTTTTTTGCACAAAAAAAGTGTGTGCTCACCGCATAAGCTGGACTTACGCTGATAAGCTACACACTTTTTATTGCATTATATTTTTATTTTTTGAAAAAGTCAAACAAAAAAATTTCTTTATTTTAATTTTAAGAAGTTTTCTATATCACATCTTGAAGTACTGCATGCTCTCGGCCAGCTCATCCGCGATCTTCTTCAGCTGGTCGGCGCTGTCATATACCTGCTTAAAGGTATCCAGAACCTCCTGTGTCTCGGTATAGGTCTGCTGGGTGCTGTCTACATTGTCTCGGGCGATCTCTGAAAGCTGCTCCACAGCCTCCATGACCTCTCCGCGGGACTCGGCCAGTCTGCCGGTACTCTCTCTGATCTGCAGAATACTCTGCATAGAATCCTCAATCTCCTTCAATACCTCAGAGACATTCGTCCTGGTCTCCTGCATGCTTCCACTCTGTTCGGTGATGATTTCCTGCATCCGCTGCATGATCTCCATTTCACGTGCAGAATCTTCCATCAATGCTTTCGTGGTCTCTTCAATCTCATGACCGGACTGGTTGGACTGTTCTGCCAGCTTTTTGATCTGGTCCGCTACGACTGCGAAGCCTCTTCCACTCTCTCCGGCTCTGGCCGCTTCAATGGAGGCATTCAGGCTCAACAGATTTGTCTCCTCTGCAATGGAAGTGATGAACTCCATGGCGGTATTGATCTTTTGGATCGATACATTGGTGCGGTCGGTCTGTTCTTTTACTTCTACGATGATCCGCTCCACTTCCTCATTGATATGGCACAGCTGTGCCAGCGTATCTGCGGTTTTCTTACTGGACTTCTGCATGGATGCGGCACTTTGGTTTAATGTATCCACTTCTGTGGATGTCTCTGTGATATGTTCTCCCATGATCCGCATGTTCTCGGAAGTACTCTCGGAATTCTTCGACTGCTCCGTAGAATTTGCCACCACCTGACTTACAGCGTTCTGTACTTCATTCATGGTGCCATTGGTAGTATCTGCTGCAGTTCCCAGCGCCCTGGAAGCCTCCAGCAGACTCGCAGAATTCTCGGAAATTCCTTTTAATATTCCCTTCAAGGTATCCTTTAGCTTTACCGTAACCCGCGACAGATCTCCGATCTCGTCCTTCCTCTTTAACATCTTGTCATCGACCCAGACGGTGAGATCCCCCTCTGCAACCTTACCCATGACGCTGATACTCTTCTTGATATTGTGGCTGATTGATGTCGCAAGCTTCAGCCCAACGCCGATGCACAAGATCATTGCCACGCATACTGCTGCACCGATGCCGAAAATGATTCCGTTTACTACCGCATCCTTGCTTTCTTTATCGGTACCGACAAATACCATACCAATAATCTCATCATCGGAGCCATTCTGATAGACCGGCATGAAATAGCCATAATTCATAACACCGTCCAGCGATACAGAATTGCTGAAATATTCCTCTCCGTTCTGTAAGACCGCCTCCACGATCCGCTCTCCTGCCGGAGAATTCAGAATACGATCCCCGTTACTATCCAGTGCGGAGGTCATGATTCTGCGGTCTCCGTAGAAAAAGGTTACGTCCATGCCGGTATTGTCTTTGATTCGGTCCACCAGACTTTCGGAATGTGAGATATTATAGCTGCCCTTCCAGATGTCCCCATTGCCGGATTCCATGTAATCACCGGTATTTTGGTCATATGCCGCCAGCGTAGCTGCGGCTGTTCCCTTCAGTGCTTCCTCTATCTCATCCATCATGGAACTGCGCACCGTCGTCAGCATGAACAAAATAGAAAGCAGTCCCAGTAACACTACCGGTCCTATAGTCATTGACAGAATCTTTTTTTGTATACTCATCACGCGGCCCCCTATTCTACCACAGATACGGTCTTAAAATACCAGTTGATGCCTCCGGTAATCGTTGCGTCATCCAATGTCTCTCCCTCTTTTCCCACGGTCTCGCCCGTGTTGGTCTCGATCACACCGTCAAACACGCCGTTCTCTCCGGATAATATCTGTTTCCTGGCTTCCTCTACCTTTTCCTGGGTTCCGTCCACACAGAAGTCTGCCAGACTCGTAATGTTCACCAGATTTTCACTCATTCCACCGTAGTAGTTGCTGCCGTCCCAGCTGCCATCAATGACACTCTGGACTGCTGCCGTATAGTAGGCACTCCAGTTCCAGATCACACTGCACAGGCAGGACCGGGGCGCATCCTTACTCATATCGGAATTATAGCCAATGCTGTACACACCCTTTTCCTGCGCCAGAGTCTGGGGATATACCGTATCGCAGTGCTGTGCGATCACATCACACCCCATGTCGAGAAGCGCCTGGGCTGCTGCTTTTTCCCCTTCCGGATCGTACCAGCTATTGGTCACCTTTACGTATACCTTTGCATCCGGATTCACCGAATAGATTCCCAGTGCAAAAGCATCAATGCCGCCGGTCACCTCTGAGTTGGTGGAATCCATGGCTGCCACATAGCCGATCTTGTTGGAGGTGGTGTTCATTCCCGCCACGATACCACTCAAATATCTCGCCTGATAAATTCTTCCGAAATAATTGTTAAAATTCTTGCCATTGCTCATATATCCCGTGCCGTGGGAAAAATACACATCCGGATATTCCTCCGCCATCTCTGCCGTAGTCTCCATATATCCCCAACTGGTGGTGAAGATAATATTGCAGCCCTCGTCGATACATTCCTGAATGGCCTGTCTTGTGGCCTGCTCATCGCCGTCATTGACATTGATCTTGCGGACGATCTGGTCATCGGACAGTCCAAGATTCTGCTGCATACCCTGAATACCCAGATCATGCGTATAAGTGTAACCACTGCCCTCCGCCGGATCCGACAGATGAAGAACTCCCACCTTGATCTCGTCCTTTGGAATGCCTCCGGTCTGTGCCGTGGTACCTCCACTGTCACTCTGCGTTCCCTGCGCTGTCTGACTGCTGCCTCTTGCCTCGTAGCCGATGTTGGTTGCGTAATCATCTACCTCACCGGTGCTTCCACAGCCTGTGAGCAACATACAGCCAAGCAGCAACGCTATGCTTCGTCTGATATTTTCTGTCCACCTTTTTCTCATGATAGTACCCCTTTCTCATTCGTTCTTTATCCTTCCACCCTTTTCAGGGGATTGACGGCTTCACTCTCATACTCCATGCTTTTACACTATTCCCTGCTGCTGTGGCAGGTAAAATAAATCACCTGATATTCTTTCGCGATCTCCGCCAGGAACCGTATTGCCCCTCTTGTCCGGTTTTCATCCAGATTCACAAAGGGATCATCCAGGATCAGGAACGGTTTCCGCTCATCATACATAGCCTCCACCAGTGCCATACGCATACAGATACCGATCAGATCCCGGTTTCCCAGGCTCATGTAGCCGATGTCTCTGGGCATATTTCCATCAATGACCTGCAATTTTGTGTTAGCATCCATCTGATAATTTTCACATTCTGTTCCCGTAAGTATTTGATAATATTTACGGAAGCCTACCATCACCGGTTCCGTATATTTCGCGGTAAAAGAACTTTTGGCCTCTTCCAGCAGCCCCTTGGTCACCTCCAACAATCTATACTGTTTTAATTTCTCCTCTGTCGTCTCCTGCAGATTCTCCAGTTCCCCCTCCATGTTTTCTATATTTTCCCAGGATTCCTGCAGGCTGGAAAGCTGGTCCTGATAGCTGCGGATGGACTTATAACGATCCTCCATGCGTTCTGAGAGGACTTTCATTTCTTCTGCCAGACTCTCCAGTGATTCTTCTCCTTCCGGAGCCTTCAGTGCCAGGAGTCTGGGGATGTCTTCCGTCCGCTCAAAAGCCTTCAGTTCCTGTTCACTCTTGTCATATTCCATCAACGCATTGCGGTAATCACTTCTGCGATGCAAAAGCTCCGTCAGCTGTTCCTCCGGATGCTCTTCCAACAGGATCCCGATCCGGGTGAAGAATTGATGAATACTGTTCTCCAGCTTTTCATACTGTTCCTTTTGCTCCCTATAACGTCTGTCTCTCTCTTCCTGTCTCTGCTTTTGTCTGCCGGCAGCAAGACGCTGTTCTTCTTCCAGCCTCACCAGTTCTGCCCTCAGGTCATCGATCTCGCCATTCTCCAGTATCTCGTCTCCGGGGATTCCGGAAGAAACAAACCACGCGGCTCCCAATGCCACGACTCCCAACGCCAGAAGAACTCCTCCGGGTACCGTCTGTTTTAATAAAAAGCAGGCCCCTCCTGCCAGAAGCAATAGTATTCCGAGGATTCCAAATACATTTTTCCGCTTTCTGCCGGTCTCCCGCTCCCGCAGGATCCGGCGCTGTTCCTGCGCCTGTACTGTTTCTAATGTCTTAAGCCGGGCCGCTTTTTCCCGGTATTCCACTTCCTGCTCTTCGTAGCGGACGCTTTCCCCTGATGCACTGCCCATCTGCTCGGACAGTTCCATGGCTCTGCGGATGCTCTCCGCCTCACTGCATCTGCTTAAACATTTCCGCAGATCCTCTTCTGTGGGGATCACTCCGTTAAAATAACTTTTTGCTTCTTTTAAAAGGCGTTCTCTCTCTGCAAGCTTGGCACGTAGATCCAGATATTTTTCTTTTCGTGCCTGCCTGTCTTTATAAGCCCCCAGCTCCCGCTGCTTTGCCTGCAGCTCTGCCAGTTCCGAGGCAAGCTTTTCCCGTTCTTCGATGACTGCCTTTCTTCTGGCAGCAATGCTTTCCATGGTGTTCTGTATCTCTTGTCCGTTGCGGATCTGCACCTTGAGCTCCGTAATGCGATCCTTATCCCGCCGGATGGATCCGGTCTTGCGGGTGGGAGACATGGTATTCAGCAGATCGTTCAACCGTTTGTCCGCCGTCTCGAAATTATTAATGTCATCGGTATTCTCCGCCAAATTGCCGATCTTGGCATTGATACTGTCGGTAACAAAGGTCTCACAGTCATTTTGGGAGATAAACGTGGTCCGCTCAAAGGATACAGCATCGATCTGGAACAGTTCCTCTCCCAGTTTCTCCGTAAAATCGTCACTGGGCAGATGGGTCGTAAGATCTGTCAGCCGAAATTCATCCTCCGCCGCTTTATTGCCGAAGGTTCTGCGAACAGAATATTGTTTCCCGTCACTTTCAAACTGTAATTCTCCGCCGTAGACTCCCTTCTGCCAAGGAGTATACCGTCTTCTCTCATTTTCTATGGGATCTCTCTTGCCCTCGTTGCGAAATCCGAAAAGCATGACCCGCAGGAATGCCGCCAGGGTGCTTTTTCCCCATCCGTTCTCCTCACAGACAGTATTACACCCTTCCGTAAACTCACAGGTAAAATCACTTAATTTTCCAAAATTCTCTATATGACACCGTATCAGCTTCATGCGTCCAGGATCTCCTCTCCGGCAAGTGCCTGCAATCCGTAATGGATCACTGCTGCCTTATCTTCTTCCGATAGATCCTCTCTGCCCATAACTGTGCGGATGAATTCTCCCTTCAAAGACACATCTTTTGCAAAGGAAGCATAATCTACCAGATATTTCGAGCTGTCCTTGATCTTCACGAAATAGAAACGACTGCTGAACTGATGCAGCAAAAAGTCCGTCTCTTTTTCACTTTCCACATCGACTTTACCGGTCAATTCATATTTTACCAGACTCTTCTCCGGATAATTGCCCGCATCGGTCTCTTCTTTCATGCGTTCCAGAATCTCCATCGTGGACACACAGCCGGTAATATCCACCGGAATGGTATAGAGATTCCGGGAAGCAAACGGAATAAAACGGCTCTCCACAGTGCCTGCTGCCTCATCCACGGAAAGCTCCACAAATCCATGTTCTCCACATTCGTCAAATCCGCGCCCCTCCAGACATCCGGGATAACAGTAAACTCCCCGGCCATCCAGCCGTTCCTTCTTATAACCATGAATATGTCCCAGTGCCAGATAGTCAATGCCTTTATTCTTCAGGGCGGTCAGATGTATAACCTCCGCCTTGTCCTTCGCACTGTATTCCGATTCCTGGCCGTGCAGGACAACGATATTCACCTGGTCCGCATCCAGAGACAATGTGTTATAGACACTGCCGCTGTTCTCCGGATTCAGTTCCACGCCGGTGATGCATACCTTTTTCCCCAAAGGAAAGCTTGTCCATTTGCTGTCAAACAGATGAAGGTTTTCCGGAATCTGCGAAAGTTCCCCGGTAAAGCTGCCCTCATCGTGATTGCCCTGTAAATAATAAAATTCAATTCCGGGATGCCCCAGGATCAGATCCTTCACCACATTCCGCGCGGTGGCTGACACATTTTTCGTATCAAACAGGTCACCCGCTATGAGAATGGCATTCACTTCATGAGCTGCACCGTATTCCACCATTTTCCGGAAGGTCGCGAGCAGCTCCGTCCTGCGCTCTCTGGCTTTTTCTCTGGTAAGATTTGCACTCATTCTGGAATCCAGATGGATGTCTGCGCAATGAATGATCTTCATTCTGCCGCCTCCCTTTTCACGTATCTATTACCCTCTATTATATACGAAACCCATGACGGATACAATAAAAAGCGTACCGGAATTGAGACGGTCATTCTCAATTTCGGTACGCTTAAACATTTAAAAAATATTTATTTTCCGGGAAGAAATTATACCTGTAAACTTCCTGCCGCAATCAGTTTGCCGCTTTTTCTGTCAAATAACAGGATATCTTCTCCACCGATCTCGAACTTCACTTCCTGACCGATCTTGTAAGCGGTATTACCGAAGACTACGCCGGTCAACAGGAAATCACCGATACGAAGCTTAATCGTGGATTCCATACCGGTGGGCATGGCACCATAGATCACACCGTCCAGTCCTGCACCATCGTGTAATTGCAGGGCTTCGGGACGTACACCGATGACAAAATCCTCGTTGGTGATCACGGGAGCTTCCTGCAGTGCATAATCATCTTCATTCACTCTGGCAATATGATACTGGAAGACTTCATCCTTGTTGGATTTCTCCACAGCCTTCTTATCCTGCATTTTCTCTTTGTGACGGGCTGCCTCATCAGCTTCGTTCTTATCTCTCTCTGCGAACCATCTTTGCAGATCCAGATGTTCTTTCGGAACAAACTTTGCCTTTCTACCGTCTAAGATCGTCACATCCAGGCTGCCGTTTTCAGTCTGCACACCCTTGGCTTCGATAAAATTAATGGAAGGATTTCCTACGAAATCTGCCACAAACAGGTTGTTGGGTCTGCTGTACACGGTCAACGGTGCTTCATACTGCTGCAGCACACCGTTGTTGATCAGGCAGATCTTCGTTGCCAGTGTCATAGCTTCCATCTGATCATGAGTTACATATACGAAGGTGCTTCCGGTCTCAACATGCAGACGCTGCAGTTCATATCTCATTTCCAGACGGAGTTTTGCATCCAGGTTAGACAGCGGCTCATCCATGAACAATACCTGGGGTTCCGGTGCCAGTGTTCTGGCAATGGCAACTCTCTGCTGCTGTCCACCGGACAGTTCTGCGGGATAACGGTTCATGAACA
>ERZ1026776.1619-NODE-1619-length-12255-cov-3.709836_pt1 | contig 12255 bp, 12 predicted proteins | sample MGYA00380125_ERZ1026776 | MGnify/ENA primary metagenome ERZ1026776 (study PRJEB33269, sample SAMEA4719761) | human gut metagenome | biome: human-associated habitat; feature: organic feature; material: feces | place: Cameroon | collected 2013-10 ... | reverse complement strand
CAGCGGCATAATGATATGTCCTGCCGTCACAAGCGTTTCCTTATTGGCAAGTGCAATATCCTTGCCTGCCTCGATCGCTGCGATCGTCGGACGGATTCCGATCATTCCCACGATCGCGGTGAGTACAACATCCGCCTCGGGCAGAACCGAAATGGAAAGCAGACCATCCATGCCCGTCAGTACCTGCACCTGCAGATCACTGACACGCTGCTTTAAATCCTTTGCCGCCTCTTCCGACCACATAACCGCATAAGAGGGCGAAAATTCACGGATCTGCTGCTCCATCTTTTCCACGCTGCTGCCTGCTGCCAGTGCAACCACATGCAGGTCTTCTTTATAGCTGCGTACCACATCCAGTGTCTGTGTTCCGATCGAACCTGTGGAACCCAGCAATACGATATTCTTCATCTTTCTGCTCCTTCTATCATCTTCCTTCGGATCACGTCTACAGCTCCAGAAGAATGATACATAAGTAATAGATCAGCGGTGCTGTTACGATCACGCTGTCAAAACGATCCATAATGCCGCCATGTCCCGGGATCAACTTTCCATAATCCTTGATGTTATGATCACGCTTGATACCGGAAGCCGCCAGATCACCGAGCTGGCTTAAAACTGCCCCGACGCCTGAGATCAGCGGAAATGCCCAGATGGCATCATCCGAAATAGCAGTCACACCCGCCTTCTGCAGTCCCCACGCATATAAAAAGCCGATCAGCGCGGCGCCGGCCACGCCACCGACCGCTCCTTCGATTGACTTTTTCGGGCTCAGCACCGGTGCCAGCTTATGTTTTCCCAACAGCTTACCGACCGCATACGCACACGTATCGCAGCCCCAGGATGCGGAAAAGATCAGCCATACCAGAAAGATGCCCTGTGTCAGGTTTCTTGTCATATAAATATAGGACAAAAGCACCGGACAATACAGGAACGAAAAACCCGCTGACATAACCTGTTGTGCATGAAACTTCGGGAATGTCAGAACATATACAAGCATCATGCCCATGATCGTCAGAATGATCGCAAGCAATGCATACGTATCAGAATCCGTCAGATACCGCACAATATAATATGCCACGATGCCAAGATATCCGACGATCTCAATACCGGAGGGCTTTTTCTCTTCTTTTCGTACATTCGTTGCTTTCACAAGCTCTGAAAATCCGACAAGTGAAATAAAAAGAGTCAGGGCATACAAAACGATGCCCCCATTACTCATTGCAAATGCCAGAATGATCAGAAGCAGTATTCCACTGATCAGTCTTGTCAGCATGTTACTCCTCCTTTACAAGCCCAAACCGGCGATCCCGCTGATTGTAGGCTGCAATTGCTTCCTCCAGTTCCTTTTTGCCGAAAGCAGGCCATGGAACCGGTGTAAAATAAAGCTCCGTATAGGCAAGCTGCCAGATCAGGAAATTGGAAATCCTCTGTTCTCCGCTTGTACGGATCATCAGATCCGGTTCAGGGATCCCTTTTGTATCCAGATAGTCAGCGAACTTTTCGATCGTCATGTCTTCCGGCCGGAGCCCCTTCTGGGTATCTGCCATTACCTTGCGGACTGCACGAACGATCTCATCCTGCCCGCCATAATTTAATGCGATCTGGAAATTCAGGCCATCATAGTCTTTTGTTGCTTCCTCAAGCTCAGCGATCCGCTCCCGGATATCCGGTGCAAGCCCCATCTTATCTCCCAGTACGCGGACACGCATATTATTTTTCGCTGCGGTTTTCAGACAGGTCTTCATATAATTGTGCAGAAGCTTCATCAGTGCATCCACTTCGTCCTTCGGTCTGTTCCAGTTCTCTGTGGAAAATGCATAGACCGTCAGGTATTTCACACCAAGGTCGTACGCTGCAGCACAGACTGTTTCCACATTTTTGCTACCCTGAACATGCCCGTAATTACGTGGCATTCCCTTGCTCTTTGCCCATCTGCCGTTTCCATCCAATATAATGGCGATATGATTCGGTACACTCATTATACAGTCATGATCTCCTTTGACTTCTCTTCTACCATACCATCAATTTCTTTGATAAATTTATCGGTTACTTTCTGTAACTGCTCTTCCAACATCTTGATCTCATCTTCGGAAACATCTTCCTTAGCCAGCTTCTTGAAGGAATCATTGCCGTCTCTTCTGGAATTGCGGACTGCAACCTTGCTTTCCTCACCTTTTTTCTTCACTTCCTTAACCAGATCTTTACGACGTTCCTCAGTAAGCTCCGGGAATACCAGACGGATCACAGAACCATCATTGGATGGTGTAATGCCGACATCGGAACATAAAATTGCTTTTTCGATCTCTTTGATCAGGGATTTTTCCCATGGTGCGATCTGGATCATTCTCGGTTCCGGAACTGTGATATTACCAACCTGCTGCAGCGGTGTCGGTGTTCCGTAGTAATCTACCTTGATCTTATCGAGTACATGCGGATTGGCTCTTCCTGCACGGATCGTCATGAAATCCTCTCCTAAAAAGTCAACTGTCTTCTGCATTTTTTCTTCAAATGTTTTTACTCTTGCATCCATTTTATATGTCCTCCCTTATTCTATACTGTAACCTTTGTTCCGTTAAATTTACCGTTCATGGTATTCACAATGCTGTTTTCTTCATTCAGACCGAATACCCACATCGGCATTTTATTATCTCTTGCCAGAATAGACGCTGTCATATCAACAACCTGCAGATTCTGTGCAACCACATCATCAATGGAAACCTCATCGTATTTCTTTGCATTTGGATTTTTATGCGGATCATCATCGTACACGCCGTCGATCGCTTTTGCCAGCAGGATCACATCTGCTTCTACTTCAATGGCACGCAGTACAACGCCTGTATCTGTTGAGAAGTAAGGATGTCCTGTTCCGCCTGCGAAAAATACTACCATATTCTTGGAAAAGTATTTATTGGCGCGATCCTTGGAAAACAGCTTTGTAAACGAACCACATTCAAATGGTGTCAGGATCGCTGTCATCATTCCCACGCTTCTGAAGATCTCCGATACATAAATACAGTTCATGACTGTTGCCAGCATTCCGATCTGATCTGCCTTTGTTCTGTCGATGTTCTCACTGGAACGGCCACGCCAGAAATTACCGCCGCCGATCACAATACCGACCTGTACGCCGTCATCAACAAGCTGCTTTACCTGCAATGCCACACCACGTACTGTTTCTTCATCAAAACCGGTCTTTTTTTCTCCTGCAAGCGCTTCACCGCTCAGCTTCAGCATTACTCTTTTCATTGTTTTTCTCCTATCACTTTGTCCCTTGGTTTATTTTGCGATCAGATCATTAAAGAAGTCTGTCGGATTTACTTCTGCGTAGCACTGGCTGCACATACCTTCGATCACCGCACCGTTGTTGATCTGAACGGATTTGGATTTGATATTCCCCATTACAATGGCGGATGCATCTAAGATAACCGGTCCCTTCACATCAATATCGCCTTTGACAGCGCCTGCGATCACCGCACTGGAAGCTGCCACATTACCGATCACAACGGAATTCTGTCCGATCTTGACAGTTCCTTCCGCAACGATCATACCTGTGATATGTGCACCGTCTGCAAATACCTCCGCAGCTTTGGAATCTCCTTCAATCGTACCGGAAACATTTAACTTGCCGAGCAGCTCAACCTTTCCTTTTACTTTACCGAGAATATCCACATTGCCTTTTGCGCTGATATCACCGTTTAATGTCATGCCTGCAGTGATGATCGCTGTTTCATCTAATACTTCTGTATCTTCTAAACTCGTTTTCTGTTCTTCCATTGCTTTTCCTACCTCTTTTTCCAATTCTGATTCTTCTTTTTCTGTATGCCGTCCCAGATCCATATGCATGAGCATTTCTTCCGGTGTCTGCATCTGTCTCTCTGCAAAATCATCTTCATCCTCATCTGCGTCCGGCTTTACGATACCTGCAATGCTCTGCATCTGCTCCGCTGCCGCTTTCTGCAGCGTAACCGCCTCGGGTTCTTCTGCCGCCTTTTCTGAAGTTCCTTCTGCAGCTTCTGTATCTTCTACAGGTTCTGCTGTCTCAGCATCTTCCTCCTGCATAGTTTCCGGTTCCCGGACCTCGGCATTCTGCTTTTCTTCTTCGTCTTCCGGCTTTGGTTCTGCAGCCTGGTTGGTCTGCTCTGCCTCCGACTCTACGGGTTCTGCTTCTGCAGTCTCTGCTGTTTCTTCTGCAGCTTCATCCTGCTTTCCGGCTTCTTCGATGTCAGGGCTTCCGACTTCCGCAGCCAGCGCTTCCTGCACTTCCTTCAGCGCATCATCCAGCGCCTTATCTTCGTCGTCTTTTTTACTTTCCTGTCCCGTCTCTTCTTCCGGCAGAAGTTCATTGACTGCCTGAGACAGGTCTTCTTTCAGTTCCTGAAAAAATCCCATTTTTTCTCCTCCGTTTATTATTACTGCTGCGCAGTTGATTGTTGTAATTTCAGATGCTGCACAAATTCCATGTCATCACTGACCGGCAAAAGAACCGTATCATCCATTGCCTGTATTTCCTCAATGATCGCAGGAAGTGCTTCCACTGTCGTATTTTTATTCGCCGCATCATGCAAAAGGACAACAGAGGTCTGATGCTTCCCCACACCTGTCAGTACATTGTCCACAAGCGTCTGTGCTTTTACCTTTTTGTTGGTCGCATCACCGCTTGACACATTCCAGTCCAGATAATAGATATCCTGTTGCTGCATATACGCTGCAAGCTCACTCATATCCACCGTACTGACCTGATTGGAGCTTCCACCCGGAAATCTGTAAAAATGTGACCATACACCAGTTGTATCATATAAGAAATCCTGCAGCCTGGAAAGATCCTCTTCAAAGGCTTCCTCCGAAGCATAGATCTCCTCATATTTGTGGCTGTAGGAATGCATACCGAGTGTATGCCCTTCCTCTACAATACGCTGATACATTTCCTTGTACTTCTCCTGCGGCTTTCCTGTTACAAAAAAAGTAGCTTTCACATCATACTGTTTTAAAATATCCAGTATGGCATCTGTGTTACTGCTCGGTCCATCATCAAAGGTCAGATAGACCTTTCTCTTCTGTCCATCGTCCGGTTCCGTTTCTTCTGCCTGCCATTTTGCAAGGCTGTTATATGCCTGCATTCCGCCTGCCTGCTGCATATCTTCTGCATCTGCTTCTGCGGAAGCAGTCTGTTCAGCCCCGGCGGTACTTTCGTTCTGCTGCGATGAAATCTGCCGCTGCATCCGATCCAGCTCTTTCTGCAGTCTGTCCACCTTGATGAACAGCAAAATACATAACAAAATCGGAATCAGAATTCCCAAAAGTAAATACGCTACTATCAGCCTTTTCATGGAAGAAATCCGGCTGCGTCTTTTTTCCTCTTCACTTTTTGGCATACCAAGACTCCATTCTTTGCATATTCGATTTATTCTATCATAATTTTTATTCGAAATCCAGCGTTATAGATACAAATTGACAGACTGTATTTGGAACCGTATTTATGTAATAGAAACGAAGTTTTCTATTACATAAATAAAGCTTATCTGTGCAGCCTTTTCCGTATGGCCACGCAGATAAGCTTTTCTGCTTCTTTATCCCTTATTCTGTTTTCTCAAAAAGCTGTATGCCACGGGCAAGGCGCGTAAGCCCGTCTTTCACTGCTGTATGCGGGCATGCGATGTTCATACGCAAAAAGAGGTTCCCGTTTCCGTGATAGCTGCTGCCCTTGGACAGATACAGTCCTGTTTCTTTTCGAAGAAATTCCTGCAGATGATCTGTGTCATCCGTTACCTTGGAACAATCCAGCCAGAGCAGATAAGTCGCTGTATTTTCCACCAGATGGATCTGCGGCAGTTTACCTGCCAGAAATGCTGCAACCATATCCCTGCTTTCTTTCAAATAGCTCCGCAGGCTGTCAAGCCATGCATCTCCCTCTGTAAAAGCCGCGATCGTGCCTGCCATGGCAAAGGCATTCGGCTCTGCCACTTCATCGGAATTCAATCCTCTGTCCATCTTTTCCCGGATCGCTTCATCCGGTATCATGACTGCTGCCGACTGCAGGCCAGCCATATTAAAGGTCTTGCTCGGTGCCAGACATGTAATGCTGTTATATTTGCAATCGTCCGATACGGAAGCAAACGGTACATATTCATAGCCGGGCATCGTCAGATCACAGTGGATCTCGTCCGCTACAACCAGTACATGATGTTTTTTGCAAAGTGCACCGACTCTGGCAAGCTCTTCCTTACTCCAGATCTTTCCTGCCGGATTCTGCGGATTACATAATAAGAGCATCGTTGTCTGCGGATGTGCCAGTTTTTTCTCCAGATCCGCAAAGTCCATCTCATATTGCCCGTTCTCATAAAGGAGCCGATTTTCCAATATATGTCTGCCATGATTTTCAACACAGTTATAAAAAATATTATAGACCGGTGTCTGCACAACAACATTATCTCCTACATTTGTCATGCGTTTGACCGCCACATCGATCGCAGGGATCACGCCTGTACAGAAGATCAGCCAGTCCTCCTGCATTTGAAAATGATGTCTTCTCTGCCACCAGCCGCAAATTGCCCGGTTCCACTCCTGCGGAACAACGGAATAGCCAAAGATACCATGCTCCGTGCGCCGGATCAAAGCTTCCTTGACACAGGGTGCTGTTTCAAAATCCATATCCGCGACCCACATCGGGAGCTCGCCTTCTTTGATATCCCATTTATAGGAGAAGGTATTTCTTCTGTCTGTTATTAGGTCAAAATCATATGCTTCCATTTTCCTTCCTTTCCACTGTTTGCAGTTTACATAATATTTTCGTGCCACCGGTTACAATTTTTTCAGAAGCCGGATCAGTATAAGGATTCCCCGGCAGATCAGCTCCAGACACATGGCAATCCATACGCCTGTCAGTCCAAACGGCTTTGCTAGTATCCAGGAAAGCGGGATACGCACAAACCAGAGACTGATAAAATTCAAAATGCTTGGGATCATCGTATCCCCTGCCCCGCGCAGTGCACCTGACGCCACAATAGAAGCCGCATACATCGGTTCCGCAAAAACTTCGATCCGAAGCACCTTCGTTCCGAGTGCCTGTACCGCCGGATCCGGGGAAAGCGACAGCATCATGAGCGGTGCCAGAAAATACATCAGTATTCCCGTCACAGTCATAACGCCAATACCGGTCCACGCCGTCATCCTTGAAAAATGATGTACCAGATTTTTACGTCCCGCGCCTGTACTCTGCCCTACCAGTGTTGCTGCTGCCTCACCGATTCCATAGCCCGGCATGTAACACAGGCTTTCCGCCGTTACCGCAAAAGAATTAGCAGCCAGTGCCACAGAACCGAGCGGCGCCACGATCCCTGTCGTTACGATCATGGCAAGACAGACAACAAATCGTTCAAATGTCACAGGGAGCGATAAAGTGATCGCCTTTTTCTGACATTCCGCCGAAAGATGAAATCCTTCTTCCTTCCGGATATGCAGGAGCGGACTTTTCACGCAGGCAAAATACAGCATGATACTCGCAATGATCAGCTCCGATACGCCCGTGCCAAGTGCTGCCCCTGCCACACCCATTCTGCAGCCGTATATAAACAGCGCATTAAACAAGACATCCAGAAGACACAGCAGGGAATTTAAAATACCGGGCACTTTCATATTGCCGCTGCTCTGCAGCATACTGCCTGCCAGCACATTCAGTCCCGAACACGGCAGAAAGCAGACATAGATCAGAAAATAATGCCCTGCATCCTTTAAGATGGCAGGTTCTCCGCCAAGCCAGCCCGGCAGAAAGCTGCTGATCGCAATACCGATCGCAGCCAGAAATACGGAAATGCACGAAATGGTAAAAAGGGCCTGCTTCAGTACATCTCTTGCCGCCTCCAGCTTATTGGCTCCGATCAGCTGAGCTGCCTGTACGGCAAATCCGACCGAAAAGGAATTGCAGACGCCGCCAAAAAGCCATGTTGTCGATGCAACCAGACCGATCGCCGCTGCTGCCCCCGAGCCAAGCCGTCCCACCATGGATGCATCAATATACTGCATTGCCACAGAAGTAAGCTGTGCCATGATCGCGGGAAGTGAAAGCTGTATCACCAGCAGGATCTGCTGCCTGCCGGAAAGCTCCCGCCCCATCCTTATATAGGAGACCAGTTCCTCTCTGTTTTCTTTTTTATTTTTTACGTTCTCTTGTTTCATGTAACTGATAGTCTTTCTTTATTTCTTCCGGTCTTCACATAACAATATTTTATTCTGAAAATACTCTTGCAGTTTTCTGCTGTAGATTTCCCGTTAGTTTTCGGTAACAATATCCGTATTTTCCTTTTTGACATCCGGATTATCAAAAATGATCTCGTCGATCTGTTTTGCCCGGATTTTTCCGGAGATCGGATTTTTCACGCTATCGATCTTAGAGTCAATCTGCGCATCTACGGTTGCATATTCAAACGCCAGATTGGTATTCAGCAGCCTGCAGTTTTCCATCTTCAGATTATCCATATAGCACATGCCCTGCTCACTCTCGATCGTACAGTTGATCAGTGTGACATTTTTTGCATTCCAGCCCAGATATTCTCCGGATATAAAGGAATCATAAACCGTTACATTTTCGCAGTTCCAGAAAGCATCCTTGGACAACATTCTGGCATTGCGGATCGTCAGGTTCTTTGCACCGTCAAAGCTGTAATTGCCGACCAGTGTAAAATTATCGATCTCCATATCGGAGCTTCCCATTGCAAAATAATCGCCCTTGGCTGTCACATTCTGCATTTTTACCTGACTGCAGTTCCAGAGTGTTTCTGCCGCATTCGGGAAATTGATATCCTTGAGCACGACATCCTTGCATCGTCTGAAACCCTTCGGTGCCTGATAAGTAATATCCTCCATGGAAATATGGTCTGTATACCAGATACCGGCTCTTGCCATTTCAAACATGGTAGAATGCTTTACTTCTACATTCCGGCAATACCACAGCGGATATTTCCACTGAAACAGACAATTCTCTATTTTTAAATTTTTACTTTCCTTCAGCGGTGACTCGCCGTCCGCAAAGGTACAATAAGAAAGCTCCAGATCTCTGCTCTGAAATAAAGCACGCTCTCCTACAAATTTTTGTTGTGTATACTGATTCATGTTCTTCCACTCACTTTCTTCTTATAGCATACCCAGATTTCGGTTATCCTGTTCTTTTTTATCACGACTTTTGCAGCCTGTCAAGGTAAAGTTAGGTTTAGGTATCTATTTTGTATAAGTGCCGGTCAATTTACCATAGGCAACTATATTTCCACGCTCTCCTGCAGCATCTGCATCCAGCTTCTGCGCAATCTTGTCAATACCATCACACACTGCATTGACTTTTCCTGCATAGTCTGTCTTTGCCTGCTTTAACGCAAACACATACACTTCATAGGTATGTGTTCCGGCAGGTGGATACGGTCCGATATAACCGGTATCACTTGTCCCCTTATTGACCTGTGTGATCTCTCCCTGCACTACTTCTTCTTTGGTCAGAGTACCTGAGATCAGATGGATCCAGTTATTTCCATCCGGATCTATCATATAGATCAGATAAGCCTGTGCGTTTTCTGCCTTTTCCCAGCTTAGCTGCGGCGAAAGATTTTTTCCACGCTCCGTATTGGCAATGCTGTCATTCCATACACCGTTTTGCAGATTTTCGCTTGTTACGGAGAACTGGTTTATCCCCGCCCAATCGAATGTGGACGTTGTATTTCGTTGTCTATAGCTAACTTCTGTTATCAGTACTGTTGTCACTAACGCCGCCAACAATATCGCCAGACAAATCATTCCGGTTATGAATGCCATGTTTTTATTTCTTTTAGGGGCTCTTTTCATATATGATTCACGCTTCCATATTTCTTATGTATTTGCATTTTGGGAAAGCCCATTTGTATGTCTTTCCCGGTATTGGATAAAGTTCTGTAATTATCCCTAAGCCTAAATCTTTATCTCTGCTTCCCCAAGTCTATCCTGCCATCCACAACCCTGATCCCATACTTCTCAAGATCGACTCTGCCATCCACAACTTCGATTCCATCTGCGCGAAGGCGATCTGCCTGTGCATTCTCTCCGCCGAATGCAAAAGCGCCTGCAAGCTCCCCTTTGGCATTTACAATGCGATAGCACGGGGTAAGTTCCGGATCGGGATTTTTGTGCAGTGCATTGCCAACCGCCCTGCACATCTTTTTGTCTCCTGCCAGCTCTGCGATCTGCCCATAGGTTGCAACCTTCCCCTTAGGTACCTGCCTGACCGCTTCATAGATCCGTTTTGCGGGGCTGTCCGTGACCAGATCGTAACTTTCTGCGATCATCCGTTTGATCTCTTCTGCCGGAATACTGCCATCCACAATGATCGTATTCCAGTGCTCTTTATTTTGATGATAGCCGGGGATGACCGCAGCATATGCATTTCTCCAGAAGTCACGCCATTCCGGCTTTACTTTTACATTCAGATTTAAAAAGCCATCTTTTTCATATGTCCAGAGAAAGACCTTTTTGCTCCCCCTTACCCGGACAAGCTGCCAGTTCGGATCATGGAATGGAGCCTCCTGGTAAGTAGCAGGAAAAGATAGTCCGTATTGTAGTATGTCCTGCCTTGTCAGCATATCCGCTGCGCTTCTTGTCTCTTTTGTTTCTTTCATATCTCTGCCTCCTCTTACAACTGCCCATAAAAACAGGAAAAACGCCATTTATTATCTCCCTTTTCGGAAAAGTGTTCCTACTGTATATAAACTCATTTTTATACGTTTTCCACCATTTTTATTCATTTTTCCATAATGGGGAGTTCATTTTACTTAATGATTATACGCAATTCGTGAAATTGAGATTTTTGAAAGGCTACTTCACTTGGATGGTGAGGTAGCCTTTCAATTTGTTCCTGTATTATTAATAACCAATTACTTCTTTTGATACTTCACTAATTACTGATTGAGGTATCATATCAATACTTACTGTATAGACTTTGTTCATACGAGGATTATATATACCTAGATTCTTTATGCTCTTAAACTCTTTATGAATTGAGTGCATACCCATGATATAATATACCAACAACTGCAAAGTGTATTTTGGCTTTGGTTCATCCTTTGACACTTTAAAATCCCATAATGTATCTTTTGTTAAATAGTCTCCATCACCAGTAGATATAGTGTCTGTGTATCCGCCTTCAAATGTAAATCCATCTTTTGTTATAGGTCCGTATTCTTTCCAAAAAGACAGACTACGATTAATCATTGTTACAATGTTTTCAATCGTATCTTTATCGGGGTTAATTTCTTCTACCGGCTTATACCCTATTACGCCAGCTCTAAAACAAACATCGTATCCTACCAATTTGCATGCATTTGTTATGGATTTTTTATCAAGTCCTTTTATATCTGCCAATAGACTTGTAGCGTTTTTCAGTGACGATTGCTTTTTATTCCCTGTAAATAAATCCAACGCCATAGCACCTTTTAAGGATATTGAAAAGGCTTCCTCTTTTGGGGCACCCATTATAAATCGGGTCATATAATCGACTGCAAGACCAACTAAACTTGCATGGATATTCTCGTTCTCATTCAATGTAATTCCATCATCAAGTTGGGTTATCACAAGTTCTTTTTTGTTTATGTATCCACCACGGGGTTGTTTTATCATGCTAATTCGTTTGGTTACTGAATACATTCGTTTGTATCTCCAATATTCTCATTATGCAAATCTTATAATATTTTATCACATGACAAGAGGATTGTGAATGATTTGCTTATATTATGTTCGATTATTTTCGTTCTTTAATGACTGCTTCTATAATGTCTATGTATTTTTGTGGTAAGTTAAATGCTTTGTAAAGTTCCTCATCGGTATAGATGTGGTCAAACTTGCCTGTTGGAGGAGCTGGGCAAATCTAAAGCAGTCATCTGTAAGAATGCTTGTTAATCTACTAATATTAGGCATTAAAAAGAATCTTGTAAACTTTGTATTAATCCATGTCATAAAGCTTTGGCATTCTAACAAACTATCTGTTTCAAATACTGGTTTTGATGCTTCTACTAGGCATCTTTCACCCTCACATCTTTTTATAATTCTACTAGGGCAAAGAAGATATCTAGGTTTATCTGTTGCATACCAATCATACCCCGATGGTTGTGTATTAGTCCAGGCTTCGTATTTTTTATTACCATGTAAAAATGGAAAACAAAATGTTTTATATTCTCCTAAATAATCAATAATTTCATTACCTATATTTAATAAACTTTTTCGGTTTTTTATATTTCTGTTTTGAAT
>ERZ1026776.1617-NODE-1617-length-12279-cov-14.177356_pt1 | contig 12279 bp, 11 predicted proteins | sample MGYA00380125_ERZ1026776 | MGnify/ENA primary metagenome ERZ1026776 (study PRJEB33269, sample SAMEA4719761) | human gut metagenome | biome: human-associated habitat; feature: organic feature; material: feces | place: Cameroon | collected 2013-10 ... | reverse complement strand
CCTGGCTGCTTACTGGCAAAGGTGTTTCAATCCACACACCCATACAGGGTGTGACTTGTACTCGCTTTTTGTTTCACGCACAATTTTCGTGTTTCAATCCACACACCCATACAGGGTGTGACCAGCAGTAGAGAGTGATGTTCGCGAGTATATTGAGTTTCAATCCACACACCCATACAGGGTGTGACATTCATTAACCAAATAGTATTGGCACGAAGTGAGTTTCAATCCACACACCCATACAGGGTGTGACCCAATAAGACTGCAAACGTGAGCGACCAATAGGAGTTTCAATCCACACACCCATACAGGGTGTGACACACTCCACATCTCTTTTGATACCCTCAAGTAAAGTTTCAATCCACACACCCATACAGGGTGTGACTCTATATATAAGGTACACACATACGTACATTATATAGTTTCAATCCACACACCCATACAGGGTGTGACTGGGCAATTGATACCCTTTGCAGTTGGTTTTCTGTTTCAATCCACACACCCATACAGGGTGTGACTGTACTCGCTTTTTGTTTCACGCAAAATTTTCGTGTTTCAATCCACACACCCATACAGGGTGTGACTGTACTCGCTTTTTGTTTCACGCAAAATTTTCGTGTTTCAATCCACACACCCATACAGGGTGTGACAGCGCAGAGCGAGTAATCAACGCAGCGAACCTCGGTTTCAATCCACACACCCATACAGGGTGTGACGCATTCAGAAGGCGAAGGAACTTCATATTGCAAGTTTCAATCCACACACCCATACAGGGTGTGACTTAAGGAACAGACAACCTGGAGAGACACCGAGAAAGTTTCAATCCACACACCCATACAGGGTGTGACATTGTTACCTAAATATAGCTTCTCAGCTTGCGAGTTTCAATCCACACACCCATACAGGGTGTGACCGCATATTCAGCAAAAGGCTGAATATCACGATGCAAAGGTAGATATTTTGCGAAAAACAACAAAATAATAACCCATAAAATAATATAAAAGCTGGTAAAAACACAACTTATTGATTTACAAGAAGTGCGAATCTACCGGATTTATTTGCAATACAATAGGTTCGCACCCTCATATATTAAATGATAAGTTCACCAGTAAAGTCGACTCCCATATCCTTACCCAATGTTTCAACTTTACGTTTCCAGTTCTTCCCAAGGATATAGAATCTAACACTGTCTTGCCTAGAATCGATAATTCCCTTTAATTGGTCTCTCAACACAACAAATTGAGCTTCCGTCAAAATACATTCAAAAACAGAGTTTTGAACTCTCTTTCCATAATTCAGACACGCTCTCGCTACATTGCGCAAACGTTTCTCACCATAAGGCGATGTTATATTAACATCATAAGTAATCAGCACAAACATAAGCTACTTGATTAAAAATACAGGGTAATCATCAATATCCTTGCGGATGAATCTTGCCAACAACATTGCTTGAACATAAGGAAGAAGACCTATACTTACCTTCTCATTTAAATAAGGATGAATAATCTGCTCCTTCTTTCTGTTTTGCCAAGCAGACAGTATAATCTTACGCCCCGAATCTGTCATGACGATACCTTCGTCACCCTGCTTGATGAAATCTTTGATGGTAATCTGTTTTCTGTTGATTAAAGATAGAACCAATCTATCACCCAAATATGCTCGCAGCTCCTCCATCATATCCAAAGATAAAGAAGCACGCCCTGGTCTTAAAGTATGCATAAACCCTACGTATGGGTCTAAGCCAACAGTCTCCAAAGCCGATGTCATATCATTACATATAAGAGTATATACGAAAGATAACATCGCATTAATCGCATCTTTTGGTGGACGACGATTGCGACCTTCAAATACAAAATCTTCTTTCTGGTTTAGAAGAAGGCGTGAGAAAACACCAAAATAAGCAGTGGCAGCTTCTCCTTCTATTCCCCTCACACTATCTATTGATTCAGCATTTAATACTCTTCTTTTACATCGAAGCAATTCCTCACAAACATACGCTATAGCCTCATCATCTCCATTGTCTCTAATAAAGCGACGTAAGATATTACGATAGTTTTGGATTTTACCTCCTATGAAAAGTTTACAGAGATGAAGAGCATAGTTAGGTTCATCAGAATTCTTATATTGTGCTTTTCTCAACAAAACGTTTCCTCTAGTCGGACCTTGCAAACGGCTGATATATCTTCCTTGTGGTGAAAGGAAGGTTAGAGAAACATTGTTATCTGCACACAACTTCATCAATCCTGGACTTGCCCCCATATAACCAAAAGTAATAATTTGCTCTATATTATGGATAGGAATACGGAATATCTCGTTTTGCTTCACAGATACCACAACATTCAACCCATCTTTACTTAGATAGGCTTCAGGCGTTGTCACGTATAATGTATTAAGTAATATCCTCATATAGATTCTTATTTAAATAGGTTGATACTAGAGTACAATCACTCATTTCCGGCATACAGAGATTTACCAGAGAACAATTCTTGCAATGGTGCTGTTTGTTGGCTTTTGGCAAGATACCGCTTTTAAATACCTCATGCATCTGACGGGCACATTGAATAGTCGTACTTCTTAATGACTCAGAAATAGAAATTGTTTCTCTATGTTTCACTTCATCATAATACAATGCACCATATGGAATATGAATGCCATACATTTCTTCAAGACACATTGCCTGGGCAGCCAATTGAACTTCATCTCTTTCATCAGGTTTATGATGCCCTCTTTTATACTCCACAGGATATGGTTTCCAATATCCTTTGTAACGATTATGTGTGATGGCATCTTCAGAAGAATCAGTTGGAACAAGTTCTACAGCATCAGTTATACCATACAATCCTAATTCTTTGGAGGCAATATGGAGGGAACGAAGCGTGATAACATCACCATTCTTCTGACGATAGAAGGGATTATCTACATTCTTGTGTAGAATCTGCCCTTCTGTCGTCAGTTTATTTTCTGCCCATTGTTGCTCGATATGAATCAAAGCCCATTGTCGGGGACAGAACATAAAGTGCTGTATCCCCGACAACATGAGCATTTCGTCTTCAGTATACATGATGATACTAAATCAATTCTTCAACTGTTACACCGCTAGGAACAGAATCCATGTCTATTGTAACTTTATAATCGTTGAACGATCTTGGTACCGCTTTTGTGTTCTTCTCGATTTTTACCAAATCGAACAATTTATTCGCTGGAGCATTACCCAGAACAGAATCATGTTTGAACACAATTAATTTCTGAGCACTCATCAAGCCTCTTGCTGCAGAACGATCAACATCAAACATATTCTTCAATGCATCAAAGAAAAGCTGAAGATCTTCCTCTGAGAAACCAGTTTGCTTTGCAAGATTTGCAGAGATAAAGCCATGACAAACATAGAGACCATAAGGGACAGTTGCCTTGCGACCCATAGTTCTGTTGTCACCTTTCTGCTTTTCTGCTTCATTTTCTGTAGCGACCGCCATTCGAGTAATAGAATGTTCAGCAGTTGCAATTGAATCTACAGAGCGAGCAAATGTAAGCTGAATAGGACCTCTTACTTGTCCTGCATTCTTTCCTGTAGACATTACAGCACCAAAAGTACGAATATCATAATAGTTCTTGCACATAAACAAACGAGCTGCTGCCGTTTTGTCTTTAGCATTCTTAACATCAGAATCATCATGTGCCTTATCTATCTCATTGTTGAGGACGGCCTTCTCCTTGATAAAGATATCATACCCAGCAGCCAGACTTTTTGCTACCTGCACATAGTTGCGCACCTTACGCTTCAAGCACACATCAGTAACTAAGCCCATACCTGTCTCTGCATCCACACGAGGAAGATTACCAGCATCTGGATCTCCATTAGGATTGCCATCCTGAACATCAAAAATGTAAACGAAATCAATTTTATTTTTTAATTCAGCCATAATATTTATTTTTTTAACGTTAATATTTTAATCTTTATTTTCTTCCTCTTTCTTCGTAAAGAACTCTTGTCTCTGATGGTAGTATCCTATAAAGAATCTACCCTGGTCTTGAAGATCAAGATGTGCTGGGAAGCCCGATGCAGGAATCTTATCAATAATCTCCTGCTTCATCTTCTCAAAGAAGATTTTCTTACCCCCATTCGTCAACTTCTCCATGTGATGTGAAGAAAGATTGAGAATTGTTGCAAACACAGAAGCTGGTGTTGCACTGGCAGCATTCATATATCTTTCGCGTATGCTGCTAATTCCATTTGCATCTTCTTGAATCTTATCAAGAACTGCAAAAAGACGACCACATAAGTAGCCTTGGTTTGTGTTACTCTTGTCTAACATAATTTCTATTTTTTTATTATTACTATTTGTTCTATTGAGATATGCCTTGATGATTGCCATACGAGCAATACGAATCGCGTCTTTGCTGCCAGATTCTGCTCTTATTCTACGAATGCATGCAGAAAATAAAGTGAATGGATATGGCGTTCCTTGAAAGATACTTTTTATAATTGATTCTGTGAGATCTGGAGTGATATTATTTCTCCATTTTCCATCATTATTATGGCGTGTTACAGCAGACAACATACTATCAATTCCCATATAAGGTTTTCCATCTTTGCGAGTATCTTTGATTTCCATATCTTTAAAATGACACAATATCTTTCCTGCAAATTCTTTCAGAGAACATTCAGACCAATATACAACGGCTATTCTAGCCGAATTTGGAGCCAAACCCAGTATATAGAAACGATCTTCTAATGAAGTCTTTAAACTTCCAGAATATATAGCAGTAAACACCTTACGCACCTGCTCTATTTTAGCATTTGGATCATCAACCTCTTCTTCAGTGTATCCCAACAGGTCAAAGAGGCTTCTTTCTGTCTGTTCTGCAGCCTCGCTGTTAGAAGAAGCCCAAAAGACAAAAGTTCGATTGCCCACACTAAACTTATTACGAGAACCTTTCTGCAGCATAGCGTTAAGAGCTGTGGTATAAGCAAATTCTGCATCTTTAGATATCGGAGCATTTCCACATTTCTTCTTGCCATAGGAATCATAACCAGAGTTAATCTGGAATGCAACTAGTTTTGCTGTTGCCTGACTTCCAGGAATCATCGTTGCAGTTGTCGTATCGACAGTAACTCCCCTATGCCCAGTTATCAAACAAATATCTTTTTCGCCATTCATCTCTTCCTCAGATTCATCCAATTGCAAGAGTTCTCTTTTTTCTGCAACAATCTTTAAGTCACCCTCAATTCTAAATGAAAATGTAGAATACTTCTTTGACAAGTTCTTTTTTATATCTTCCCACAAACTATCTCGTTTAATAGAAGAAAGTATCTTATCTTTATCTTGCTGATAGAACTTACAGATAGCGGACAACTCATAACTATTAGGATAAGACTCGAAAATCGAAGTTAACTTCACTTTAAAAGAATCCAGACAACTTTGCTCTTTAACAGAACGTTTATTCTCTAACTCTTCCAGTTCTTCTTTGGCTTTCTCATATGCACTCAGAGCAGCTTCCGATTGGGCAGTTTCTTTCTCCAGCAGGTCAACTTGTTCTTTACATTTCTCAACCTCTTTATCCATATCTGCATACCCTAACACATAAGTACTATTATCATACAAATAATTAGCAACTATTGCACTTGAGCGTCCTATATGCTTCTTTACAAGATAAGTTCTTGCCTGACTCTTACCCATACGGCAATCTTCAAAGCGAACAAACCTCCCCTCTTTAGATAGGACTATAATAAAACCTATCTCTTTTTCCTCCATACCAGGCACAGGAAGATTACCGCATCTATTATAATAGTCATATAATGCTTTTAGTATCATTTTAAAATCTCCTCACTATTAATTGGTGGAACAATAATTACGCCATCTTTCATCTGTGGACGATAGAACATTGGCTGGATGTTCTTCTTATCAGCAAAGTCCATATCATAGAGCATGATTCCTAAGTCTTTAGTACCACCTTGCTCTTCAGATATTGGTGGACTCAATGCCTCATCATCAGGATTAACGAGACGGAAAGAGGCAGAGAACTCGCGAGTACCAAGATAAGGCTGATTGAAACATTGCCCCTTGCTTGCTCTACGCTCAAACATCTGATAATACTTCATCGGATTCTCATCTTTACCCGGCTCATGAGAAAATAAATCACCTTCTGCCTTTCGCTTCGATACAGAACGAAACTCCATCTTTGCCCAAATTCGATAACCTACATCTTTTAAAAGCAAAGTATTTTTCTGCTGGCGTTTTTCCTCTATAAAGATGATAGATTTACCAGCTACCGCCCCCACCTCATTTCTTCTAACTGAAGTCCATTTGATAGGTTTCAACACCTCTATCTTGGTTATCTGCCAATGAATGGCAGGCTTCCAAAATATAGCCTCGAATATAGCTCGTGCTGCTGATGGAGTAATCACATCATAGCTTACACGTTCAACTTTCAGTTCGGGTCTTGTGAAGCAAGCCATATCGCCCCACACCTCCAAACAATATTCTTTATCAGTATATTCCATCATATTACTATTTTTCTTCTTCCTTATCGTTATTATTATCTTCCAAACTTTTCTTTGGCTGCTGAGCCTCAAAGAATCTTTTTGCAGAAAGTGGAGAAACTACTTGACGTCCTGTTTTGGATTCGAGTTCCTCTCTTGCAACACGCGCCACATTACCACCTTCTTTAGCACATTGCTTATTTTCATCTAAAGTTTGAGGATTCTTTGCCTTAGTAATGCTCGTTGTTGAGAGTTCTGCAAGCATATTAAGAATAAGTTCCTCGTTGGTCATATTGTCACGCAGATTTTCCTTTTTCAAACCTTTATACTGTTTGTATTCTTTTGTTGTTCTACCAGCCCAAGCCTGATAGATTATATCTGTTAAGGATGCATACTGTACCCCTTCCTCTACATTATGAAGCTTCCATTGGTCTGTCAAGTCCTTGCGTATCTCAATACTTTTCAAACGTTGGTTAATCCAATTGTCCGAATATCCCAATCGTTTGTAGTCTATCATGGCCTGCTGTATACTTAATTCTGGATCTTGCATTTGATCCAGTCTGTCTGCTCCAACTTTAGCAAGCCACATTTTAAAAGGTTCAGCCTTTGGAGACGGTACAGACTGAATAATACGTAAGAGTTGCTCTGTATCAGCAACATCCGTTAATCGCATTTTACCATCAGCTGCACGCATTTTCAAACTGTTACAGTTTGTAACGGTTTCATTTCCCTCATCTTTAAGTCGCTTCTTTAGGACTCTCCAATAGGTTTGAGGATTAGGACTTTCAGTCAAAACCGCAATAACGTCAACAATAGAAAAGTACCATTTTTCCTGTTCATCATCCCAAATGGCACGGATCTTATCATCCCCAAATAGCTTTATCGAATTTTTCTTTACCATATCATTTCCATTTAAATAATAATCGATTTATTCGCCCAATTATTATCGATGCGCAAGCCTATATGTTCATCATACTGCTGTTTATAATCGACAACAAAGAGTCCCTCTTTTTTCTCACTAACGACACCCATATCTAACAAAGACTTAAAATCTGTCTTATTGATATTTATCATATACTTCGACAGCTTCTTTATCAGTATATATGAAGGTCCCTTTTCCAATAATTGTTGCATAAGCTCGAAACTATTTCTCCAACAGACAACAACATTGATACCATTATCTTCAATCATCTGAAACTCTTTTGCAGCAGTAGCAAAACATATTTCCTTAGGATTATAAAGATAATGCTTCATACCCTTTACATCAAAACATTCCTTTCTGCAATATAATTGCTTGAAATATGATGTCATCACATCTGGAGCAAACCAATCTATCCCAGTACCAAGACTTAATCTTGCATTATTTGCAGCCTGCATTTCTCCTTTAGGAAGATTATGCTCTTTAGACAAAGAAAAGACATAAGTAGTACTCAAACCATTCTTTCCTTCTCGATTACATCGGCCGGCAGCTTGCAATACAGAGTCAAGCCCTGCTTCTTGCCTATATACAACTGGAAAATCCAAATCAACTCCAGCTTCTATCAATTGCGTGGAGACAACACGTATAACTTCATTCGTATCGTCCTTTAGAGCTTTTTTGAGTGTTTCTAACGTCTCGCTAATATGTGCCGGACACATCATCTTTGAAAGATGTAATGTAATACCCTCTTGCGGCAGACGTGTATAGAGTTCTCTAGCATCACGACGAGTATTTACAATACAAAGCACTCTTTTATGCTTGCTCAACATCTCAGCAACCTCATCATACGTTCTTCCTTCGTTATTGATACTTAACTTTACCCTTCGCAACTTGTCATGCAAATTAAACTCACGAGGAATGATTTCTGTAATATGGTCAATTCCTTTGAATGCAGCTTTCGGATTACATCCTTCAATAAGTCCACTTAACACGGGTTGACTTGCCGTAGTAAACAAGAAAGAAACATTGAATAGTTTATGATACGTTTTCAATGAATCCACAACAGGCTGAAGATAGTCCATCGGAAGCGTCTGTACCTCATCTAAGATTACGACACTATTGACTATATTGTGAAGTTTCCTACAAACAGATGGCTTATTGCTAAACATAGATTCAAATAATTGCACATTAGTCGTTACAATTATCGGATAGTCCCAATTTTCTGTCGCCAACTTCATTTTTTCCTGAAGTCTTTCGTCTTTAATTTGCTCAGGATCCACATTACTATGATGCTCCAAAATATTCTCTTCTCCAAAGATGCTCCGTAGAACTGACGCCGTCTGAACAATGATACTTGTATATGGAATGGCTATAATAATTCTTTTCTGACCATTTCTGATAGCATGCTTCATTGACCATACTAAAGAAGACAATGTTTTTCCTCCACCAGTTGGTACCGTCAAACTATAAAAACCTATTTCTGTATCCGCCATTTTAATACATTGCTGCTGGACTTGATTTCTTATAGCATTAACATCAGAATTATCTGCTTTAGCTTTCAAATCCTTCAGTTTATTTTCAAGCAAAGGCAGTAAATCATGTAACGTAGCTTTATTCCGTCTTAACATAGAAGATTCTTTATCCATAAAAGCTTCAGTATCAAGAAAGTCGGCATCCACCAAACATGAAAACATCATACGATCTAAATGATGAAAATCATTAGTTTGAATCTTGAAAGCAGGTACATTTAATTTTTCCTTTCCTATATTGACATTAACTTCTGCTGGAATATCCTGATTAAGAATTCCTTCTATCTCATCATAATCATGTAACCCAGTATGATGGGACACAATTTGATTAACGAAGAAATTATCTGCTGATTTACCATAAAGCCTCCGTGCCAAAATTCCACCAATAAAAGCATGGTTATAATTACCACAAACTTTAATATCAGGCTCGTATCCACTCTCTTTTTTAATATGTTGCTGAAAAGCATGTGATTCCTTACCCTTGTCATGAAGCTGCCCCAAAACTTTGCCCCATTCACTCATACCAAATTCACCAGCGAAACGAGCAGCAAACCTAGCTACACCAACAGAATGTTCCTCATTAGACTGTATAATCCAATGCCCTACATTATCTTGATATATATGTGATATTAATTCTGCCATTTTCATTTTTACTTTTATAATTTTCTTGTTCTAGCTTCCATTCTCCTCTCTCTTCCTATTGTCTCAGGAAATTCATATTTACCCCAACCAACTTCCAGCCTGTTTTTCTTGATTTTTTCATCAAACCACCAGTCGTAGTGTTCACGGGAAATCATGCGGATATCCCAGGCTGCATGTACTTGGGCTGCTATCGATATGCCATATACTTCCCTGAGGTCTATCATTTCTTCAAGCATAAGCTCATCTCGCTTTTCACTTCCCATTTCCTCGATTAAAGCCTGCTTGGTAAAGAGGAAAAAGCCAGCAAACTTATTACAGCGCTTCTCTACGTCTAACTCTGCACTTGCAGGAAAGGTAAGAAGCAGATGAGCTAACTCATGCGCTGCCGTAAAACGGAGACGTTCTATTGTTGTTTTCTCTGGACGCATATCGAGAACTATCAAGGGATGCCTCTTATCTGCCCATGTACACATACCCCATACGTTATCAGGCAATTCTGTTGATAAAATTTTAATGCCTTTTCGCTCTAATAATCGAAGAACGCCGGAAATCGGTCCATCACCACTATGCCATCGTTTTCTCAAAAGGTCGGCAGCATGGATTGCATCCTCTAGGGTGGAAACCTTAGTTCCTTTGATAGGATTCTTAAAAAGGATGTTTTTAAAATATTTCTCTTCATGAGAGCTAGACTGACAATATATCAAACGCTCCTTGGCAAGATACTGCTCTGCCCAAAACGAGAGTTTTGCTTCCAGGGCTTGCCTCGCTGATATTGAGGGCTTTGGCTATGGCTTGCAGGGCATCACGCTTGGGACGCATAATGCCTTTCTCATAACGGGATATACTTTGTTTGGTGATGGCTCCGTTGGTCCGCTCTACGAGCTTATCCATACTGAGCCCCATCATCAGGCGCGCTTCCCGCAATCTTATAGAAAATGAGTTATTAGTCATATTTGTTAGCTCTTTAATTTGTTGACAAATATAATAAGAATATCTCATATTGTCACCAAACAATATAAAGATTTAACATAAAAAAACACTTGAATTTAGGAAGAACAAGAAGATTTAAAGAGAAAGAAAAGGGGATTACACATTATTATATAAGGAAAACACCTTGACCGTACCAAACATACAGTCAAGGTGCTAGAGTACAAAGATTCTGTATTTTGATTAATCTTTCAAACAACCAACTGGCACAACATAGACGCCATCATCCCTACGAACTGCATAACGAGATGTACCTGTTAGAACCATAAGGAAAGATGGGGATTTCATTTTCGTATCATCGATTTTAGAAGCCAGAAGCTTTAGATTCTTTGCCCCTTCTTCGATGTTCTTCTCACCACCTAATTTAACTTCTATCAATCCATAATTTCCATTACGCAAATGAACTACAGCATCACACTCCAAACCATTACCATCACGATAATGATATACCGTTCCATCAATAGCATCGGCATAAACACGCAAGTCTCTGATACACATCGATTCAAAGAACAAGCTCATTGTACTGAGGTCATTCACCAAATCATTCGGACCTATACCTAAAGCCGCAACTCCAATAGAAGGATCTGAAAAATATCGGGTATCCGAAGTGCGAATAGCCGTTTTACTTCGCAAATTGGGATTCCATGCCAAGGAATCTTCCAATACGAAAATTTTCTTCAATGCTTCTATATAGGATGCCACCGTATTGCGATTGGTTGCAGCAACATCATTATTCTCCAAATCAGCACAGATGGTATTTACCGTTACCTGAGCACATTGGTTTCTTGCTAAAGAACGCAATATTCTTTTTGCTCTTTCCGGATCACGGTTTACATTATCTACACGAGAAATGTCAGAGTGTACCACGGCTTCATAATATCTATATGCCATATCAAGTGCTACCTCCTTACTAACCATCGTTGCCTTTGGCCAACCACCCCGACATATCAACCAAGCTAAAGAATCAATATTGAGAGGATTAGTTGCAAAGACATCTGCGACGGGATTGGCAAACAATTCTTCAAGACTGACTTCATTTGTAGAATCGCCAGATTCTGAAAGACTCATTGTCCTCATTGTAAGCCATGCAAATCGACCTGTCCCTGAATGATGAATTTTACTTGTATCTACAGGGACTGCAGACCCGGTAAAGATGAATTGTCCTAGCTCATCTCTATGATCTACCTCCAAACGGGCAGCATCCCAAAGTTGAGGGGCTAATTGCCATTCATCAATAAGACGAGGCACTTTTCCTGAAAGCAACTTTTTAGGAGAAAGATTTGCAAGTTCCACATTCTGCTCCATGTATTCAGGATCATCCATATACACAACGCTCTTTGCTTGCTGCTCTGCAGTTGTCGTCTTTCCACACCATTTGGGTCCTTGGATCAAAACGGCACCACTCCCCAAAAGTCTCCGACTTAACATTTTATCTGCTATTCTTGCCTTATAATTCTTCATAATCTACATGTTTTAAAACCGTTGCAAAGATAATCAAAAGTTATTGAATACTAGCATTTTAAACGTTAAATTATGCAAGTTGTGGCATTTTCATTGTGCAAGTTGTGGCATTTTCATTGTGCAAGTTGAGGCATTTTCATTGTGCAAGTTGAGGCATTTTCATTGTGCAAGTTGAAGCATTTTCATTGTGCAAGTTGAGGATTTTTCATAAAAAATGGTGTTCCATTCCTCAAAATGAAACACCATTAATCTAATCATAT
>ERZ1026776.1612-NODE-1612-length-12293-cov-6.323337_pt1 | contig 12293 bp, 9 predicted proteins | sample MGYA00380125_ERZ1026776 | MGnify/ENA primary metagenome ERZ1026776 (study PRJEB33269, sample SAMEA4719761) | human gut metagenome | biome: human-associated habitat; feature: organic feature; material: feces | place: Cameroon | collected 2013-10 ... | reverse complement strand
TCGATAATCAGATGCAGACTGCGGTATCCACCCGGCTTCGGGTTTTTAATATAATCTTTCCGCTCGATCAGTCTGACATCGTCCTGCTGCAGCAGACAATCCGCCAGCATATAAATGTCTTCCTGAAATGAGCAGATCACGCGGACTCCTGCGATATCATTGATATTTTCCTCTATAGATTCCAGCGAAAACGGAATCTGTTTCCGTTTCACTTTCTTTAAAATACTGTCAAACGATTTCACTCTCGTCTTAATAGACTCAATCGGATTTCTGTCATATTGCAGGGAAAACTGCTCATTCAAAACATTGAACTTTGTCTCTACTTCCATAATTGCACACCGATAGTATGCCATCAGACTCTCGATCGGTGCAAAATTGTCCTGCACTTTATCCATAAACTCATCGGATAACACGGTATCCATGATAATCTCTTCTTTTGCCTGTTTTAAAAATTTCTCGATCAGCATATGTAAAACCTTCTTCTCTCACGTATTCTGTGGACATACCACAGCTTGTTTATTATAGATGTTTTTCCCTTTTTTTACAAGTCATTGGGAAGCGTAGATATCCAAGTTTTTGGCAAAAAGAAAAGTCACACAGACGACTGTGATGTTCCTGCTCGCAAAGCTCACAAAGGAAATCACAGTCGTCTGTGCGACTTTTCTTTCTACAATTTACTTTTTTGTTATCTACGCTTCTTCTTTTGCTTCTTCCTTCACGTCTTTCCTTACACGACCATACATTTCCATGTATTTGTAGAGGCGTTTTGCAAGTTTGTTGTCAATCTGGTCTGCGGTTGCTCTCCACTCCCAGTTGCCGCCTAAGGTGGATGGCGTATTCATACGTCCCTCAGAGCCGACACCGATGATATCCTGCATTGGAACGATTGCGAGATCACCAACGGAAGCCCATGCACCGCGCATCATGCCCCAGTTATAACCTTCCTCTTTTGTGAGGTTTAAGTACTCTTTTGCAAATTTTACACTTGCCTTCGGTGCTGTTTTCATCCAGCCCAGGATCGTATCATTGTCGTGTGTTCCTGTGTATACAACACAATGTGTCGGGTAGTTGTGTGGCAAATAATCGCTTCCCTCTCTGGAATCAAATGCAAACTGTACCACTTTCATACCCGGGAAACCGGAATCTTTTACAAGCTTCAATACAGAAGGTGTCAGGAATCCAAGATCCTCCACAATGATATTTAACTTGCCAAGCTTCTTCTCCAATGTATGAAACAGATCCATTCCAGGACCCTCTCTCCACTCACCATTACGTGCAGTGTCGTCTGTTCCAGGGATCGCATAGTAAGAATCAAATCCGCGGAAATGATCGATACGTACAATATCATATAATTTTGACATTGCTTTGATCCGTTTTGTCCACCAGCTATAGCCGTCTTTTTTCATCTCATCCCAGCGGAACAGTGGATTTCCCCAAAGCTGTCCATCTGCGGAGAATGCATCCGGTGGGCATCCTGCAACATCGATTGGATCTAAGTTCTCATCTAAGTAGAACTGTGCCGGATTAGCCCACACATCCGCAGAATCTCCTGCAACATAAATTGGAACGTCTCCGATGATCTCAATGCCTTTTTCATTTACATATGCCTTCAATGCCCACCACTGTTTGAAGAACAGGTACTGGAGCATTTTGTAAAACAGAATGTCATCTGCATAAGTTTCTTTTGCTTCTGACAATGCTTTCTCTTCTCTTGTCTTTAATTCTTTTTCCCATTCAAACCATGCAATTCCGCCATGGGCATCTTTTAATGCCATAAACAGCGCATAATCCTCGAGCCAGTCTGCTTCTTTCTCACAGAAAGATGCAAAATCCTCCGGCTGGTTTTTCATGAAACGTGCATAGGCTTTTTTCAGTAATGCATAGCGGGAATTGTACATAACCCCATAGTCTACATAATGAGGATTGCTGCCCCATGGAAAAGCTTCACACTCTGCTTTTTTTAACAATTTTTCCCTGCATAAAATCTCAAGATCGATAAAATAAGGATTTCCTGCAAAACTGGAAAATGACTGATATGGTGAATCACCATAGCTGGTCGGACAGATTGGAAGGATCTGCCAGTATTTCTGACCTGATTTATCAAGAAAATCTACGAACTTTCTTGCCTCTTTTCCCATTGTACCAATTCCATAAGGGGATGGCAGGGATGAAATGTGCATTAAAACACCGCTGCTTCTCATAACAATAATTCCTCCTAATTGAGTTCAAAAACTCCTATTTCAAATTCTTTATACTCTCCCCACTTGCGAACTCAAACGGAACCACCTCATAAATCGGTTCTTTCTTCAGTTCGATCTGTCCAAACAATATCTCCACACTTCTCACGGCAAGTGTCTGATACTGCTGCCTGATCGTGGCGAGTTTCGGATTATAATATTCTGCTAATACGGTGCCATCAAAACCAATCACAGAAATATCTTCCGGTACACGATAATCCATATCGCGCAGCGCACGGATCGCGCCGATAGCCATCACATCTGACATTGCAAATACTGCTGTCAGATCAGGATACTTTTCCACCAGACGTTTCATCGCCCGGTAAGCACTGTCAAACGAGAATCTTGCTTTCTCATAGCATACTTCAAGATCCATCTCCTTATTATGTTCTGCAAAGCTCTCCTTACATCCTAAATATCTCTGGTGGCTGGTGTATGATTTTACCGGATCACCACCGATAATACCAATCTTGTCATGTCCTGCTTCAAACAAAGCATCCACCGCACACTTTCCTGCGGCAATATCATCTGTCGCAACACTGGAAAGGTTCTCAAATGGAAGATCATTTGCCCGGTTTGTCACAAGCACACTCGGCACATCCACCTTTGCAAATCCCTGTTTAAAAAATTCCGGGTTACCACCTAAAAACAGAAGACCTAACGGCTTTCGCTCCCTGCAGAGCTGTAATGCCTGTTCCACCTCATTGTCGTCCTCGTCAATATAGGAAACAACCAGTGTATAGTCGGTCTTTCCGATCATCTGCTGGATTTCCTCCACAATGTTGGAGAACAGCATATTGGAAATACCCTTGACTAATACTCCAATTGTTTTCGTATTGCTCTGCTTCAAATGCTTCGCATTGTTATTCGGAACAAAATGAAATTTTTCAACTACTTCTTCGATTTTTTTCTTTGCATCGGGACTGACATCATTTCTATGATTCAGGACTCTGGAAACCGTGCTGATGGAATATCCTGATTCCCTGGCTATATCCTTTATCGTAACCATATTTTTCTTTCCTGTCTACTGTTTTTTTTCGTTTTTTTTCGTAAAATGTGTATTTTTTTACGATTTTCTTCTATAATATCAGCCTTTGACCGCTCCTGCAACTACTCCTTCAATAATATATTTCTGACAGGCCACATAGAAAACTACAATTGGAACGATCGCAAGTACAAGCATTGCCATCATCGTACCCCAGTCTACTGCTCCATAACCACCTTTTAAGTACTGAATGACAATTGGAATCGTCTTGTATTTTTTGATATCCAATACCAGATAAGGAAGTAAATAATCGTTCCAGATCCACATTGCCTGTAAAATTGCTACGGTGATCGCCGTTGGTTTCATAATTGGAAATACCACCTGAAAGAATGTCTGGATCGGAGTACATCCATCGATCATCGCCGCCTCTTCTATCTCAATCGGAATACTTTTTACAAAGCCGCAGAACATAAACACCGCAAGTCCTGCACCAAATCCAAGGTATACTAAAATGATACCGACCGGGTTGCTCAGATGCATCATATTTGCCAGTTTTGACAAAGTGAACATTACCATCTGGAATGGTACGATCATGGAAAACAGACATAACATATAAATGGTTGTATTCACTTTATTATGTACTCTTGTAATATACCATGCACACATGGAGGTGCATAAGATGATCACTGCAACAGAGCCAACGGTGATGAGCACCGAGTAGCCAAACGCCTGAAAAAAGTTTGTTTTTTCAATACCCCGGATGAAATTTGACAATCCGGTAAAGGATCTCTCATCCGGCAGTGCAAATGCATTTTTTGTGATAAATCCTTTTTTCTTGAAGGAATTGATCAGCACCAGAAAAATCGGATACAGATAAAAAACAGTCAGCAGACTGAAAAATACGGTCAGCACTCCTCCGTGTTTTGATCTTCTTACGGTACTTACCTCATTATTTTCTTTTACTTTTTTTGCCATTACTGCTGTACCTCCTTTGTTCTGGTCAGTCTGTTCTGTGCCAGTGCGATAACTGCTACTATAATAAAGAAGATAACTGCTTTCGCCTGACCGACACCTTCCCAACCGGTTCTTCCATAGAATGTCTCAAAGATGTTAAGCGCAAGCATCTGCGAATTATTTGACGGCTCTCCTGCTGTCAATGCCAGGTTCTGGTCGAACAGTTTGAAAGAGTTCGTCAGTGTTAAGAATGTACAGATCGTGATGGATGGCATTACCATTGGAATCGTAACACTCTTCAATAACTGCCAGTTGGACGCCCCGTCCATTTTTGCCGCCTCGATCAGCTCGCCCGGAATATTCTGGATACCGGCGATATAAATGATCATCATATAACCGACCTGCTGCCAGTTCATTAAAATGATCAGTCCCCAGAATCCGTAGGAAGAAGAGTAAGTGAGTGTTCTTCCAAAATGACCTAAGATCCCATTCAGCAGGATCTGCCAGATATAACCTAAAACGATACCACCAATGAGGTTTGGCATAAAAAATACTGTACGGAAGAAGTTCGTACCTTTAATTCCCTTTGTTAAAAGCATCGCGATTACAAATGCAAAAACATTGATCGTCAGCACTGATACAATGGTGAATAATGCAGTGAACCATAATGCATGCATAAATGTCGGATCGCTGAACACGCGCAGATAATTTTTTAATCCTACAAATTTTGCATCTGTAACGGTTGTAAATTCACAGAATGATAAGTAGATACCCATAATAAAAGGAACTATAAAACCTATTGTAAATGCCACTAATGTAGGGAGTGCAAAAACAGGAAAATATTTTTTGATCGCTTTCTCCATAATTTCCATCCTCTCATAAAACCTTAATAATCTGAAAGGGTGAGTGGCATGCCACACACCCTTTCCATGTTACTTCATCATTACTTTTTATTTGTTTGCTGCTGCATACTCAGTAGCCCATCCGTCAACGAATGCACTGACAACGCCGTCCCAGTCACCTGTTCCCTGTGCGTACTCTAATAATGCAGAACCTACACCGTCTTTCCATGTCTCAGATGGAATAGTAGAGAAGTTCCATGTTACAGAGTATTTTCCATCAGCGATGTACTGGTTAGAAGCCTGGATAAATACATTGTCTGCTTCATATTCGCCTGTAAATGTATCAAATGGTGTTGTAAATCCCATTTCATGAGCCATGGATTCACGTCCTGCGTCAGATGTGATAACCCAGTTCAGGAAATCAAGTGTTGCCTGCTGATCTTCTGCAGAAGCTTTGCTGTTTACACACCAGTAGTTCTCAGAACCTGTGCAGAGTCCCTGATTCTCTTCTCCCTCAACACCAATATAGATTGGCATCATGCTCATGTCTTCAGCAGTTACAAGATAACCATTCTCTTCATTTGTGAGGTTACCATACTCCCATGTACCATTCTGGTAGAATACTGCCTCTTCCATACCGAATTCAGATTCTGCTTCATCACCTGTCTTAGATGAGAGCATTCCCGGATCACAGGTAGAATCTGTAATGTATAAATCCCAGATCTGTTTGTAATTGTCAAGGTATGTTCCTTCGATTGCATCTGTAGAATCAATTCCTTTGTCTTTGTATTCATAGTAAATTGGAAGATTTGCCAAATGAGTTTTAAATCTCCAGTCAGATGATCCATCCATACCTGCGGAAGTAAATGCTCCCTGAAGATCATATCCAAACTTATCATTAATCTCATCTAATCTGGACTGGATATCATCTGCAACTGCTTTTAATGTCTCAAAGTTATTGATCTCATCAACAGAAGAAATCACTGCGTTGTCCATTGTGCAGTAGTCATTTAAGATTGTCTTATTGTAAATGATACCATAAGTCTCGATTACATAAGCGATACCCTGTACTGCATTTCCATCTTTTAATACAAAATCATCACTTGTCAGATGTGAATATAACTCACTGCCTGAAAGATCCATGCAATAATCTTTCCAGTTTGCAAGTCCTACAGGTCCGTTTACCTGGAATAAGGTAGGTGCTTCTGATTTTGCCATCTCTGATTTTAATGTCTGCTCATATGTACCATCTGCAGCCGTGATAACTGTAACCTCTGTTCCGGTCTCTGCTGTGTATTTTGCTGCCAGATCCTGCCACTGCTGATCCTGTTCCGGTTTAAAGTTCAGATAATAAACGGAACCACTTCCGGATGCTGCTGCATCTGTTTTTACATCTCCTGCTTCTGTTGTACTTGCTGCTGCATCTCCACTGTTTGCATTGGAAGCATCGCTGCCGCATCCTGCAAATAAAGTTGCTGTCATTGCTGTAGCAAGCATTACTGATAAAACTTTTCTCTTCATGTCGTTTCCTCCCATATACTTTCTGCACATCTGTATTGTGCAATGATTGTTCTGGCACTCTGCCATTTCGCTGAAATGTTTCCGGTAACATTTTCGGTATTGTTTTCGGTAACGTTTTCAGTTGATAATTGAATTATATTCTTTTTTCATAAAAAAGCAATACTGTATCGTTATCTTCTCTATATTTCATAATTTTCGTTTTTGTTTTTTGTGCAAATTGTATATAGCTGAGATATTTTTTACTGATTTTCCATTTTTCTGGTGGAAATTTGCTCAAAGTATTACTTTCTGCCCTGCCGCTTTTATTTTATGAAATTAGAATGCAATGATGTTTTGCATTGAAAAAGATTTTTTGAAATGCTACTATAACATTATGGAAATGAAATCCGGGCACTGCCGTTTCATTCTGATCAAAAGGGAAAGTGGAAAGAACATATGAAAGAACTGATCCGTCATAAATTACAACATGATTTCAAACGAATAAAAACCTCTGCCAAATGGGTGCTTTTCTCCATCGTCTCCGGACTGCTTGTAGGGGGCGTTGGCACACTCTTCTATTTCGGCATGTATGTGGTCACGCTGACCAGAACCAAAAACCCGTGGCTTATTTTTCTGCTCCCGGTGAGTGGTATCCTGATCGTCGGATGTTACCGCCTGCTTCATGATGAAAAAGATACCGGAACCAACCTTGTATTATCTGCGATACATTCCGATGAAGATCTGCCGCTTCGCATGGCTCCTCTGATTTTTATCTCCACACTCATCACCCACCTGTTTGGTGGTTCTGCCGGACGTGAAGGTGCTGCGTTACAGCTCGGCGGAAGTATCGGAAACGGTCTTGGAAAACTGTTCCGCTTTGATGAAAAAGACAAACACATTATGATCATGTGCGGCATGAGCGCCGCATTCTCTGCATTGTTTGGCACACCGATGGCTGCGGCTGTCTTTTCCATGGAGGTTGTCAGTGTCGGCGTTATGTATTATGCAGCGTTAGTCCCGTGCGTGATCTCCTCACTGGTCGCACATGCTGTTGCAGAATTCTTTGGCGTCTCACAGGAAATGTTCCTGATTGATCAGATTCCTGCTTTTAAGATCACAAGTGCTGTAAAAATCTCTGTCCTTGCGATTCTATGTGCCGGTGTCAGCATTATTTTCTGTGTCATGCTGCATCAGTCAGAACACCTTTATAAGAAGTTTTTCAAAAATCCTTATGTGCGCATTTTCGCCGGTGGATGTTTCGTGCTCATTTTAACGCTGCTTGTGGGCAGCCAGAATTATAACGGTACGGGAATCAATATCATTGAACAGTGTATTGACGGCACGGTCCGCCCGGAAGCCTTTTTTATGAAAATGCTCTTTACTGCTTTAACATTAGGTGCCGGATTTAAAGGTGGCGAGATTGTTCCATCGTTTTTTACTGGGGCGGCATTTGGCTGTCTGTTTGGAAATCTGTTAGGCTTTTCACCGACCCTCTGTACGGCAGTCGGCATGGCTGCAGTTTTCTGTGGTGTGACAAACTGCCCGATCACTGCCCTGCTCATCAGCTTTGAGTTGTTCGGCTATGACGGCATGCCTTACTTTTTGCTTGCCGTTGCTTTCAGCTACATGCTTTCCGGATACTATGGACTCTACAGCAGCCAGAAAATTATTTACTCCAAATATAAGACCAATTATATCAACCGCAAAACACATTAAAAAACTTCCCACATATCCGTTTTTCCTGCGATATGTGGGAAGTTTTTTAATGTTCTTCCCTGGCGGCTTTCAGAAGATCAAGCAGCCCTTTTTCCTTGATCAGCGCAATGCCCTGCCCCTCATCGCCTAACACGATGAGATTGTCTCCGGGCCTGATGTCAAATATTTTTCTGGCTTTTGCCGGGATCACGATCTGACCTTTCTCGCCTACTTTTACCATGCCAAAAATGTGTTTTCCTTTCGGTGGAACTTCCAACCCAAGAGAATCCTTTTTTTCATAATTGATCAGGTCATCCACCGTCACGCCAAAGACATCTGCAAGCCTTTTGCACCTTTCGATATCCGGCAGGGATTCCCCTGTCTCATATTTCGAAAGTGTCTGTCTCGACACACCAATCTGATCTGCCAGTTCATCCTGCGACATGTGATTTAATTTCCGAAGCTGAATGAGATTTTCTGCAAACATTATTTTTTCTTTCCTCCAATTCCACAGACGAACCACCGAAGTACCGGAATGCGGCGGATGATCTCATAGGCCAGATACGCACCGGCAAATCCCGCCGCTGCCACGAAAAGATAAAGAGGCACTGCCGGAAATTTTGTATACATGGTCAGGTAGTATGCTGTCATCGCAATGAAAAGATAATGGAATAAATAAAGTCCCCAGGATTTCGCTGCCATCCATCTTGTAAATGTGTTGGAAATATTACCCCATTTTTTCATAAAAGCTAAAACTGCAATGACCGCGATCCATGCGAACAGGCTGCATAGCGGTGTGTCTAAAACTGAATGCTCGGCGTATGGTCTGCCCCAGTATAACACTGTAAATGCAGCCGCTAAAATTACAGCACACACCACAAGTGGCAGCCAGCATTTTTCCAGGCGATCCATCACTTCGTCATGGGACAAAACAAAATATCCCACAAAGAATCCAACCCCATAGATACCAAAGCGATATACCACAATCATTGGTGTATTTAAAATCTGAGCTGCGCCCCAGATCACAATTGCAAACAGCACAAGAAATGGAACGTTTGCTTTCTCTCCCAGCTTCCATAATCTGTCTTTTTCCACTCTGCGGATCCATACGAGCAATACCGAAAAAATCCATAACATCTGGATGTACCATAGCGGTCCTATGCCGCTGACTGCCATAATGATAAATAAAACCGGTTTTGGAACTGCTGCCATCTGCTCTAATCCACCGCCTATCAGCAGATTGTAGTATCCTAAAATCCACCAGAACACCAAAAGCCCAAGGGTGGATGGAACCAATAATTTTCCCGTCCTGTTTTTTATAAATTCTTTTTCTGAGCGATGATCCAGCTCATACCTTGCACTCATTCCGGATACCACAAACAACAACAGCATAAACCATGGATATACGATATACTGAAATGCATCCTGATACTGCACATCCGAAAATGGTCCGATCACACCAAACGTTTCAATTCCATTGAACATATAAATAACATGATACAAAACCACAAGCACAACTGTGATCCATCTGATATTGTCTATGTATAACTTTCTCATATTTTTACCACCTTTGCAATTATTTTTAACATTATTATAAGTTGCAGAAAATGGAAAATCCACCAGGTATCCTTAACAATACCAGATGGATTTTGTTAAAAATGAGGGCAGTTTTGTCCCGTTGTCACTTATTCAATTTCCAATGTTTCCAGATCATCCGGAACGTAAATATTTCCATGGAAATAATTTCTGCCCTCTTGCAGATACAGCTTTTTGCGCTCCCTGATGTTTTTATCTTCGGTGTGATACAATAAAATGTTCTGAACATTCAGCTCTTCTGCAAGTCTGCAGACATCCATCACCGTTGAATGATGTTTTTCATACGGATGAAAAATATCCTCCTGTCCATGCAGACAAAATGCCTCATGCAAAAGCCATGTGCTGTCCTGTGCATACGTTTTCTCGCAGACATTGTATGGCTCGTCGCCACAGCAGGTCAGTTTCTTTCCATTTCCAAGCTCCATGCAGAAACCAAATTGTTTTGCCTTCGTGGACTGTATATCAAAGAACGTCACTTTTTTATGCAGGATTTCTGTGGACTCTCCATCCTCCACAGAAACTAAATGCAGCCGGTCATCGATAAACTTGGTTTCTTTTTTGTTTAACAGTCTTGCAGACATGTCACGCAGTATCGAAATCACCTCGTCATGTGCGTATATCGTGGCCTCGCCCTCGTATTCCCCCTGGCTCATGTATTGCCCGATCATGCGCATCATCCAGATAATTCCCATGATATGGTCAATGTGCTTGTGCGTGACAAAAATGGTTTTTATTTTTTTCCAGTCGATCCCAGCCTCTTTCAACTGGCGCAGCACGGTATTTCCACCGCCACCGTCCACCATAAAATATTCCTCTTTTTCCTCAACTACAAAACAGGTATTGTAGCACTCTGTCACTAAGGCGTTCCCTGTTCCCAACATCGTAAGTTTCATCCTCTGTTTGCTCCTTCCACTGTCTGTAAAATTATATTTCTTTCCTTAATGTAAGTCAACAAAGCAATTATTTTACTGCTAAGTGAACAGTAACAGCAATTTCTTATATTCAGATATTATTTTCAAAATATCTTGCTTCCCATATATCTTCTATGCTACAATTAACAAAAGCATATTTTACAAAATCTTCATGACATTTTGGTCATCTATATTCTAAGAACGACAGATTTGTTTTGACAATAATCTGCGTACTTCATTCGTATCTATGCTTTCGTTACCCATTAACAATTGAAAAGCAGGAAACGAAATGAACTTGGAATCATAAACAGTTGTATTCTCCTGCTATCAGAGAACAGTTTTTAATAGTCTGTTCTGCCACATCAGGAGGAAACGATTTATGGCAAAATGCAAAAGAAACCGGAACAAGGCAAAGAGAAATCTCACAGTTAAAACACCGAAAGCAAATCGGAACTATAAAGACACTGTTTTTCGGATGTTGTTTTCCGACCGAAAGAATCTGCTCTCACTTTACAATGCAGTGAACCAGAGAGATTACAAAAACCCGGAAGATTTGGAGATCGTCACATTAGAGAATGCTATTTATATGGGGATGAAAAATGATCTGGCATTTATTGTGGATAAGAAATCACTGTTCTCTTCCACCTTACAAAAAATTCCTGCCCCAAATTTTATCGAGTTTTACAATGGTTCAACGGTAATTGCTGACTGCACAGAGCTTCGTCTTTCCTCGGCATTTGAACATCTGTCAGGTGAACCAAAACTCGAATTAGTTGTTACGGTTTTAAATGTCAATGAAGGACACAATGCCGACTTAATGCAGCATTGCAGTATGTTAAAAGAATATTCACAGTATGTTGCCAGAGTGCGTCACTATGCATCAGATATGCCTTTGAACGAGGCTGTAAAACATGCAGTGGATGAATGCATCCGGGAAGGGATTCTGGCTGAATTTCTTACTCGGAATCGAAATGAGGTCATCAGTATGAGTATTTTTGAGTATGATAAAGAGTTAGAAGAAAAGAAATTAAGAAAAGCTGAATACGAATATGGTTTTTCTGAAGGTGAAAAATCCGGGATTGCCAAAGGAGAGAAACTGGGATTCCACCAGGCAGCTATCGAAACTGCCAAACGAATGCTTGCTTTGCAGGAGTTTTCTGCCGAAACAATTGCCGCAGTTTCAGGACTTTCTTTAGAAGAAATAAAGGAACTGCAGTCCTCAAAATAAAAATCCGCCTTCATTCCTTAAAATGACAGGGTTTCATCTTCTCTTAATCTGTCATTTTAAGGAATGCGAATGGATTTTTACCTTGCACATGTAGTCATTCCCTTGATTCCGTCATAATCAAATTTCCCGTCATTTTTTTCTTCCAAAGCTTTGATCATATGATACGTAAATTCATTATAGGGAACTGGAATTCCAAGTTCTCTTCCCATACGCATAAGTGCGCCCGAAAACATATCAATCTCTGTATGACGTCCTGCATCCAGATCCTGTAATGTGGAATATCTTGCAGACGGTGCAACTGCGCTTCCGCGGGTGGAAGAAGCATCTGCTTTGTCGATATCGATG
>ERZ1026776.1610-NODE-1610-length-12304-cov-6.559882_pt1 | contig 12304 bp, 12 predicted proteins | sample MGYA00380125_ERZ1026776 | MGnify/ENA primary metagenome ERZ1026776 (study PRJEB33269, sample SAMEA4719761) | human gut metagenome | biome: human-associated habitat; feature: organic feature; material: feces | place: Cameroon | collected 2013-10 ... | reverse complement strand
AACGGTATCATGATGCCCACGGAAACCTGATGGTGCCCGGCAAATACACCGACCCAGAAGGCTACCCACTGGGGCAGTGGATCATAAAAACAAGGCAGCAGCGGCTGAATGACCGCTTGAAGGAAGAATGCATTGCACAACTGGATGAAATCGGCATGGTGTGGAGTGTTTTCGATGCCAAGTGGGAAAAGGCTTATGCGCTGGCTGCGGCCTATTACGAGCAAAACGGCAACCTGAATATGCCGCGCTCCTATGTAACAGCCGCAGGGGAGAAGCTGGGCTGCTGGGTGGCAAATCAGCAGTGGGCGTACCAAAAAGGAAAGCTTTCGGATGACCAGATCATGCGGCTGGAAAAAATCGGGATGTACTGGGGCAACCGCAATGACCGCCAGTGGAACGAAGGATATCAGGAAGCAAAGCGCTATTTTGAAGCCCACGGCGACCTGAAAGTGCCTGTTGATTATGTGTCGCCCGACGGATATGCCCTCGGGAAATGGGTCAAGCGGCAGCGGTATACCCGCCAGAATCCTGAAAAAAGCTGCGCTGTTCTGACAGAGGAACGTATTGCCAAGCTGGATGAAATCGGGATGCGGTGGGAGAAAGCGGATTCGAGACCGCGCCGGTTGGAGTTGGCACAAGGACCTCATAGGGAAAGCGAAAAACTGAATGTTTCAGCTAACCACAAAACGGGGGAAGATATCGGTTTGTGTAGTTGATAGCGCGATCCAAAGCACTTGCTGCAATTTGGGTCGGAGAAGTTACGTGAGTCGTAAAAAGAAAGTCTAAAGGAGTTATTGGAGAGGATTATGTCAAAGTTTCAGCATGATGTAATGTTGCGGATCGTAAAGATCTTGAATGTTCTGATGATCGAGCTACCGTTTGCGGCTTGCTGGTTCCTGTACTACTCGCACCAGACCTATGCAAATCTGGCATGGGAGGGTCATTTTGCGATTTTAGGCCTGTTTTTTATCCTGTACATTGCACTCGGTAAAATCTACGATGCGTTCTGGATGTCGATGCAACGGGTCTCAGAACTGGTGTACGGCCAGATCCTTGGCGCTATGGCAACCGATGGTATTTTGTACATCGTGATCTGCCTGATGTCGGCAAAGCTCTGCAACCTATTGCCGGGTATTGCGGCAATCGTGGGACAGCTGGTGATGGCCGCGATCTGGGCATCTTGTGCACATAAATGGTACTACAAGACCTTCCCGCCGCAGAAGACCGCAGTTGTCTACGATGTACGTCATGGTATGGAAAAGCTCATCAACGAGTATGGTCTGAGTCAGAAATACGACGTGCAGGTCACCCTGAGCGTATCGGAGTGCTTGGCAGACCTGAGCATTCTGGACGGCATGGAAACTGTTTTTGTCAGTGGCGTCCACAGCCATGAGCGAAATATTATCCTGAAGCACTGCGTAGGGAAGGGCATCAATATGTTCGTCATCCCCCGCGTTGGCGATGTTATCATGAGCGGCGCATGGCCGATGCACATGTTCCATCTGCCGATGCTGCGCGTCGGTCGTTACATGGCAAGCCCGGAGTTCTTGTTCATCAAGCGCGCGATGGACATTGTGATCTCACTGCTGGCACTGATCATCTTGAGCCCGCTGCTCCTGATCACAGCCATTGCAGTCAAGTCCGATGGTGGCCCCGCCTTCTATAAACAGGTGCGCCTGACCAAGGATGGCAAGCAGTTCGAGATTCTGAAGTTCCGCTCCATGCGCGTGGATGCAGAAAAGGATGGCGTGGCACGTCTTTCTACCGGCGACAAGGATGACCGTATTACAAAGGTCGGTCATATCATTCGCGCTTGCCGTCTGGACGAACTGCCTCAGCTGTTGAACATCCTGAAGGGTGATTTGTCTGTTGTTGGTCCCCGTCCGGAGCGCCCAGAGATTGCTGCACAGTACTGCGAGGAGATGCCGGAGTTTGCGCTGCGCCTGCAGGCAAAGGCTGGTCTGACCGGTTATGCGCAGGTGTATGGTAAGTATAACACCACTCCCTACGATAAGCTGCAGATGGATCTGATGTATATTGCCCATCCCAGCTTGATCGAGGATCTGAAAATCATGCTGGCGACCGTCAAAATCCTGTTTATGCCTGAAAGCACCGAGGGAATTTCCGAGGGCCAAACCACTGCAATGAGTGAAGAAAACCACTAAATATTGATGCTTTTGTACATTTTGAGTTGCTAAAAATTAGGGGAAATTCCAGAGCGGAGTCAGGCATAAATGCAACTCTTACAGTAGCGTTAAGCTGGCGTATCGGTATATTGCTGGATACAAGAGCGATTATGGCACTCAATATAGTGCAAAATGCCGAGAATCCAAGCGTGAGCAAAGGCAAAACGAGTGTGAAATGAGGCTTTTACGCCCCGAAAAAGCACTTTTATGGATGCGACGGTAGTTCGTGGGTTTATGTCTGATTGCACCGTGAGGGGATGTACCGAGATTACGGTGACTTTCACATAGCGGTTTCGGGACTATAACATCATCTGCGATTTCGTCCCGGTCTTGGAGATAACAAGTCGGCTGTGAGCAAGATGGTGATAACCACATGGCCGCAGAGATGCCCATTCGTGTGGGGTAATCCGGCATAAGCAGGGGAACTAGCGTAGCATGAATGAGTGGAACCTGGAATAAGCACATGACTTACCGTAGCGAGTGTTGGTGCTATCAGGACTAAAGACAGCGGCTACCGTAACGTGAATTTGTCATAGCAACGTTTATTGTGGCGGTACAAGACATAGCAGCAGTGTGACTCACACTGCTGAGAACGATTAGTAGAGCTTTATAAGGAATAAACGGCTCAGACTCTTTGAGATGAGTCTGGGCTGTAATCTTTGATATGCGGAGAGAGGAAGAGAAGATGGAAACTACGAAACAGCCGCTTATTACTGTTGTGATGCCGAACTACAATGGTTACCGTTTTGTAGAGCAGGCAATCGACAGTGTACTTAATCAGACTTACCCCAATTTTGAGCTGCTGGTAGTAGATGACTGCTCGAAGGACAATTCGCTGCATCTTATCAGGCAGAAGGCACAGGGCGATGATAGAATTAGGGTTATTGCATTGGAACACAATGCTGGTGTGGCTAATGCCCGAAATGTCGGCATTAAAGAGGCCAAGGGGGAGTTCATTGCTCTTCTGGATAATGACGACTTGTGGACTGAGGACAAGCTGGAGCGCCAGCTTGCGCTTGCGAACAAGGGTGCAGATATTGTCTATTGTTCCTATGACTTTATTGATGAGCAAAACAACTCCATTAAGAAACCTTTTATTGTCCCACAGCAGACGAACTTTAATAAAATGCTGGCATCGAGCGTTATTAGCTGCTCAACGAGTTTTATCAAGACTGAACTGATGCAAGAGCATCCTTTCAACTCAGACTTTTACCATGAAGATTATGTTCTGTGGATGGAACTGCTCCGGGTTTGCCCGACTGCATACGGTGATCCGAAAGTGCTGATGCACTACCGTCAGGTTACTGGATCGAGATCAAACAAGAAGAGCAATGCAGCAAAGGAGCGGTGGAACACATATCGTAAGGCACTAAAACTCAATGCCGCAACAAGTGCATGGGCGTTTGTGAGATACGCTGTGAAAGGTGTTGTAAAATATTACCTTTAAATACAGAAAGATATTATGAAGAAAGGAAAATACATGAGAAGCATTGAAAGCAACGAGCTGAAACAAATCGAATTGAATATTTTAACGAAGATTGATTATGTGTGTAGAAAAAACAATTTTTGTTATTCATTATGTGGTGGAACACTTCTAGGAGCCATTCGTCATAAGGGATATATACCATGGGATGATGACATTGACATTGCAATGCCGCGGGACGATTATGATAAATTTCTTAATTACTGCATTGCCAACGAAAAAGAATGCTGCTTTAGAATTGTTTCAACAATCAACGACAAAAGATATGCATATCTATTTGCAAAAGCATGCGCATTAAATACTGTAATTGAGGAAGAAAATTTCAACCCTAATGGTGCAGATGTTGGTGTTTACGTTGACATTTTCCCGATTGATGGTTTGGGCAGCAAGATAGAAGCAAAGTCAAATTTTGAAGCAACCAGATTTGAAAGAGAATTGTTAGTGGCGCGAAACTGGAAACGGTTTTTCCGAAGCAAAACTCATGCTTGGTATATTGAACCTATTCGATTTGCGTTTTGGATTATGAGCCGCTTTGTAAGGGCTAATACATTGATTGAGAAAATAGACCGATACTATTTAAGGTTTCCATTATCTAAAAGTGAGTATGCGGCAGTGGTTTGTGGAGGTTACCGTGAAAAAGAAATCCTTCCGACAGAAGTTCTTAATATATTTACTGCCGAAGTCGAATTTGAGGGAAAACGATTTATGGCTTTTGAAAAGTATGATGACTATCTGAAGAGCATTTATGGCGACTATATGAAACTTCCGTCAAAGGATAAACAGGTAAGTCATCATATGTTCAAAGCATATTGGAAGGATTAAGGAGAAAGAGTATGGCAAATATTGCAATTTTGACCGCTGGTGGTATTGGTTCACGCACTCATCAGGATATTCCAAAGCAGTTTCTAAATGTTGATAATAAACCGATCATTATCTATACGTTGGAAGCCTTCCAGCAGCATCCTAATATTGATGAGATTTGTGTCGCTATTTTGGAAGGATGGGACCAGATCCTCTGGGCATATGCAAAGCAATTTAATATAACGAAGTTGAAGTATGTTGTAACAGGTGGTGCCACCGGTCAGGAATCGATTTTCAATGGATTGAAAGCTATTCGAGAGAATCATAAGGATGACGATGTTGTGATTGTCCATGATGGGAATCGTCCGATGATTAGTCAGGATATTATCACAGATAATCTTGTTAAACAAAAACAATTTGGCTCAGCTGTAGCAACAATTCCATGCACTGAGGTTGTTTTTGTTTCTGAAAATAAGATGAATTCGGAAAAATCTATTCCACGCGAAAATCTCCAGAGAACGCAGACACCGCACTCTTATAGATTGAGCGATTTGTGGGATGCCCACATGAGGGCAAAAGAACTTGGTATTACGAACACGGCGGCTTCGTGCTCATTGATGGAAGCTCTGGGAAAGAAAACGTATTTTTCTAAGGGTTCAGAGAAAAACCTTAAAATCACGACGGTTGAGGATATTGAGATTTTCAAGGCGCTATTGAGCGCCAAGAATGAGGAATGGATAAAATGAATAATCTTGAAATGGAAGCGGTGAAACGAGTTGCATCACTACCATATGATTGGAGTAGATTTAATAATAAGGTTCTACTGATTTCAGGGGGAACTGGTTTTATAGGGTCGTTTCTGATTAAGGTTTTGCGCTATCGCGTAGATTGCTTCGGGAATAAAATTAAGGTTGTTTCGCTTTCCCGAAGAGGAGGAGTGTCTGATGGTTATTTAGAGAATTTGGCGACCGATGTTTGCAACCCTATAGGATATGCAGCTCCCGTGGATTTTATTCTTCATCTTGCATCTAACACGCATCCGAAACAGTATGCAGAAGATCCGATTGGAACGATTTTGACAAATATTGATGGTTGTAATAACCTTCTAAAACTAGCATCTGAGAAAAAGGCTCGTTTTTTACTTGCATCAAGTGTTGAAATATACGGTCAAGGTACTGAGAATCCAATGGACGAACACTATTGCGGATACATCGACTGCAATCAAGCAAGAGCTGGCTATAATGAAGCAAAGCGTACCTGTGAAGCATTGACACAATCTTATCGTCAGCGGTTCGGAATTGATGCTGTCATTGTAAGACTTGCAAGAGTTTTTGGTCCGGACAAGAAAAAAGACACAAAAGCGATGAGCCAATTCATGGACAAAGCAGTCTTAGGCGATGAGATTGTGATGAAGAGCCATGGCGAACAACGATACTCTTATGTTTATATTGCAGATGCAGTAAGCGCATTGATCAAGATTCTTCTGGATGGAATAGACGGTGAGGCCTACAATGTATCCGATGATGATGATGGAAGAACACTTCGAGGATATGCTGAGTATCTTGCGACCCTTTCGAATCAGAAAGTGAAATTTGAAATCGAAGATAACTCGGCGGTGTCGAAGGCTACATTTGCCTTGATGGATACAACTAAACTGAAAGCCCTAGGTTGGATGCCACTCTATACGGTATGCCAAGGCCTAAAGGAAACATATACAATCAAGCAACAAGAAAACAGTAATTAAGTATTTGCAAAAGTTGGAGTAATGAGATGAAAACAGTGATAATGGCAGGCGGCAGGGGCACCAGGATTTTCTCTGTTTCCAGTGATATCCTCCAAGCCAACGATAAAAATCGAAAGAAAGCCTATTCTGAAGTATGTGCTGGAGTGTCTGCGTGACCAAGGACTCACAGAAGTTATTTTGACCGTTTCTCATCTCGGAAGTATCATCATGGACTATTTCAGAGATGATTTGGGTATACCAAAACACATTTGAAGTTATACCGTAAATAACAAGAAATCAAAGGAATTGTACATACCCATTCCGTTAATGTAGTGGCATTTGCCCAAGCGGGTATGGCAATCCAAGCCTTGGGAACAACCCATGCGGATTATTTCTATGGAGATATTCCATGCGCTCGTGAACTGACAGAACAGGAAGTTATGGAAGATTATGAGACAAATACAGGTAAAGTGATTATTGAAACAGTTGATCATGGCGGATATGATCCAATGGCGATTCCCGGAATTATAGTGAAGAATCATGGGCCTTTTGCATGGGGAAAAAGCCCTGCAAATGCTGTATACAATGCGGTTGTTATGGAAAAGGTTGCAGAGATGGATTTGAAAACCTTGCAGCTTAATCCGAATAGCACGATGGCTCAGTGTGTACTTGATAAGCACTATATGCGAAAACATGGATCAAATGCCTGTTACAGGCAAAAGTAAAGCTGTGAATTATATTGGTTATAGAATTGAGTCAGAAATGGTAAAACAGCCTATCCTTAAGTAGGGAATGTATCTACATGTGGCGCAGAAAACCAAAATGGATAAGTTGACTATCGTGCGCAGCAACAGGTAAAGGGTGCCGTATGTCGTGAAAGCAGTTTCACAACGTAATTTCGCAAAATGTATTTTGCATAAATCATCTGTTGGAATTTGATAGAAAAGGAAGTTGGAGTCAAAAATGATTAGGATACTTCAAGTGGTTCCATCACTTAATATAAACTCAGGAATGATGAGCGTGGTAATGAACTACTATCGAAAAATCGATAGAAGTAAGGTTCAGTTTGATTTCCTTTATTTTGGAGAGATGAAGGACAGCCATCAAGTCGAAATTGAAAAACTTGGTGGACACGCTTACTATATGAAACGCCCTACTTTTAAACCGAAAGATCAAAAACGTTTGCGAGATTTTTTTGAAATGCATAAAGGTGAGTATACAGCCGTTCATTGCCATCCAATTTGGTCTTCAGAAGTAGTAGCGCTAGCGGCTAAGAGAAGTGGGATACGCCACATTATTCAGCATGCACATTCTACAAAATATTCTGAAAAAAGAATTAGTGCCGCAAGAAATTATTTGGTTGTCAAGTTTATTTCTTTTTTTGCAACAGATTACATTGCCTGCAATGATGAAGCGGCACAACTTCTAGGGAAAAAACGGGCAGAAAATGGGCAAGTCTATGTTTTACCCAATGCAATTGACTTGCAACGATATGCATTCAGCGAGAGCCTACGTACAAAAATCAGACAGGAACTTAGAATAGAGCCGGAAACTATTTTACTCGGCAGTGTGGGACGATTATCAGTTGAAAAAAACCAGTGCTTTATTGTAGAAATGTTTAAGGTCTTCCATGAGAGAAACCAAAATTCAAAGTTGATATTGGTTGGTGATGGGGCGCTTCGCAGCCGAATAGAACTTAAAATTGCAGAACTTGGATTAAATGATGCGGTGATTATGACAGGTAAACGAACTGATATCAGGGCGATTTTATCCGGGCTTGATATTTTTATAATGCCTTCTATTTTCGAAGGAACGCCAGTTTCTGCAATAGAGGCGCGTACATCCGGCTTGCCATGTTTGCTGAGCGATACTATTACAAAAAGTGTGGATATGAAGGGTATTAAGTTCTTTTCTATTCACACCCCTCCAGAGTTATGGGCGAGGGAGGCGGAGGACCTTCTTGATGCCAATCAAAGACTCAATCGACATGATTATAGCGAGGTAGCAAAACACGGATTTGATATTGAGGCTGAAGCCATTAAACTGCAGCAATACTATCTCGAATTGAGGTGATGTAATGGATTCTGTTGTGAGCTTTTTACAGTCAACCATGCTAATCGAACGTTTGTTTGGCGTGGGTACCTATGTCTTGCTATTAGGTTACTATTTCAATAAAATTCAAAATGCATCCAATACTAGGATGATTGATAAATATTTAAATCATTATTTGATTATTCTTTGTATTTTGGCATTTTTTTATATTCCTGGACAGTCTGCAGATCTTTCGCGTTGGAGACAAATGGCAGAACCTTGGAAAAACGTTGGATTTGGATGGTTTTGGGAGCACCGTGTGATAACATCGACTGTTCCGATAGGGTATCTGTTGGTTTACTTATGTCAGACTACTGGGATTAACGGAATATTACCAATGGTTTGTGCTTTGGGATTCTTTGGTAATGTGTTTCACATGATAAAGTGTGAAGCTAAGCGTGAAAATGTCAATGCGGATTCTGTAGCAATGACGTTATTTCTTGTAATGGCTTCGGGTGTGTTTTTGGAGGTCATTTCTGGTGTTCGTTGTATGCTGGCATTCTCAATTGTAGTCCGCTGCGCATATGATGAAATGAGGCTGGAAAAAAAAATGCTGCTACACATACCATTTTATGTGTTTGCAGTTCTTCTGCATACAGCAGCTATACCGCTAGTCGGAATACGTCTTGTATGTATGCTCTTTGAGAAGAGAAAAAGCCCTATATTGACATTCGCCAACGTGCTATTTGTATTAATAAGTATTTTGATGGCGTTGCGAATAGGAACCGACTATGTTGATGCGGCTTTTGAAAAGGCTGGATCATATACATCTCATAATGTTTATTCATATATATGGGAGTATATAATTGCAGCGATTGGTATACTGCTAATACTTTCAATCGTTTATAGAATGAAAAGATGTTATCCGAACGAATGGTGTGAAACGAAGGCTTCTGGAAGGTATTTGATTTTAATTTTGGCCTGTTCATTAGCATTTGCTAGTACATATTCCATTTTTCAAAGATTTTTTAGCGCAAGCATAATTAGTTCTATACCAGTTGCAATGACTCTTTTCAGTTGCGAAAATATGAATGGTCGATGGAAAAAGAGAAGACAAGTTTATTTAATATCGCTCGTTATTCTACTGCTTGCTTGCACTCGTGGAAATTTGTGCGGGTACAAATTTTTCTATCTGTGGTAAAGGAAATATAGAATGGAACAAAGACGTAATTATGGTATTGACCTTCTTCGCAATGTTCTTATGCTGTTTATCATCATTGGACATTTGTTTGCGCATACGGGAATCCGGAACGAGCTGTCTTTTTTATCAAATAAGTGGATATTCACATGGGCGTTACAAACTCTGACTGTTAGTGCAGTCAACTGCTTTGTAATAATAACGGGATACTATATGGCGTCTGGAGTATACTGCCTTTGGAAAGGCGTGAAACTATGGTTTAAGGTTTTGTTCTATTCGGTTTCTATATGGCTCGTTTTGCTCTTGGCAGGCAATATCAAACCGACGTGGGGGGGTACTAGATGCATTCTTCCCCATTCTTCGAAAAGAATATTGGTTTTTTACAATGTATATTTTACTCCATCTCCTGATACCATTTCTTAATGAAGCACTAAAGAACATGTCAAAAGAGAAACTGGGCTGCTTGGTTGTAGTAATTGTTTGCGTTTTTTATATAGAACCAATCTTTTCGGCTGTATTCTATCAGTATGATGAAACTGAGGGATTTAGCATTATAGGATTTTTTACGCTATATATAATTGGAGCATATTTGGCTCAGTGCCAAGATATAAACATAATGCGATGCGCAATGCTTCTTGTTGGATCATCGGGATTTGTTTTTTTCTCGAAAATCGTTTTGCAAGCTTTTGTAATATATAGCAAGGTGGATATAGGAACCGGACTCTTGTATCATAACAATTCTGTCTTTGTTCTAGTGAATGCGATTGCTCTGTTTCTGTTATTTAAACAGATAGATGTTCAGCCATTACTCAAAAAAATAACTAATTGGTGTACACCTTCAGTGTTTGCAGTGTATTTAGTTCATGAAAAGCCAATCATGCGGTCATTATTATGGAATCAGAGAATCTTGATTTACCTAGAGAATTGCGGATTTGTTTCGTACATAGTTACGACTGTCGGTATTTCGATTGGAATTTTTGTAATTGCAGTTTTTATTGACAAATTTGTTGTAAATATAATTCTCGGAAAAATATACAAGTCTCCGATAATGGTGAAAATTAGAACGATATGTGAGCAATATTCTAGATACATTGGGGAGTAAAACCAGTGTACTATTAGAAGCAGATGCGGTGATTATACAGCAAATAACGAACAAGGAGGAATATTAGTGTCTAGATACAAAACTCTGCTTAAAGATACACTGATATTTGCGGTTGGTAGTATAGGAACTAAATTGATTTTGTTTCTGATGGTACCGCTATACACAAATTACATGACGAGCGCAGAATATGGGACTGCAGATTTAATATTTACAATTGCACAGTTGCTAGTATCTATCTTATCGGTCGTTATCTTTGATGCGATTATCCGATTTGGTTTGTCCGACAATGAAAAACGAGAAAATGTTTTGCTGATTGGATTTGTCGTTTTTGGATTTTCTATAATTTTTGGAGCATCCATTACACCTGTAATCGGTCTCTACAAAACGATTTCCGAATGGAAATGGTACCTGTATTTCTATGTTGTACTGAGCATTTTATACAGCATAGAATTCAACTATCTGAAGGTGATGGGCAAGAACAAACAGTATGCGGCCTTTAATATTTTGCAAACAGGTATGATGGCAACTTTTAATGTTTACTTCCTTGTCAATAAATCTCTTGGAGTGCAAGGGTATCTCCTTGCATACATAGTGTCAACCTTTATCATAGACATTGTTGTGTTTGTATACGGAAAAATCTGGAGAGAGCTCGCGAGGGCTAAATTTGATAGCGTACTTTTTTGTAATATGATTGCCTTCTCAGCTCCACTGATTCTAAATAATATTTCGTGGTGGATTATCCATTCCTCCGATAAGGTAATGGTTGAAATTATGGTTTCAACGGCAGCACTGGGTATCTATACTGCTGCTGCAAAAATCCCAGCACTGATAAATGTTATCGTGTCAATTTTTCAACAGGCATGGGGGATTTCGGTCATAAAGGAAATTGAAACTACTAATGATAATGACTATTATTCTGATGTATTTAAGTACTTGTTTCTTTTCACATCTGGAGCATGCCTTGCTTTCGTCACAATTATAAAAGTATTTATGCACTATTATATTGGGATCGAATTCGCTGATTCATGGCACTATGTTCCATTATTACTCGTCAGTGCTGTCTTTTCTTCTGTTGCGTCTTATTATGGCTCAATGTACGGGGCACTAAAAAAATCTGTAAATAATATGTTCACGACATTGTTGGCAGCGGTTGTAAATATTGTGATTAACGGGCTATTAATCCCTTCTATGGGAATTTGGGGTGCAGTAATTGGCACACTTGTAGCATACATTGTGGTTGCTTTTGTTAGAATGGTTGATGTTGGACGATATATGACAATTTCTGTTAACTGGAAAACTTTTTTGTCAACGAGTGTGATAATATTGATACATGCAATTGCGGTATCTTTGGATTTCCACATATACGCCATTTCGTTGGTTGTATCAATAGTGTATATTTTTACAAATCTGTGCGATTTGGAAGTACTTGTAAAAAGGATTTCAAAATATATATTGAAGTAAGTCGGTTCGGATAAGAACTATAAATGTTCAATTCAATGCTATATTAGATAAAACAAAAAGTGAGGAATAAAATTGAAGAAGCTTACTATTGAAGAATATAAAAAATGCGTATTAAACGTGCTTGAAAAAATAGATTCCATATGCAGGAAAAATAATTACACGTATATGGTTTGTTATGGGACCCTTCTTGGAGCAGTGCGACATAAAGGCTTTATTCCGTGGGATGACGATATTGACATTGTTATGCCAAGGGATGACTATTATAAACTTGGACAATATATTATAAATCATCCTGAAATAGGTTTAAACTATATAGATA
>ERZ1026776.1609-NODE-1609-length-12305-cov-4.525714_pt1 | contig 12305 bp, 7 predicted proteins | sample MGYA00380125_ERZ1026776 | MGnify/ENA primary metagenome ERZ1026776 (study PRJEB33269, sample SAMEA4719761) | human gut metagenome | biome: human-associated habitat; feature: organic feature; material: feces | place: Cameroon | collected 2013-10 ... | reverse complement strand
CAGGGGTAGGGAGGGATGGTTTATTTATTCTGTCGTCACACAGTCTTTAGTAATGGTGAAAGAGAAAAAACCGCATTTTTTTCACCATTTCCATATTACAGTATGGTAAATAAGTAGGTGTTCAAAATTATTCTTTGTATGGCAACGCAATAAAATCATTGAGTCGCTTTCGAAGTGTTCGCCAGTTGGGTAAGCGTTTCGTCATTAAAGCCTCGAAGAGTTTGTTATGGTTGTCAATCACAAAGTGGCAAAATTCGTGAACAACAACAAACTCCAAGTACTCAATAGGAACGCGTGCCAGTTCGAGATTAAAAATCAGCATACGCTTCGATTTTACACAACTGCCCCATTCGGTTTTCATCTGCTTCACCTGCCAATAGTAGTTGGTTTCGCCAAGCTTCTCTGCCCATCGTTTTATGGTTGTGGCGAGTTGGTTCTTTAGTTGAGCACGATACCACTCACGCATAATAGTTGCCCGCTGCTCTGTTGTCGTATCAGGCTTCACAAGCATATATATCTTTTTGCCTTTCATCTGAATGACATTAGGGTAATGCGGTAGTTCTTCTACCAGCAACTCATAGCGTTTGCCGAAGAGGAAATGGCTTTCTCCTGACACATATTGTCGCTCTGTCTGGCGAGGTTGAGCCAAGACTTCCTCACGCTGCTTGCGCACCCATTCCCATTTCTGAATGATGAATGCCTTGGCATCATCATCGGTCAGGTAGTCGGGCATCGAGAGGTGCACACGTGCATCAGGTGGATAGACCGCAAGGTGCATGTTCTTGATTTTCTTGCGTTCCACCTCTATCTCAATTTCGGATATTGTCAGTAGCGAAATCATGCGAACTCAGGTTGATTCATGATGATATTAAATATGGTGTCAACATTGAACTCATGTTTTGCGGCAAGAGTTTCGAGAGCACGGCGTAGTTTACCCTGTTTCTTCAGATTAGTCTTGAAACCGATTTTCGCTTCCGCTTTTACAAGTGCATATACTTCAAGTGCAAATTCAACATCATTATTGAGGTTGTCGAAGAAAGCCTGTTTCGCAGGGCTGTCAAGGCGTTGGTCTGTTGTGCGGTTGCGCAACTCACGCGCCAGCTCAGCCACAGCTGTCAGGTAGTCTTTGTATTCCAGCACACCCTGACGATACTCTTCCAGCAGACGGTTGATGCGCTCCGAGAACTTGCGATACTCCTCGGGATTACTGTCCTTCTTGCGGTTGATAACACGGCGCACATTGGCGGTGATGGTCGATGCCACACCGTCCTTACCACCCAAGGCTTTCTCTGCCTCGTCCTCTGCCTCGTCTGAATTACCATCCAGTACAAGGTCGAGGAAAGAAAGGTCGTCAAGTGACATGAGCACCTTGGAATGCTTTGCCTCCACGTATGTATCGAGAATCTGACGCATCTGCTGGTCGTACCGCTTCATGTCGATAAGGTCACCGGCACGGCGCATGATAGCATCGCGGATATTGCTAAAGTTCTTGACCTTGCTGAATATCTGCTTTGCCTCTTCTTCGGTGTAGCCAGCCTTTTCCATGTCAAGGGCAATGGCAGAATAGCGGGTGACAAGCGTGCGGACTGCAGCATAGAACTGGTCGCGCTTGGATGCTGACTGAATGGTGGCGGCTTCCTCTGCATCGGGGGCAGTGGTAGCACGTGGAAATACGAAATAGTCGAAGAACTCGCCAGTGGTGCGTGGTGGAGCCACTGGCTCGCAGAGCTGTTCCACACGTTCGAGCGCAGCATCAAGGTCTCGCTTGGCATTCTCAAAGCGGTCGGTGAGCAATCCCTCCACCTCTTCCTTGTCGAAGTCCTTGAATGCACCGTCGGTGTAGTCTTGAACGGCATTCTCAATGTTCTTGAACAGTTCCTTGAAGTCAACGATATAACCAAACTCCTTGCTCTCCTGCTCGTCGTTGGGGCGATTCACGCGACAAATGGCTTGAAACAAGTCTTGTCCCTCCATTTTCTTGTCAAGGTAGAGATAGGTTGCCGAAGGCGCGTCGAAACCAGTGAGCAGTTTGTTCACCACAATCAGCAATTTCATCGAGCCTGGGTGATGGATGAACTCATTCTTTGCCCATGCCTCAAACTCCTCGGCGGTCTTGTCGCCAAACATCACTTTCGCCTTGGCAGCCTTATATTCAGCTTCGCTCTCGGTTTCGCCTGAAGACGATTCATCGGGCCCCACATCCTTGCCGTCGAAGCTTGATACCACAGCACAATGTCCGCGCAGGGGCGTGTGCTGGAAGGCTTCCCAATAGCGGAAAGCCTGATAGATGCTGTCGCACACGAGCATGGCATTACCCCATCCGTCGCGCAAGCAAGGAATGAGCGTCATATCCTTCACAATGTCGGCAACAATCTTCTCTATGCGGTCACGGCTCGAAAAGAGCTGTCTCATCACAGCCCAACGCTTTTGAAGCTCGTCCTTTGCCTTGGGACTGAGTGGTGCTGATATGTGGTTGAAAAGCGCATTCAATGCCTCTTCATTATCGAGCGTCTGTTCCACATCACGGGATTCATAACGTAGGTCGAGCACCACTTTGTCGGCAACGGCTTCGTTGAACTTGTAGGTGTGGATATAGTTGCCGAAGTTTTCGCGCGAGGTGAGTTTCTGCTTCTGAGCCCGGAGCAATGGCGTGCCAGTGAAACCGATAAGCATCACATCGTCGCCCATGATTCTCTTCATGGCGCGGTTGAGGATGCCTCCTTGCGTGCGGTGGCACTCGTCTACAAACACATACATGTTGCCCTCGGTCTTAAAGCCAAGCGGCAACTTTTTGGCAAGGTCTTCCATATATTGCTCTGGCGAGCGTTTGCCTCGCAGTTTCTTCTCTTCGGGCGAGAAAGCGGTTTCCTCTTGCCCTGCGATGCCGAATTTGTGAATGAGCGTGCAAATCACATTTGGATCGGGACACACCTTCAGTTCATTTTCCGATTGGGTGTAGGACAACATGCGCAGCAGGTGCTGTCCGCTTGTTGCGCGTACTGCTTTGATGCCTGCATCTTGGAAACCATTGTGTATCTGCTGGTCGAGCTCGTCGCGGTCGGTAATGATGACCACACGCGGATTATTGGGCATATTCTCGATAATCCATTGGGCGAGCCACACCATCATCAGGCTCTTGCCTGCTCCCTGCGAGTGCCAGATGATGCCGTTCTGTTTGTGGCGGATGCGTGGCTTGGCTGCCTCAAAAGCGAAGAACTGGTTGGGGCGGCACACTTTCTTGATGCCGCCGTCGAATATCACGCAATCGTGAATAAGGGTGAGCAGCCGGTCGGGGTCGAGCAACTGCAAAAGTGAACGGTCGAGTTCGTTGGGAAAGTCCTGCCGTGTGTATTTCTCTGGATACGGGTCTGGCTCGGCATTGTTGTTGGGATAGCCCTGACCTGTGGGCTCTTTCCAGCGCAGATAGAACTTCTCGGGCGTGAGGATAGTGCCATAATAAACTCCCTCGCTGTCGTTGCCGGCAAGCAGGAACTGCGCAGTGGCGAAGAAGTGGCAAATCTCGTTGTCGTTCTTGTTGTTGCGTATCTGCTGGCGCACACCGTCCTTTACGCTGACAGTGGATTTCTTAAGCTCGATCACGGCGAGGGCAAGCCCATTGACATATACCACCACATCGGGGCGACGTGTGCGGTATTCCTTCACGTTGCGGCGCACGGTTACCTCCTCGGCAAGCGAGAAGATGTTGTTTGCCGTGGTTTTCCAGTCTATGATTTGGAAGGTGGCCGACTTGCCGTCCTCTCGGTGGATGTTAACGCCATAGCGCAGGAGCTGGTAAATCTTCTCGTTGGCTTCATAGAGCGTGTTGGCATCGTGCACATTGCGGATTTGAGTCTCAACCTGTGCCGTTACTTTTTCCAGCTCCGAAGATTGAATGTCGGGATATTGCGCACGGAGGAACTTTTGAAACTCTTCGGTGCGCAGCGGACTGTTGTCTGCGTCCTGCAAATAACCGATATACTGGTAGCCGCAATGTTTGTGCAGCAGATTCACGATGCGGTTTTGTGTTGTCCGCTCGCTGTCGACTAAGGGTATTGCGTTCATATCAATCTAATTTTACCAGTTAACAACTGTTGCATCATGCCCTGACGCACTTCTTTATACTTATCTCGCTTTGCTTCCAGTTCAGCTATCTCCGCATCCATATCGGAGAGGATGGAGGCAATGGCGCGTTGCTCGGCGAGCTTTGGCATTCTACAGACCATATTCTCAATAGTAGAATGAGAGAGATGCTTTACAGTTGTCGCTCCTGTACTTTCCTGTAACTCTGCAAGAGGTTTTTGTAATAGATAGTATAAGAAAACTATGTTGGCAGTATTCTTGCAAATTATTCTTCCTACTCGTTGATTGAGAACAGCATTTCCTTTATTCCAAAGACACGGCGTAAAATCACCGTCCATTCCAATGAGTAAATCACCATCCTCAATAATATACTGATTGGAATATTCCCCCGTGTAGTAGATAACTTGGTCGTCAGAATGTAAATCTCTGTTGCGGATAAGCCGAGGGCCACAAGCTACCTTGGAGAACCTGTCCGATGTAAATGGGAAACCTGGTAAGAAGCTAAGATGATTTCTTAGTACTTCTTCACTCCACGGTTCAGAAAATCCTTTTAGTCTGCGTTTTCCTGTGAGGAGTTCCTGCATGGTGCCAGCCATAATAGCTCGTTTCTTCTCAATCAGCGCATCTAACTCGGCGACCAACGCATCTGCATCAAATAATGCCGACGCTATACGCTGCTGCTCGGCGAGAGAGGGGACTAATAACTTAATATTTTTAAGGCTATTTGTAGTGATATGCACCACAGCATCGCCTTGTCCCTTTGTAGATTTCTGTTTCTGTACAAAAGAGACATTAGAGGTATATCCTAAATAGAGTGCGTCTATTTCTCTTGTAGGGGTAAGAATGATAATATCGCCACCAGCATACGCAACTTCAGAAGAAATAAAAGCAACACTTTTTCCTATTTCCTCTTTGGTTTCACCTGATGCTGTAAATAAAAGGTCTCCTTTTTTGAGTTTACGAGAGGTTACTGCAACTTCATGGGAAATAAAACTTCCATATTCTTTGATATAATTATGATGTTTGGTGTATATTTCGCCATAACGTATAGCAGGAATGAGTCCGCTATTTGCTTCACTTCTTGATATACCTTTGCCCTTGGAGAAGACACCAATTTCCTCAAAAGTCACCACACTCCATTCCTCGGGAATCTTCCCCAACTCAGTGTCTTTGAATTTAGTTTCCTTCATACCTTTTGCGTTTCCGTCTCGTGCCATTGGTCGCGGATGATGTCCTCGGGTTTGGCAATTTCGTTGCCTTTTAATGCCAGTGCAAGCACTGGCTCTTTGTTGGCATTTCCCTTGGAAAGCAACAAACGCTCGAAGAGCGAACTGTTGATTTGCCTTTTCAGTTCCCTCACCGACCAATGAGCATTGATACATTCCTTTTCATAAAATGAGCGTTTGTTGTCATCGGAAATGGAGAGCAACTCGCAATAATGCGTCCAAGTCAATTTGCCAATCATCGATTGGCTTTTTTTATATTTCAAGAATAGAAGCCTCATATTCTGCAAACTGACACGAGAAAACCCCTTGCCGAAGCGTTCGGTCAACGCCCTTGACAGTTTTTTGATGGTTTGCTTTCCGTATTCCGCCCGATCGTTGTGGTTCTGCTCATCCTCCACAATCATTCTGCCGATTTGGAAATAGGTTTGTACGAGGGTGTCGTTGACCTGAGCAACAATCTTTTGGCGTGCAGCCACAAGCAGTTGGGAGATACTTTCTATCAACTGGCTCGTGATTTTGTTTTCACTTATCTCTTTCATACGCTTAGAATCCCATTTTAGCAAGGTGAGCACTGACACGTTTTTCAAGGTCGCCAACCGACTGCTCTATGTCGGTCAGGCGACGCTCATAGCGAGAGACAAGGGCGGTGATCTGTTCCTCTATGCCGTAGGTTACACGCCATGCCTCATTAATGGCACCACCCACAATAGCGGTGTGCCATTTCACGTTGATTACCATGTCCTTAATTTCGTCGACAGTGAGCAACGGATATTTCTCCACCACGAGTTTGGTGAGCTTTGCGATGGCTTCTTTGGTTTGCTTCTTTGCAGCCTTCAATGCATCGCACTTGACGAAATACTGCTTGATGACTGCCACATCCTCGTTGTTGGGGTCAGAATATTGCAGTTCTTTCAGTGTCTTCTTCAGACCAGCGGCAGTGTCGTCGAGCGTGTCGGGATATTCCTCTTCCAACTGTTCCACCTTGGCAGAGAGTTGTGCCACAAGTTCCTCAGCGTGCTTCACGGCATCCTCTTCTGCTTGGAAATAACGTGCCACCACGATATTGACAGGCAACAGGTCGCAAGTGTAGTCGCGATAAGTGGGGTTCTTCTTGGCTACGAACTTCACCTCTTTCGACTTTTTGTCGGTCTGCATCACCTCCGCAGAAAGCTCCACTTTCCACCCCTCACGAGAGATGAGATAGCAGTCGTCCTGCATAGCATCTTGCCAGTAGCGCATCAGAATATCGTACACATCGTAGGCGCTGGCCAATCCGTCCACGTCGCCGAGGATTTCGAGGAGCGAATCGCCCCATTCCTCGATGAGTGCTTTGGGGGTGCAGTCGGTGGTGAGGGCGTTCATCTGCTTCGCCACCTCGTGATACCACTCCTCCACGGTAGCGGAGAAGTGACCGCTGAGTTCACAGAACTCCTGATTGGCATTGATAACCTCGCCAATTTGCTTCTTGTCGCCAATGAGCGAATAGTAGCCTTCGCAGAGCGGAGCGAACAGCTCGGCTTTCAGCGTCGGGCAGTGGTGCCAGACGTAGGCGAGGCCTTCGTCCACATCGTGGGCTGGCAGACCACCGTTGAGCTTCAAGTGAGCATAAATGTCGTGGCGCACCTCCGTGTCTTTGGGCGTGATATAGCGCGACACATTCAGATTGCCGTCGTTGCGCTCGTTGCAAATCTCGGTGTAGGGCACGAAACGCGCAAAGTGGGGAACAATCTCGCTATCGTCGAGTTTGTTCTCCGCCTCAAGGGTTTCAAGCATCTCCCAAGTGTCGTAGATGCGGCGGATGTCCTGCTCGCGCAGACGGTTCTTCGCACCGTCCTTGGTGAATCCATTGCGGGCATCAATCATGAAGATGCCCTTTGTGCTATTCGTCTTTGCCTTATCGATAATGATGATGCAGGCTGGAATACCTGTGCCGAAGAAAAGGTTGGCAGGAAGCGATATAATGCCACGAATTACGCGACGCTCTATGAGCTTCTTGCGTATCTTCTCTTCCTCGTTGCCACGGAACAGCACGCCGTTTGGAAGGATGCAGGCGGCACGTCCCTGCGATTTCAGCGACTGGATGATGTGGAGCAAGAAAGCATAGTCCTCATAGCTCGATGGCGGAATGGGAGCCTGGTGTTCTTCTGCGCCCCAGCGACCGAAGGTGTCGTTCAGTTTTACCTCACCCTTAATCCAGCCTTTCTGTGAGAATGGCGGATTGGCAACAGCATAGTCGAAGGTCATGAGCGTGGTGCTGTTCTGCTTGAAGAACGGCTTTTCAATGGTGTCGCCTACCTGAATGTCGGCATCGTCCACGCCGTGCAAATACATGTTCATCACCGCCATGCCTCGTGTGGCTTCGTCCAACTCCTGACCGAAGATAGCCACACCATTGTTGGCAAGTGCCTTGGCACGGAGCAACAGCGAGCCCGAGCCACAAGTGGGGTCGTAAATGGAAATCTGCGGGCGTGTGTCCTTGTGTATGCCGATAATCTGTGCCATAAGGCGCGAAACTTCGGCTGGCGTGTAAAACTGACCTTTCTTCTTACCGCTTTCAGCGGCAAAGTTCTTCATCAGATACTCGTAGGCATCGCCGATGATGTCATCATCACCGGCACGGTTGCTGCTGAAGTCAAGAAAATCGCGCTGGAACACTGACACAAGACTGCTCAGTGTGTCAATCTTAGCCTTTCCCGAACCGAGCAAAGCCGAGTCGTCAAAGTCAGCCTTGTCGATGATGTTGTTCAGGTCTGGATTTACCTTGGCTATCTCGCGCAGAGATTTCTGTATCTCCTCGCCAATGTTAGGTTTGTTCTTCAGCTTCGCTATGTCATCGAATGAACAACCCTCTGGCAGTTCAAAATACAGATCAGGGTCTGACTTCACGCGGTCACTGATGTATTTCAAGAAAAGCATGGTCAGCACATAGTTCTTGTACTGACTGGCATCCATGCTGCCTCGCAGAATGTTGCAACTCTCCCAAAGGATGCTATATAGTTGTGTCTTCTTAATCGCCATACAAAAAAACGGAACTCCCAGCGTAGCATCTGTGGGCAGACCAGCACCCCATGCAACTATCGTGGTGTTCCTGAATTATTTGGCTCTCGCCGTGGTTCTTCTCTTTTCCCAGAGGTCTTTTACAGATATATGATGCATTTATAGTGTGGGTGAAGATACAAATTAATTCTGAGAAACTCATTCCTTTTGGAGGAATATTTTCAATCATGGAGCAATTTGACTCCACATTGTCTTCTGTAATTGACTCAACTCTCGGTCTAAGGTGTAGGTCGTTCGGTTATCAGTACAGCGAAATCATCCGTTCCCTCATGAGTAGGGTGTTCAAAATCCAAGAAAATAAAGGTTGGTAAAGAGGCGCCAGCGCCCCTTACAGGTAGGGCGTTCAAAATTGAAATATCAAAGGTTAGCGGTAGCGCCCTCGTAGCGGAGATTTGCACAGACCCACACAATCGTCTGTTGCGGCGCCAGCATTGTAGCTCACTTTGCTTGCAAAGTGAGGGCCACGAACACGTAGCGAACATGACCAACGCTCTGGGGCATGACTTTGTTGGATTTTCAGTGCTTGTCCGCCACAATATTCGCCCCCCCCTCACTTTGCGAGCAAAGTGAGCTACAGTGCTTCGCTCCAGGCCTCTGCCAAATGTTCGCGCGATGCCCCTTACAACGATGCCGCTCTCGCTTGCTATTTGCTCAAAAACGAGCCGAAATTTTTCTTGATTTTGAACATCCTATCTTACAGGGCGTAGGGAATGGGGATATTTTTAGGTGGTTCTATATCCTATTTACCATTACTTAGTATTGGTTCATGATTTTGATGAGATTCTCCGTCTGGGCCTTGGCTGCTTTTTTATACACGTCTTGGAGCCTTGCGTTGAGTGTTTCAAGATATTCATCGGAAAGGTCCGATAGTTTTTGAGCCTTGTCTTCATCGCCCTCTTGCAGAGCATCGAATATGTTGGTTGTATAGTACATGGCATGATATTCAATGATGTCTGCTTCAAAGTCTGTAAGTTCGGCTTTAAATGTCTCAGCGTCTTGTTGGTCAAGTCCTGCCATGTATTGTTTAGCCTCTTTTTCAATCTTATCGAGCGATGGAAACTCTAATGTCTTCGTGGGGTCAACGACAGAGCAAGCGTCTCGCCATTGCTTGTTGAATTTCTTTGCAGCCAATATGACCTTGAACTTGGGGAAGCAAGTTTCATACTTCTTTTTGTTGGAATCACTAAGCCCTTCGTAATATGTTTGCGCATCGTTGGCAATGCGTTCGGCATCGTCAAATTTTCCGTTTGTGATTGCAGTGGCAAATTCTTGTTTGAACTGTTCGGATTTCTCTTGAACGTTTTCGCATGACATCAAAATCATGGAGAGCCCGATTAAAAACAGATTGAACTTCTTCATATTTATATTCTTTGGCGGAGAGAAATCGTTGTGCGTTCTGCCCGCCTTATGGTTTTGTGGTTAACATAAAAAGTAGGTGGCCAAAACTGGTTTTGACCACCTACTTATCATTCCTAAAATCTCATTGCATCACAAGATGCCTTGTGCCATCATGGCGTGTGCCACCTTCATGAATCCGGCGATGTTGGCGCCCTTCACATAGTTGGTGTATCCGTTTTCACGGCCATAGCGCAGACACTGGTCGTGGATGGCGCTCATGATGCTGTGCAGACGGTTGTCAACCTCCTGAGCCGACCAAGAGATGTGCATGGCGTTTTGCGTCATTTCCAAACCAGAAGTGGCAACGCCACCTGCATTTACAGCCTTGCCCGGTGCAAAGTTAGTTTGGTGTTGGATGAAATAGTCAACAGCTTCGGCCGTACATCCCATGTTGCTCACTTCAGCCACGAGCTTCACGCCGTTTTCAACCAACTGGCGTGCGTCTTCTTCGCCCAATTCGTTTTGCGTGGCGCAAGGCAGGGCAATGTCAACGTGTTCGCACCAGGGCTTCTTGCCAGCGTGGAAAGTGGCTTCCGGATAGCGTTCTGCATAGGGCGCCACGATGTCTTCGCCAGAGAGGCGCAGTTCAAGCATATAGTCGATCTTTTCGCCGCTGACGCCATTGGGGTCGTAGATGTATCCGTCGGGGCCGCTCAAAGTGACAACCTTTGCGCCCATCTCTGTGGCTTTCTTGGCAGCACCCCAGGCCACATTGCCGAAACCGGAGATGGCAACCGTTTTTCCTGCGATGTCGTCGCCACGGTCGGCAAGCATCTGCTTGACGAAATAGAGAGCGCCGAAGCCTGTGGCTTCCGGACGCAGGATGGAGCCGCCGAAGTCGAGACCCTTGCCGGTGAAAGTGCCGGTGTGTTCGCGCGTGAGTTTCTTATACATGCCGAACATATAGCCCACTTCACGGCCGCCCACGCCGATGTCGCCAGCTGGCACGTCTTGGTCAGGACCGAGGTTGCGCCAAAGCTCGAGCATGAAGGCTTGGCAGAAGCGCATGATTTCCGCTTCGCTGCGTCCGCGGGGTGCGAAGTCTGAACCGCCTTTTCCGCCGCCCATCGGCAGGGTGGTCAGGGCATTTTTGAAAGTCTGTTCAAAGCCAAGGAACTTCAAGATGCTCAGATTGACAGAGGGGTGGAAACGGATGCCTCCCTTATATGGGCCGATGGCGTTGTTGAATTGCACGCGATAGCCGATGTTGACGTTGACATCACCGTGGTCGTCCACCCAAGGCACGCGGAAAGTGAGGATGCGGTCGGGCTCTACGAGGCGTTCCACGAGACGGACGCGTTCAAATTCAGGATGCTCGTTATAGACGGGTTCGATGGACTGCAAAACTTCGCGCACGGCTTGCAAGTATTCTTTTTCGCCTTGGTGTTTGGCTTCGAGCGCGGTGAGAATCTGTTCGGTTTTCATACAGATATTGTGTTTTTGGTTAGTATAGAGAAACGCCATGTTGGGCGTTTCTGCTTGGTGTTTAGATGTTTTTCAATGGGCCGCCCATGCCTTCCCGTGTCGTGGGGTGGATGGGGTGCCGTCCAAATGAAAATTGGATGTCCCAAAATTATAGAAAGTTTTTGAGACATCCAATTTTTTATCAAGATATTTGTGGCAGGCGGTTGTTTAAAAATAGTTTACAGAGATGGCCTGCTTTTGTTAATCGTGAATTGTGTATTATAAGAAGTTTATATATAGTGTCTTATGCGTTCTCCTGTTCGCTTTCCCTTTCGTTGGGCATTTCCGCTTTGTGGCAGCGTTCGTAGAGGTCGCGATAGAAAGCGTGGTGGCCGAGGGTTGACGACGAACCGAGAATAATCAGTTTCATTCTCGCTCTGGTGATGGCCACGTTCATGCGGCGAAGGTCGGAAAGGAAACCGATTTGTCCGCTCTCGTTGGCACGCACCATTGACACCAGCACGATGTCGCGCTCCTGTCCTTGGAAGGCGTCGACCGTGTTGACCGTGATTTGAGGTGCCAACGGGCGCAGAAAACTCTCGCGGCGAATCAGCGAGCGGAGGTATTGCACCTGCGCTTTGTAGGGCGAGATGATGCCGATGTCGGCACGTTCTTCCAAGAGGCGGTGGCGGCCAACGCGTTCCACGTAGGCTTTCAGCGTGTTGATGGTCAGTTGGGCTTCGGCCTTATTAATGCGGCCGTAGGAGGCTGCCACGAAGGCTTCGTGATAGTCCGCCGTTCCCTCTCCTTCATTCGCTTCGTTTTTCAGGGTGGGCATTTCGTCGGTGTCCACCCACACCAGCGGCCAGTCGAGCTCGTCGAGCATGCTGCGGTGGCTCACCTCCGGCGCTGCTTTCAATTGGCCACCATAAAACCAGTCGGAGGAAAAGCGCATCAGTGTTTCGTTCATTCGGTATTGCAGCGTGAGCAGTCGAACACATCCTGGACGCGTTTCTGCCACGTGCTCCATCAGCGTCACCGCCAGTCCGCCCTTCATGGCCGCTTGGCTTTTCACGGTTGGCGGCAGTTGACAATGGTCGCCCGCCAGGATGACGCGGTCGGCCTTTTGCAGGGCAATCC